>Ga0255058_10000033_pt1 | contig 76537 bp, 66 predicted proteins | sample Cases_109_9_MG_FD_188637 | JGI IMG/M metagenome (GOLD analysis project Ga0255058, IMG submission 188637) | Seawater microbial communities from Amundsen Gulf, Northwest Territories, Canada - Cases_109_9 | ecosystem: Environmental > Aquatic > Marine > Gulf | place: Canada: Northwest Territories...
ATCTCCTCCAGCCGGAGTTTCGAGGCCTCGCTCTCCCCGCTGAGACGGTCCACCTCGGAGCCCAGGGACGCACGCCTACCGGCCTGCTGCGCCAGCTCCTCCTCGATGGATTCGAGGCGCTGCAGGTTGGTTCCCGTTCGCTCGGCGTCCACGAGGCCCTCGGATTCCAGCTGGTTGAGCCGGTCACGCACCTCCGACAGCTGATCGGCGAGCTTGCTGCGGCGGCTTCCCTCCTCGGCGACCCGCAAGCGGAGCGTCTCCAGCTCGGCCTCTCGCGCATGAAGCTGAGCTTCCTCCGTCGGCGCCTCGCCCCGAAGGCCCTCGAGCTCCTTGGTGGCGTGACCGATGCGGGCCTCGATGTCCGTCAGCCGACCGTCGGCGACAGCGATCTCGAGCTGCAGAAGCCGCTCCCGATAATGGACGTATTTGTCGGCACGCCCACGCTGCCGAGCCAACGAGCGCACCTTGGACTTCACCTCTCCGATCAAGTCGTCGAGCCGCTGCAGATCGGTCGTCGCGGCCTCGAGACGCCGGAGAGCCGTTCGACGACGGTCCTTGTACCTGCCGATCCCGGCCGCTTCCTCGAAGAGCGCTCGCCGCTCCTCCGCACGATCGCTCAGGATCGTATCGATCATCCCCGCCTCGATGATCGAGTAGGCGTTCGCCCCGAGTCCCGTGTCACGGCAGAGGTCCAGGATGTCGCGAAGCCGGCAGGACGCCCCGTTGAGGCGGTAGTCGCTCTCGCCGCCCCGGTAGACCGTCCGCCCGATCTCGACCTCCGAGTAGGGCACGGCGAGCTTCCCCTCCTCGTTGGAGAGGAGCAGGGAGACCTCCGCCCGGTGGATCGGACGTCGCTGCTCGGTACCCACGAAGATCGCTTCGTCCATGCGACTGCCACGGATCACCGTCGGACGCTGCTCTCCCAGGACCCAGCGAATCGAATCCGAGATATTCGACTTGCCGCACCCGTTCGGGCCGACGATCGCGGTGATCCCGTCGTGGAATTCGAGCTTGGTCTGGTCTGCGAAGGACTTGAAGCCGTGGAGGGTGAGGGACCTGATCTTCAACGCGGCTCTCCTCGTCTAGGCACAAGTTCGGCGTCCACGCCGGCTTCCATGAGCTGCGCACGCAGCGCGGCGGCAGCTTCGCTCCGCTCGTACGCGCCGGCGTAAACCTGATGGACGGTATCGCCCGCCGCCACCAGCGGGATCGTGTAGGCCCAGATCCCGCTCTCGAGCAGCTCTCGCTCGGCCGCCCGGGCCGCCTCGCGGCTCTCGTGCACCGACAGAAGGTAGCCTAGGGAGGCCGGCCGTATGTCCCAGTTGCTGATGGCCTCCTTGATTCCACGTCCCATGAGCTCGCCCATGAGGGCGCGGGCCGAATCACGTGTCGGAAGCGCACCCGCAAAGAGGCGGTGATAGGTCCTTCCTCGCACCTGCGTCGGGACGACGAAGAAGAGGATCGAGCCGTCGGAGACGCTCCGGGCCCGTGCGAACGCGTCCGTAGGCCTGACATAGCTGGCAACGAGAACGGAGAACGGCAACTCGGGCCCGGTCCCCGCGAAGACGGCTTCCGCGAGGGTCAGCGCCTCGACCGATGGGCCGCCCTCTCTCTCCATCGACGCCCCGCCCGTGTCCTCCGGAGACGCGTCGCCGTCCCCTCCTGCGACCCCCAGATCGACCGCCTCCGTCGACACCGCCGCGGCCGGCACGGAGCCCTCGGTCGAGGAACGTGTCACGACGCGGGCGAGGAGCCACCAGCCGGCCAAGAGCGCGACGAGAGCGGCACTCGCGACGGCGAGCCGCCGAAGCGGCAGGCGCTGCTTCAGCCTGTGCCGTCCCCAACGGCCCCGCTCCAGCATCGCCTCCGCCGGCATCGCAACCGCCGGCATCACGTCCTCGGGCATCGAGCCCGCGGGCATCGCGTCTGCCGCCATCGAATCCGGGCGAGCGGGAGGGGAGGATGGGGCAGCCGGACCGGCGATCTCCATGTCCATGTCGAACCACTCGGCCGGCAGGCCGCCGCGATCGCCGGGCATGACCACGAGGAGCGTGCCTCCGGCCGCCCGAACACGCTCGATCAACGAACGGATGCCGGAAGGAGAAGGCGGCTCCGATGAGCCGCCGACGGGCAGGTACAGGAAGCGTCGCTCGGGGGACCGGTGCGTAACGTCGGTGAGCTTCGCCTCTCCGGAGAGGACCTCGGCCAGGCCGGGAGCGTCGGCGGTACCCAACCCCTCGTCCAACACCTCACCGGCGACGCCGAGCCCCAGCACGAGCGTCCGGCCTCTCTGCTCCGCAATTCCGGTCGCCACGTCCACAACGGCCCGGCACAGCTCCGGTACCTCGTCCGCCAGAAGGGCGACGATCCGTGCATCGGCCTGAAGCCGCGTCGCCGCTCTCAACCCACCTTCTCGCTCGGAAGCCACGGATTCAACTTAACGCGAATCGGGCTGCAGTTCCCCCTCGGTCCCGGCGGTCACCTCGATGACCCAGGCATCCAGGTCCCGCTCGCGGCGGAGCTGGCGGGCGGAGGCTTCAGCTCTCTCCCTGAGGGGATATGGTCCGACGAGAGCTCGATACCACATCTCGCCGCCGTCATCGCGTCTTCTCTGGACGGCTGTCGGATAGCCGCTGCGCGCCAACACCCCCACGAGCTCGATCACGCCACCCGCCGTGCGCGACGCCACGGCGACCGCATAGTACCCCGCCGCGGGAGCCGTAAAGGAGAGGCCGATCGAATCGGTTAGGGCCTCTCCGGCCATCGCCGCTTCGATCTCTCCAGGTCCGATCGTGTCCCCCGAGGCATCTGCCAGGCCGTCTGCTGGCGTGCCCTCGTCATCCGAGTCGCCGTCGGGTGTCGCCGAGCCGGCCGGCGAATCGGATCCGCGGTCGCCCTCGTCCTGTTGACCCCGTTCCGAGGCGAGGCGCGCCGAGGTCGGGCTCCAGTGCACCGGCAACCACCAGGCCTCGGCCGGACCGTCGACGGCCTCGAGGATCACCTCGGGATTCGCGCCGCTGCGCACCCGAGCCACGTAGAGCGAGTCCCCACGAGCAGCCAGGACGTCGCCGCTCGGCAGGCCGAGCGGGAGGTCGGCTCTCCAGTCGACCGGCAGACGGGTGGGCGGAGCGCCGCTCAACGAGACCCGGTAGATCCCCTCCGATCCCGCCGCCAGTAGCTGCTGGCCATAGATACCCGGACGGAGCTCGCTGACCTCGCCCGGGAGCCTGGCCAGCTCCCGCCGGTTCCCGTTGATCCGGTTTACCGCCTCGATCCGGCCACCCGAGTGCGCTACATAGAACTCGTGCGACGAGCCGGACATCGCGATCGCACTCACGGGGCGTCGGAATTCGTGCCGTCCCACCTCCTCGAGCTCGGGGATGCGGACGATGACGACCTCCCGACCATCCGCAGTAGGAAACAGGACGTTCCTTCCCCACGCCGTCATGTGGCCGGGCGTCCGGACCGTCATGCGCGTCTCCGACACGATCTCGGAGCCCTCGTTCAAGGCGAAGAGGACCTGTCCGCTCTCTCCCTGAGCGAGCGCCACAACGCCTCCGTCCGGCGCGGGAGCTGCCCAGATCACCGGCGCCGGAGCTGTGTACGTCTGCTCACCAGCTTCATCCGAGACGACGATGCGGTCCTCAGCCCAGAAGGCGGCGGCTCCATCGATCGCACTCCAGTCGGCGCCCGGCTCCACATCGCCCAGTGCGTCCGCCCGCTCCTTTTCCAGATCCCAGCGATAGGTCGCTCCGCGTGGTGTGCTGAACACGAGCGATCGCCGACCGATCTCGCTAGCCGTCTCGATCGCCGGAAGACGTTCCTCCCGCTCCCATACCACCAGGGATGGATCGGCTGCCGCACGGAGCTCGGGACGATCGCCTGACCGGCTCAACGCGAGCAGTCCGACTTCGGCCAACCAGTCTCCGACGACGAGGCTCTCGGCGGCGTAGGCCCGGTCCGTTGCCGCATCGTCACCCGAAGCTCCACATGCCGAGATAATCATGGACGCCAGACAAGCCGCGAAGGCCCGAGCGATCACGTGTCGGCCGGAGGGTCGTCGCATCCTCAAAGGTCCTCGAGGGAGGCCTGCGGCGCGTCTCCCCACAAGCGTTCGAGCTGATAGAAATCGCGTACGGCGGGCAAGAAGATGTGGAGCACGACGTTGATGAAATCGATCAAGATCCAGCGCCCGGCGGCCTGTCCTTCGACGCCCGCCGGTCGGGCCCCATGCTGGCGCGTGTGCTGGAGCACGTTCTCGGCGATGGCTCGGGTATGCACGTCCGAGTCCCCTGAGACGATGACGAAATAGTCGGTCACGTCGGACAGCTGCCGGAGATCCAGGACGAGCCCGGCTCGAGCGTTCCGCTCAAGCGCGGCGACCGTCAGCTGAGACAACTCGCGCGGAACCGCTCCCTCTCCCCCGACCAGAGTGGCGAGGCGCTCCTCGAGCGGCGCCGGAACGGGCGCGGCAGCTACCAAGCCCTGGTCATTCGCTGCGTCACTCCTCGGCGACCACCCAGACCGTCAACTCGGGCCGGACGTCCGCGTGCAAACGCACGGGCACTCGGAAGACGCCCAGCTCCTTGATCGGCTCTTCCAATATAATGTCGCGACGGTCGATCGTGACGCCCTCACTAGCGAGCTGCTCGGCAATGTCGACGGTCGTGACCGAGCCGAACAGCTTTCCCTCCTCGCCAGCTTTGACCTTGAAGGACACGGATCGCCCCTCCAGCTCCGCCGCCAGGCCTTCCGCCCTGTCCTTCTGCTGGTCCAGGCTCACCTGAGCTTGCTGGCGCTCGCCCTCGAGCCGGCGCACGTTGCCCTCGGAGGCCGCGTAGGCGAGCCCCTGCGGGATCAGGTAGTTCCGGGCGTAGCCGGGCTTCACATCGACGACATCTCCGGCTCTGCCGAGGTCCGCGACATCCGTCCTGAGTATCAGTTGAGTCATGGTATCACCACCGTTCGCTTACCTATTTGCTTACTTACTACCGTGAGAGCCTTCCGGTCCGGTGAACCTCTTCCTGAGATGGAGCCAGGTGTCGCTCACACCCAGGATGAGAGCGAAACCTACAAGGACCGGATAGAAAAGCAGGGCCGCCATCGCCAGGAAAAGACCGGACCAGGAGGAGACTGCCGCAGCCGGCACGATCCAGGCGAGCACGGCCACGCCGCGAAGCACATACAGCCCCCCCATGAAGGCCAGCGTGTTCTGGCCGATACGCGAAGCGAGCTGCCCGATCGGTAGCAGGAAGAGCAGCAACCCGCCGATCGCCACCCAGATCAAGTGATCGCTGAATCCGAACTCCCGTAGGGGACCGACCGCACCCTCGGATCCGGCCAGTCGAACCGAAACGGACCAGGCCGCGCCCAGCGCCGCCAGGGTCGCCAGGGCGAGCAGCGATGGATAGAGGGAAACCTGGAGCTCGACCATCTCTGCGAGCCTGGTCGAGATCGCTCCCAGAAAGCTGTCGGCCTCGGCTCCCGTCAGCCAACTCGCTACGACGCGCGACGTCCAGCGCAGCTCCGAGGCCAGCCACCAGTCGAGCTTCGCCAACGCCCCCGGCCGAAGGAGCCCGAACAGGCCGAACGCCACGAAGCCGGAGGCGACGGCGGCGATCGACCGTAGCGCCAGGCGCGCCCGGGGCCATAGCAGCGTGGCTCCGACGAACGCGCCGGCTGTGATCAGAGCCCAGGCGCGCTCTCCGTACCAGAGAGGCGTCATCGACCCGGCCGTCGGCGTGAAGGCCAGCCATGCCAGACCGGCCGCCAGGAGCGCTGATGACAGTCGTCCGGACCGAAATGCCAGCAGCAGCACGGCCAGCGGAACCGATACCAGAAGAAACGGGCTCACCGGTGAGAGCAGTGCCACCACCAGCAGAAGGGCCGCGACACGCGCGAGCGCCCACCGGCCTCGCGAAGACTCCACGATCCCCAGTGCGGCTCAGTGGTAGTCGCGGATGTAGGGAAGGAGGGCGAGGTATCGCGCCCTCTTGATCGCCAAAGCGATCTGACGCTGATGGCGAGCGCAGGACCCCGTCGCGCGGCGAGGCAGGATCTTCCCACGATCCGTGATAAAGCGGCTGAGCAGGTGCTCGTCCTTGTAATCCACCTTCGGGATCCGACGCTCGCAGAGCTTACACACTTTCTTCAATCTAGGCATCGGACGAGCTCCTCTCTTCGGCTTCGCCGGCCTCACCTACCGGAGCGGCGAGCTCCTCCGCATCGGAAACCACGTCGGTCGGTGGTCTCTCCTCCTCTTCGGGTTCCTCGGCCGTGACTTCGGACTCCGACTCGGTCTCTTCATCGGCGTCCGGCTCACTCTCCGTGTCCGGCTCGCTGGCGGCGTCCGGCTCACTCTCGGCGTCCGGCTCACTCTCCGTGTCCGGCTCACTCTCGGCGTCCGGCTCACTCTCCGTCTCCGGCTCGCTGGCGGCGTCCTCGGACGACTTCCGCGGGGCCGCTCCGTAGCCCGACCCGGGTCTATCATCCGACTCTCGACGCATGGAGGGTGGGATCGGCAGCTCACCCTCCGAGATCACGATAAGGTACCTCAGGATCTGGTCATCCAGCTTGAGGATCCTCTCGAAGTCGGGGAGCGAGCGGGGCTCGGTCTCGAACTGGGCGATGACGTAATTGCCGTTGCGCTCCTTGTCGATCGGATACGCAAGCTGGCGCTTGCCCCAATGCTCGACGGCGGAGATCTGGCCTTCATCCCGCGTGAGCAGCGAGTGGAAGTTCTCGAGCTTGGACTCGAGCTCCTCGGAGGTGAGCGAGGAGCGGAAGATGTATACGATCTCGTACTTGTTCATTCTGTCTCTCCTTCGGTCTCGTTCGGCCCCGGTTTCCAGGGCAGGAGGACTGGACGGTCACGCTCGACCCGGTCCCGCCGTGTCGGCGGGCGGCCAACCTATCCCGACTCCTCTGCTACATCAAGCCGAGCGGCAAGTCCCGCCCGCGCCATCCCATTACTCCGATTACTCCGACAGGGCCCCTAGCCGAACAGCCGAATCGCCTCCATGAGCCATCCTAGAGCGTCGTTCGATTCCGGCGTCGAGCCCAGGGAGCCGTGCACCCTCGCGAACCATGGAGCCAGCACGAGGGCCACGACGCTGATCAGCTTGATCACGATGTTCATGGATGGGCCGGAGGTGTCCTTGAAGGGATCACCTACGGTGTCTCCAACGACCGCCGCCTTGTGCGGCTCGGAGCCCTTTCCCCCATAGGCACCGGCCTCGATGAGCTTCTTGGCGTTGTCCCACGCCCCCCCGGCGTTCGCCATGAAGAGCGCCAGGAGCACGCCGCTGACCGTGGCGCCGGCCAACAGGCCTCCGAGCGCGGCGGGTCCGAGGAAGTAGCCCACGACGATCGGAACCAGGATCGCGGTAAGTCCCGGCACGATCATCTCCCGTAGCGCGGCCCGCGTGGAGATGTCCACGCAACGCGCCGAATCGGGCTTGGCGGTACCCTCCATGAGCCCCGCGATCTCACGGAACTGCCGCCGAACCTCCTCGACCATGCCGGCCGCGGCGCGGCCGACGGCGGTCATCGTCAAGGCGGCGATGAGGTAGGGGGTCACGCCGCCGATGAAGAGGCCGATCACGACCAGCGGATCGAGCAGGTTGATCCCCACCTCCTGGAGGCCGACGGTGTTGGCGTACGCCGAATAGAGAGCCAGCGCCGTGAGCGCGGCGGAGCCGATCGCGAAGCCCTTGCCGATGGCCGCGGTCGTGTTGCCGAGGGCATCCAGCTCGTCGGTGATCGCGCGAACCGACGGTCCGAGACCGCTCATCTCGCTGATCCCGCCGGCGTTGTCTGCGATCGGGCCGTACGCGTCGACGGCCATCGTCACGCCCACGGTGGCGAGCATGCCGACCGCCGCGATCCCAATTCCGTACAGGCCGGAGAACCCGTAGGCGAGATAGATCGACGTGGCGATCAGGAGCACTGGAATCACCGTCGATTCCATCCCCACGGCGAGGCCTCGGATGATGTTGGTCGCCGATCCGGTCTGAGAGGCATCCGCAATGCTCCGGACCGGCCGTCCGGCCGTGTAGTACTCGGTTGACAAGCCGATGAGGATCCCGGCAAGGGAGCCCAGGAGCATGGCCCAGAAAGGCCCGGCCCGCCCGTCGATCAACGTCCAGAACGTCGCGGGCGAGCCGGCGAACACATCCAGATCCACCGTGATGAACCAGGAAACCACCCAGAACAGGATGGCGGCGATAAAGGTCGTGTTGCGAAGGGCCGCCGCCGGATTGACACGCTCCAGCACCCGCATGGCGATCATCCCGACGACGCTAGCCAGCAGCCCCGCCATGACCAGCAGGATCGGAAGCGAGAGCGCGGAGAGCCGCTGGGCATCCAGGATGATCGGACTGGTGGCGCCGATCACGATCGTCGCGACGATGGAACCGACATACGACTCGAAGATATCCGCCCCCATCCCGGCCACATCTCCGACGTTGTCGCCGACGTTATCGGCGATCGTGGCCGGGTTGCGCGGATCATCCTCCGGGATCCCGGCCTCCACCTTGCCCACGAGGTCGGCGCCGACATCAGCCGCCTTCGTGTAGATACCGCCGCCCACACGCGCGAAAAGCGCGATCGACGAGGCGCCCATGGCGAAGCCGCTGATGATCTCCGCGAACGGCGTGAAGCCGTTTTCTGCCGGCGGGAAGACCAGCAGCACCGCCCCGATCCCGATCAGGCCGAGACTGGCGACCGAGAGACCCATGACGGCCCCGCCGCTAAAGGCGACGCGCAGAGCCTTCCCCCGACCCTCGGATCGGGCGGCTTCTGTCGTTCGGACGTTCGCTCGTGTGGCGGCCTGCATACCGAAGAAGCCGGCGAGGATCGAGCTCGCGGCGCCGAAGACGTACGCGGCCGCGGTCCGGGATCCGATGACGAAGTAGAGCAGCAGTGCGATGAGCAAGACGAAGGGGATCAACACCGAGTACTCCCGCCTCAGGAACGCCATCGAGCCGGAGTAGATGGCCTCGGCCAGTTCGCGCATCGTGTCGTTCCCGGCCGGCTGCTGACGGACGTAGGCGAACAGCGCCCACGCGCAGATCAGGCCGATCAGTCCTAGGCCGAGCGCCCACTCGGTGTAGTCGATCACCTTAGGTGCTCCTTTCTCACTCTGTTATCCTCAACCGATCTGGACCGGTCAGGGGCGTCAGGGGGCATGCCGGAGCCCGGTCACGGCGCCGACGCCGGTGCCGCGGCCCGATTGAACCGACTCATGGTGGATTCGATCCCCTCGGTCATCCAGCACTCGAGCGCGCTCTCCATCCCGGCGAAGGCGAGCAGAACGGACTCCTCCTCCGCGTCACCCATGGGCGCCAGCACCCACTCGGAGAGATCGATGCGGGAGTCATGCGGCCGGCCGACGCCGATGCGGAGCCTGGCGTACTCGCGCGTCTCGAGCGTCTCCTCGATCGAGGCGAGGCCGTTGTGTCCTCCCGCCGAGCCCTGTGCTCGCAGCCGGAACCTACCGGGCTCCAGAGACACATCGTCAACCAGAACCATGAGATCCTCGATCCTGAAGGCAGCGCCGGCCAAGAACGCCTCGAGGACGGAACCGCTCCTGTTCACGTACGTGAGGGGCTTGAGGATCCGTACCGCCTCCCCGCCGACGACCCCATCCGTCGAGGCGGCGAGGTCGCGCGGACCGAAGGGCGGAAGGGACCACGACACGCACAGCCGGTCCGCCAACCACCAGCCGGCGTTGTGGCGAGTGTCCCGGTAGCGGGCCCCGGGGTTCCCCAAGGCGAGAAGGATCTTCAACTGGCTCTGGAATCGACGGGCCTAGGATTCCTTGGCCTCGGCCTCGGCTTCCCCGTCCTCGCCCGCTCCCTCCTCGCCGATGACCTCGGGCTCGAGCTCGCCCTCCAACTCCTCCTCTTCCACTTCTTCTTCTACGACGAGGATGGTCGGAGGAATCACCGCGGCCACGAACGAGTCCGGGTCGTCCAGCACAGTGACGCCTCCCGCGTCGACATCGGAGACTAGGAGAGAATCTCCGATCTCCAATTCGGACACGTCGATCTCGAACCCATCAGGTATCTCGCTGGGGAGGCAGGAAATCTGGATCTCGTAGCGATGCTGCTGGAGGATCCCATCGTCCGTCTTCACGCCGGTCGCCTCACCCGTGAGCTGCAACGGTACCGCGACCTTGATCTCTTCGTCCACGTTGATGCGGAAGAAGTCGACGTGGAGGATCGAGGGACGCCACGGATGCCGCTGAACTTCCCGGATCAGGACCTTCCGGGTCGGTCCGCCCTCGACCTCCAGGTCGATGAGCGTGCTTCCGGCGCTGATTCGGCCGAGAAGCAACAAGAACTCTCGCTCGTCCAGCCGCAGACTCTCCGGTTCGAATCCGTGGCCGTACATCGTCGCCGGCACGAAGCCCTCTCGACGCAGCCTACGGGCCTTTGCCTTCCCCCGTTCGTCTCTCTGTCGCGCCTTCAGCTTGATTTGCTTCGTCATCGGGACCCTCTTCTATGGCTTCGTGCGCGAGCTCGGGAATCGTCCTCAGACGAACAGCGAGCTCACCGAGCGATTGAAGTGCGTGTTCTCGATCGCGCGCGCCAGCAAGCTGGCCACGGACAGGATCTTCAGATTGCCCAACGCCTCGCGAGCAGAGTCGGAGACCCGGATCGTATCCGTGACGGCGATCTCCTCGATCTGCAGCGGACGAAGGCGCTCGATGGCGGGGCCGGAGAACAGGGCGTGCGTCGCCAGCAAGTAGATCTGCTTCGCTCCGCGCTCCTGGAGCGCATTCACGGCTCCCACCATCGTGCCGGCGGTGTCGATCATGTCATCGGCAATCAGGCAACGCTTGCCCGCCACGTCGCCGACCACGTTGACGACCTCCGCCACGTTGGGGCCCGGCCGCCTCTTGTCGATGATCGCGATGTCCGCGCCGAACCGCTTGGCGTACCCACGCGTCATCTTGGCGGCACCGACGTCGGAGGCGACGACCACCACGTCGCCCGCGAGATCCTTGTACCACTCCATGAACACCGGTGCCGCATATAGGTGGTCGACGGGGATATCGAAGAACCCCTGAATCTGGTGTTGGTGAAAGTCGATGCCCAGCAGTCGGTCTGCCCCGGCCGCCGTGATCAGGTTCGCCATCAACTTCGCCGCGATCGAGACGCGCGGCTGATCCTTACGGTCCTGCCGGCCGTAGCCGTAATAGGGCACGACGGTGGTAATCCTGGCGGCGGACGCCCGCTTCGCCGCGTCGATCAGAATCAGCAACTCCAGGATGTTCGCAGCCGGCGGGCTGGTCGGCTGGATCAGGAAGACGTCCCTGCCCCGGACGTTCTCGTTGATGCGAACAAAGATCTCCCCGTCGGCGAACCGCTTTATCGTCACGTCGCAAAGCGGCCTGCCCAACTCCTCGGAGATCCGCTCAGCCAACCCGCGGTTGGCGGTCCCGGAGAGGAGCATCAGCGGGCTCGCGGTGGCCGAAAGCTCCGGCATCTTTCCCGTCAGTTCAGCGTTGGAAACCGCCCGCTCGCCCGGATCGGCGAAGGGCAAAAATAATCGAGCCTGTTAGGATAAACGGCGATCTCGAAAGGGTCAACCTGCCAGCGCCTCCGACCCTCCCTGAGCGGGGTTCACGTACACGACCTGCGTCGGAAATGCGAACTCGATCCCCTCCTCCTCGAAACGCCGGTGGATCTCGAGGTTGATCCTCTCCTGGATATCCATGTAACGCGCGTACTCAGGGCTCAGGACCCAGTAGACGGCTTCCACGTTCAGCGAGTATGCCCCGTACTCCTTGAAGTGAGCCCGATCGAAGCGGACGCCCTCCTCGGCCTCGATCGACTCCCGCAGCATCGCCGGGATGCGCGCGAGCTGCTCCCTTGGTGTGTCGTAGGTGACGCCGACCGTGAAGGCGGCCCGGCGCTCGTACATGCGGCCGTAGTTCTGGATCCGACTGCCGAGCAGGTCGCTGTTCGAGAACACCAACTGCTCCCCAGATAGACTCCGCAGCCGCGTCGTTTTGATCCCGATGTTCTCGACGGACCCCGTGTAATCGCCGACGCGGAGGAAATCTCCGATGAGAAACGGCTTGTCAAAGATAATGGACAGCGAGGCGAAGATGTCTCCCAGGATGCTCTGCATGGCGAGCGCCACGGCGATCCCGCCGACGCCCAGGCTCGCCACCAGCGCCGTCACATCCACGCCGATGTTGTCGGCCACCAGCAGCAGGACGATGACCCAGATGATCACCCTGCCGATGTAGCCGATGGCGTTCAATCCCGTCGCACTTCCCGGATCCTCCGAGATGACCCTCTTCCGATAGCGTTCGAGGGTCATCAAGAGAGCGGCCGAAAGCCAGATCCCGATCTGCAGTGCGGCGGCGATGAACGCGGCATGCCGGAAGCCGCTCTGGAGCCTGGGCGGGAGGGATAGCGACAGGGTACCGGCGTAGACCGCCACCACCAGCAGAACGCTCGTTCGGGTCTTTACGAGCAACTCCGCGACGAGGTCGTCGATCTCGGTTTTGGTGCGGGCGGAGAGGGTAGACAGGCGGCGAACGCCGACTCTCACCAGAAGCCACAGGGCCGCGTAGACGACGATCGCGATGCCGACCGCGGTCGCCCAGCGGCCGACCGTGTTGCCCCAGAACGTGGTCTCGAGAATCTCGCTCATGCCTGGCCCTCGTTGATGAACGTAAGCGGCAGACCCCAGGTCGAGATCTGATCGAACGTCCTGCTGAGCTGCGGCACTATTCGCTCTCCGCCACGTTCTCCGGGCTGGGTGCTTCCGAGCTCGCGGCGAAGATCGAGTTGAACAGCAGCTTGAACGTGGCACGAGGCTGCGCCCGGAAGTGGCTTCTGAAGCCGATCAGCACGACCTGGCCCTGCCCGACTCGCACTCGCAACACGGCGGGTCGGCCGGCGAGGTGTTTCTCGGCTCCCAGCTCCCAGCCGCTGAGGAGTAGATCCTCCTTGCCGTACCAGGCCGCCACATCCACCTCCTCGCGCTCGACCGGCGCGTCGTCTTCGTCACCGGCCAGAGCCACGGTTTCGAAGGCCCGGCTGCGCACGAAAGACGCGGCCGTCTCCTCGGGAATCCCGAAGCCGATCGGATCGGCGGAATCCACCTCGAGACGGAGCAGGCTGCCGGGGACGGCGAGCGATTCTGTCGACACGTCCTTGACGATGTTGCGGACCGGTAGCCCGAAGCCATCGATCACGAAGTCGCTCGCGCCGTCGACCGCGATCAGGGTGCCGCCGGCCTCCACCCAACGCTTCAGCTGAAGAGCACCCTCGAGACCCAGGCCCCCCGTATACTCATCGGGCATCGTGCCCGACATGTGCCCATGGAAGATGTCCTCGGCCGACTGGTGCGGGAGCAGGATCGCATCGAGACCTTCCAGGCCGCCGTTCCGTATGTCGGCGTCGCTCAGGGTCGTGTAGGCGAAGTCGTATCGTTCCAGCACCCAACGCGCCCATCCCTCGTCCATGCTGGGCACCCAGCTCCGATAGAGGCCGACGGACGGCGCCCGAAAGCGAATCACATCCGGGGAGTCGAACAGGCCGCTCTCCGCTGCATGGAAATCGAGGCCCAGCTCGTCTGCCAGGGGGCGTAGGTCGGCCGGCGTTGCCCGTACGATGAACGTCCCCGGTGGAAGATCACCGTCCATAGATGCGTGCGAGCGCGCGAGCCGGCCAACGCCGATCTCCCCGTCCACCAGCCGATTCACGGCCACGTAGGCCAGATTCGATGCGGGGGCGAGAAGATATTCGGAGGCATCCCCAACAACGCTTCCCGGCGACGGCATCAGCTCTGCGGCGTCCTCCAGCGGGATCTCGACCGGCTCGTCAACGCGGGTGACGCTCACGCCCATCTGGAGCGAAAGCGTCCAACCGGTCACGTCGTAGGGCGTGACCGGCGGTCCGCCCGGATACTGCCGGCGGTCCGGATACTCCTGCGGCTCCAGGAGGTCAACCAGGTGCGCCCGGTAGGGCTGAGCGGCGCGCAGCACGAACGTGCCCGCCGGGAAGTTCTCCCCGTCCGCAGTGAAGCTGGCCGTGGCCCGCTCCACCCGAATGCCTCCCAGTCTGAGGACGCGCAGCAGCTCCAGCGCCTCGCCCGGATCTCGCTGGCGATCCAGCGGCACCAGATACGCGAAGGGGCCCTCGGCTCCCTTTTCGATCGCGTCGCGCCCCATGCGGTAGATGTTGAACAGCCAGCTCTCCCGCATGCTGGCCGCGGCCTTCAGTGCCCCCATCGACGCAGTGAGGAAGTAGTCGACGGCGTCACCGATTCGCCACCAACCCCCCTTCCACGGGTCCGGGTACCAAACGCTGGGTCGATCGGCAGCCTTCCCGCCTCTGAAAGTCTTCGGGAGAGAATCGGGCTCGTAGTACTTCGGGGTAGCGAATCGGTGCAGGGCCACCTCGGTGAGGATGCCGACCTGATTGTGGAAGTAGGGCGCGGTGCGAACTCCCCCGTTCCACCACTGGGTGAAGCGGAGACGCGAGACGGCGCCCGGCTTCCCCTCCTCGGCGAACCGTTGCTGCATCGCCGTACCGACCAGGTTGACTCCCGCAATCACCAGCGGCGGGATGTGCGGGTTCACGGGGTCGGCGAAGGGGGGAATGAAGATCCGGGCCGGGAACGGAGCCGTCTGATGGTGATTCACGATGATCTGCGGAACCCATTCTTCCCAAAGCTGCCGAACGACGGCCCGGGTCTCCGGCTGCAGGATCATGAACCAGTCCCGGTTGTTGTCGTGGCCCGCGTACTTCTGGTAGAGAACGGGGAGCCCGACCGTCTCGTACGGTGTGCCGAGGTTCCGCCGATACCAATCGACGACGATCTCCAGGCCGTCCGGGTTCATCACCGGCATGTGGAGGATGACGACCTCGTCGCGAATCCGGCGCAGCTCCGGCTCCTCGCCCGTGACCATCCGGTAGGCGAAGTCGAGCGAGAACTGGGGGCCGGCCACTTCGGTGGAGTGGATACCGGCGTCGATCCAGACGACCGCCTTCCCCTCTCCGGCGAGCGCGCGGGCCTCGGAGTCGGTCAGATCGGAAGCCAAGGCCAGCCGTCTCGAGATCTCCCGGTACCGCCCCAGGGACCGCATGTTCTCCTCGCTCGAGATGATCGCCAGAAGCAGCGGGCGTCCCTCCACCGATTCACCGATCTGCTCGACGCGAATGCGATCGGAGGCGGCATCCAGAGCCTCGAAGTATGCCTGGATCTGCTCATAGTCGGCGAGCTTGTAGTCTGCCCCGGGCTCCCAGCCGATCACCGACTCGGGTGTCGGTACCTGGGCGACGACCGGAGCGGCCGCGGTGACGACGAGGCTCACACCGGTCAGCAGGACCGACAGCCAGAGAACCGTTCGCGCCTTCATCGAGCTCCTTCGTTTGTGGGTTGAGAGCCGGTGCCCCCCTGCATGATGCGCGTGCAACGTAGAGCGCTCATATTAGGCGGCCAACCCCAGGAGGTGTCGATAATGCGCAGAACCCCGTTTCAGGTACCAATCGTGACTTCCCTGCTCCTCTTCGGGCTGGGAGTGGAGGGCGTCGCCGCCCAGGACTCCCGGTGTGACCCGGGGAACGGCGGGCTCGAGCTTCCGCCCGGCTTTTGTGCAGTCGTCGTAGCCGACTCGATCGGCCGCGGCCGCCATCTCGTCGTGGCGCCGAACGGGGACGTCCTGGTCGCCCTGCGCAGAGGCCGTGGAGAGGGGGAGAACGGCGGTTTACTGGCGCTCCGAGACAACGATGGCGACGGACGGGCGGACGTGATGGAGCGCTTTGGTGAGAGCAGCGCTACCGGGATCTCCCTGCGGGATGGTTTCATCTACTTCGCGCCCGACGACGCCGTGCTCCGCTATCCGTTCGAGCCGGGCACGCTGGGGCCCGCCGGCCCGCCCGACACGATCGTCTCCGGTCTGCCGTCCGATAGATCGCACGCGGCCAAGTCGGCGCTCGTCGACGACGATGGCAACCTCTTCGTCAACGTGGGCTCCCCCACCAACTCCTGTCAGGCCGAGGATCGGGTGGAGGGGTCGACCGGCCAGGATCCATGTCCGCAGCTGGAGACGCGGGCCGGCATCTGGCGCTTCGATGCAAGGCGTACCGGGCAGACCCAGGCGGACGGCGAGCGTTATGCCACGGGGCTGCGCAACACGTTCGCCCTCGCCATCGATCCCGCCGGCCAGCTTTTCGGGGTTCAGCACGGCCGGGACCAGCTGCACCAGAACTGGCCCGCTCTCTTCTCGGAGGAACAGGGCGCGTACAAGCCGTCCGAGGAGCTCGTGAGGATCGAGCGAGCGGACGATTTCGGCTGGCCGTACTGCTACGATCCCGAGCAAGACCGCCTGGTTCTCTCTCCGGAGTACGGCGGGGATGGCGAGCGAAGCGGCACTTGCTCCGAGAAGAAGGGACCGGCGTTCGCATTCCCGGCACACTGGGCCCCGGAGGCCATCCTCTTTTACACGGCCGACCAGTTTCCCGCCAAATATCGGAACGGCGCCTTCATCTCGTTCCACGGCTCGTGGAACCGCGACCCGCTCCCCCAGGGCGGCTACAAGGTCGTCTTTCTTCCGTTCGAGAACGGCCGGCCGGCTGCCGAGTTCGAGGTGTTCGCCGATGGCTTCGCCGGCCCCGACGTCAGCCCTCGGGACGCCCTGCACCGCCCGACCGGGCTGGCTGTGGGGCCCGACGGGTCGCTCTACATCGCCGACGACAAGGGTGGCCGCATCTGGCGGGTGCTCTACGTCGGAGAGTAGACCCGCAGGCGGCACCGGAGACCGCGCTAGAGAAACCGGCCGGCCAACAAAGCGTGGGGTCGGCCGGCCGGTGAGCAGCGGGATCGGCCGGCCGGTGAGCGGCGGGATCGGCCGGCCGCGGGCTCACATCTCCAGGTCCAGCGTCTCGGCTAGAAAGGCGCAGCGGTCGGCGGCCTCCGCGATCCGCTTGCTCGTGGGCTTCCCCGCCCCGTGCCCGGCCTTTGTTTCGATCCTGATCAGCGCCGGATGGTCGCACGCCTGATACTCCTGCAGCCGCGCCGCGAACTTGAAGGAGTGCCCCGGCACGACGCGATCGTCGTGATCCGCCGTCGTGACAAGCGTCGGCGGGTAGCAGGTGCCCGGCGTCAGGTTGTGGTAGGGCGAGTAGGCGTGTAGGACCTCGAACATCTCAGGGTCGTCCGATGAGCCGTAGTCCGACGCCCACGCCCAGCCGATCGTGAACTTGTGGAAGCGCAACATGTCCATGACACCTACGGCGGGGAGAGCCGCGCCGAACAGGTCCGGACGCTGCGTCATCGCCGCCCCGACCAGCAGCCCGCCGTTGGAGCCGCCGGCGATCGCGAGCTTCTCCTTCGATGTGTAGCCCTCGCGGATCAGGTGTTCCGCAGCAGCGATGAAGTCGTCGAACACGTTCTGCTTGTTCTCCTTCATTCCCGCCTTGTGCCAGGCATCTCCGTACTCCCCGCCGCCGCGCAGGTTGGCCACTGCGTAGACCCCGCCCATCTCGAGCCATACGAGGTTGGAGACGGAGAAGCGGGGAGTGAGCGAGATGTTGAAGCCCCCATAGCCGTACAGCAGGGTCGGGTTGGTGCCGTCGAGCTGCAGACCCCGATGGTGCGTGATGAACATGGGCACGCGCGTGCCATCCTTCGATCGATAGAAGACCTGCCTGGTCTCGTAATCTGCTGGGTCGAAGTCCACCTCCGGCTGGCGGAAGATGCCGCTCTCGCCCGTATGGAAGTCGTAGCGAAAGACCGTCGTCGGGTAGAGGAATGAGGTGAAGGAGAAGAACATCTCGTTGCCGTCGGGCTTTCCGGTCACGCTTCCTACCGTCCCCAGCGTCGGGAGGTCGAGGTCACGCTCGTGGGTACCGTCCAGTCCGAAGATCCTGACGCGGCTGTGGGCGTCGACCAGATACCGGGTTACGAGCCGTCCGGCGATGATCCAGGCGCTCTGGAGCACGTCTTCCCCCTCAGCCACGATCTCCAGCCAGTTCTCGCGTTCGGGCGCCTCGACATCGATGGCGATCAGTCGTTGGCGCGGCGCATCCAGGTCGGTGACGAAGTAGAAGTTGGAGCCGACGTTGCCGACGAAGTTGTAGGAGGCGTCGAAGTCGTCGAGAAGCGGCACGACCTCTCCGTCCAACCGGAGGGAGTCTCCGCCGCCGAGATCCTGGTAGTAGATGCGCTCCCGCCGGTCCGTCCCGTGTGACACCCGGATGACCAGGGATTGGCCGTCCTCCGTCACGCTGGCCCCAAAGCCCCATTCGGGCTGATCGGGCCGCTCGTAGACCAGCAGATCGGCGTCCTGCGAGGTGCCGGCACGGTGATAGTAGAGCATCTGGTTCCGGTTCTGGCCCAGCAGGCTGTCCGCGACGCTCGCCTCCGGGTAGCGCGAGTAGAAGAAGCCGCTTCCGTCCTTCGTCCAGCTCAGCCCGGAGAACTTCACCCAGCGGATGCGGTCCGGCAGATCCTGACCGTCGGAGACCCGGCGGACGTGGAACTCCCGCCAGTCGGAACCGCCCGCCGCCGTGCCGTAACCGACGTACTCCCCCGATTCAGTGACAGAGACGGTGGTGACTGCGACGGTGCCATCCTCGGAGAGCGCGTTGGGATCGAGGAGCGCGCGCCCCTCTTCCCCGAGCCCCTCCTGAACGTACAGCACCGACTGGTTCTGCAAGCCGTCGTTCTTGAAGTAGAAGTAGCGGCCCGCCTCGCTAAAGGGCACGCCGTAGCGCTCGTAGTCCCAAAGCTCCGTGAGCCGCTGGCGGATGATTTCCCGCTCGGAGATCCCACCCAGGAACGAGAACGTCGCCAGGTTCTCCGCCTCCACCCAATCTTCCGTCTCCTCGGACTCGGTATCCTCCAGCCAACGGTACGGATCGGGAACTTCCGTTCCGTGGTAATCATCCACCACATCCCCTTTGCGGGTCTGCGGGACGTCGATCGATTGAGCGGCGGCGGCCGCCGCGCCGGCTGTGAGCGCCCAGACCCAGGCGATCCCGAGCGCCACCCGCTCGACCCATCTAGAGTTCTTCCGCCAGCCCGTCACAGGTTGCAGATTCGAATTCCTCATCAAACGGCCTCGCTTCTCTTGTCTCTGGAGCTCTCGGTTCTCGAAGGCCACGGGTGGCCTTCCTTATTCCCCTCTTCCCTCCGCGGCCTCCGCTTCCCCCTCCGCGGCAGGCTCGATCGCCAACATCGCCTGCAGCTCGGCCTGTGCGGTGACGGGACGCTCGCACGCGTAATCCCGGCAGACGTACGCCGACGCTCGGCCGCTGATCTCCCTCATCTCGTCCGTGAACGGAGCCAGTCGCGTGACCTCGCCCCCGTCCTCGCCGGCCCGGCGGAAGAGTACGACCGTGCGAGGCTCGAACTGGCCTCTCAGAACGTCCAGGAGGGCCTCCGTGTCGGATCCTCCAGGCTCTCCGACGATCACGACCTCGCGGGAAGGGCCGAGCCGGAAGTCGACGGCGGCCAAGAGCTGCGTGTGCGCCGAAGGGACCTGACGCACGCGCTCCGCGAACGCGGTCTCGATCGCCAGCGCCCGGTTCTCCAGCTCCGCATCGGCCGTGAGCCGACCCAGCCGCAGCAGGTTCAGCATCGCGACCGAGTTGGCCGACGGAACGGCACCATCGTAAGTCTCCCGGCTTCGGACCGGCAGCTCCGCCGACCCTGCGGCCGTCTGGTAGAGGCCGCCGCGCTCGCCATCCCAGAAGCGCTCCAGCAGCTCGCCGTTGAGGCGCAGGGCCTCGCGAAGATGCTCCGCGTCCAGGGAAGCCTCGTAAAGCTCGACAAGGCCCCAGATGATGAACGCGTAGTCGTCGGCGAAGGCGGGTATCGCCGCCTCTCCATCCCGATACCGGTGGAGCAGCCGCCCCTCCGGGTCGATCATCTCGGATCGGACGAACTCCCAGGCTTCTACCGCCGCGCTCAGGTATTCCGGCCTCTCCAGAGCGGCGGCCGCCTGCGCGAGCGCGGCGATCATCAGGCCGTTCCAGTCCGTCAGGACCTTGTCGTCCTTCTGAGGCCTGATCCGGCCTTCGCGCGCGGCGAGGAGCCGTTCGCGGACGCGGCTCCAGCGCTCCCTGATCTCCGCCTCTGAGATGCCGAGCGATCCCGCCGCGTCGCTCCAGGAACGGCCCGCGTGCAGCACGTTCTCGCCGGTGCGCTGCCCGGTCGCCTCCTCGGCGAAGTTCCCGCGTCGGTCGAAGTTGAAGACGCTCCGGACGAACCGCGCATCCTCGGCGTCGAGCACCTCGCCGAGCTCCTCGTCCGTCCAGACGTAGAACTGTCCCTCGCGGCCCTCGCTGTCCGCGTCCTCTGCCGAGTGGAAGGCGCCTCCGGTATCTCTGAGATCCCGAAGGACGTACTCGATCACCTCCGCCGCCACCTCGGCGTAGCTGCGCTGCCCGGTGGCGAGGAAGGTCTCGACGTACGCCATCACGAGTAGCGCCTGATCGTACAGCATCTTCTCGAAGTGCGGCAGCATCCAGCGGGCATCCGTCGAGTACCGGTGGAATCCGAACCCGACCTGATCGTAGACCCCGCCCTGGCGCATGGCGCCTAGCGTGCGCTCCACCATCTCGAGCGCCTTCGTCTCTCCGGTCCGCCGCCAGTAGCGGAGCAGAAACCGGAGGTTGTGGGGCGTTGGAAACTTGGGCGCCCGCCCGAATCCGCCCTGCAGCGGGTCGAACGCGCGGGACAGCTGCTGGAAGGCGTCGTCGAGCGCCGGGCGACCGAGCTCATCCGCCGCACCCGGCGCTTCACCGTGCGCGCTCTGCCTGAGGGCCGTGGTGATCTGACCGGCCGAGTTCAGCGCCTCGCTCCTCCGCTCTCTCCACAGCTCGGAGAGCCTCGGTAGGAGGTCGAGCATCCCGATCCTGCCGTGTCGCGACTCTTTCGGGAAGTAGGTTCCCGCGAAGAACGGATCCTTGTTCGGCGTCATGACGACCGTCAGGGGCCAGCCGCCGTGTCCCGTCATCATCTGGGCCACGGTCATGTAGACGGTGTCCACGTCGGGGCGCTCCTCTCGGTCCACCTTGACGGGCACGAAGCCGTTGTTGAGAAGTGCGGCCACGTCGGGATCTTCGAAGGACTCGTGCGCCATGACGTGGCACCAGTGGCAAGTGGAGTAGCCGATCGAGAGGAAAATCGGCTTGTCATCGCGCGCCGCCGCGTCGAACGCCTCATCCCCCCACGGATACCAGTCCACCGGGTTGTGGGCGTGCTGAAGCAGGTAGGGGCTCTTCTCCCCGATCAGGCGATTTGTGGAAGCGCTACCATCCGTCCCCGAATCGGCCTCTTCGGCGCCGGATCCGCTCATCTGGTGACGCGGAGCGGGGTGAGCTGGGTGTTGGTCGTGCCGTTGCCGAGGCGACCATCCACGCCGACACCCCAGCAGAACGGGTCCCCGTCGTCTCCCGGTTCCGCCGGCTCGGCGACGTCACCGGTCCTGGCGCAGCTATGCTCCATACCCGCGGTAACCCGCACGAAGGAGAGGCTCGTCACCACGGCCTGGGGGCTGAGCCGGTCCTGCTCGTTCCCGGTACCGAGGCGGCCGCCCTCCCCTTCGCCCCAGCAGAACGCCCGGGCGTCATCCGTGATCGCGCAGGTATGCGCCTCGCCGGCGGCTATCTGCAGGTAGTCCCGGTCTCCGCTGACCGGCGTCGGGGTCAATCGGTCCAGCGTGGTTCCGTTCCCCAACTGGCCGTTCCCGGCCTCACCCCAGCAGTAGGCATCCTCTTCCTCGGTCACCCCACAGCTGTGGTCGACGCCGACGCTCACCTGACGAAAGGTGAGGACCGCGTCGACGGGGGTGGGGGTGAGCCGGTCGAGGGTGGTCCCGTTGCCCAGCTGCCCGTTTTCCCCTTCGCCCCAACAAAAGGCGGTTCCGTCCTCAGTTACTCCGCAGGTATGTTCTTCGCCCGCGCTGACATGGAGGAACTCGAGACCTCCGTCGACCGGAGTGGGTGTGAGCCGGTCCTGCGTGGTCCCGATGCCCAGCTGACCCTTCTCGCCCTCACCCCAGCAGTAGGCGGCCCCATCGCCGGTGACACCGCAGCTGTGCCCGAGGCCGGCGCTCACCTGGACGAAGTCCAGCCCGCCATCCACGGGAAAGGGCTGCAGGATGTCGTTGGTGGTGCCGCTGCCGAGCTGGCCCTTCGACCCGTCGCCCCAGCAGTAAGCACCGCCGTCGGTCGCAACGCCGCAGGTATGCTTCCCGCCCGCACTCAAGTGGGCGAACTCGGTGGGACCGAGCACGAGATCCGCCCGCAGCTTGTTCAAGTTGTTCCCGGTCCCCAAACGCCCATTCTCGCCATTGCCCCAGCAGTAGGCCACGTCGTCGGGATCGACGCCGCAGCTGTGTTCGGCGCCGGCTGTCATGGAGACGAGCTCCAGCGGATCCGGGTCTCCCGGCTCGACGCCGCCGTTGCCGTCACAGCTCACCAGCAGAACGAAAAGCGCGAGAATCGATGCGGATTTCTTCACGGTATCGTCGGATGTCGGGCTTCGGGGTCGGGTAGTTGGCCCCCCAGGATTCGAACCTGGATTACCGGCTCCAAAGGCCGGGGTCTTGCCATTAGACCAGGGGCCAGAGCTCGGCGTGCGCGCCGGTCGAAGGCCGCTGAAGGCTCAGAGCGTGCCGGATGATGTCCCCCGCTCTACCGAGGCGTCAACCGAGGCGTCAACCGGCGGCGTAGCCGTGGTCGGCGCGGCAGCGGGCTGAGTGAGCTCATCATGCTCCACGGCCTCCTCCACGAGCTCCTCGCTGTGCTCCACCTCCGACCACCGGATGCCGCGCCGATAGAGGTACCAGATGCCCAGAACAGTCACCGGAATAAAGGTCAGGATGTGGTAGCCCGTCGCGAAGCTCACGATGCGGACGCTGTCGACGCCGTACGCTCCCAGCGCCACCATGGCCCCCGCCTCGAACGGGCCGAAGAAGCCGGGGCTGGACGGGATGGCGACCGCGAAGCCGATAACCGACTGGACGAACATGGCGCCGACGAAGCCCGGCTCCCGAATGCCGAAGGCGAGCAGGCCGATCCAGACGGAGGCCGCTATGCAAAGCCACACGGCCACGGACCAGAGGAGGGCCCTCGAGAACACCCAAGGGTTGTGAAGCGCGCCGAGACCGCGGATGAAGGAAGCGAGAATCCCGATCGCACGCTCGGTGAGCGATGGCGACAAATAACGTCCCGCCAGTTGCTCCACGAGGTTCAGGGTGCGCCTCGGCCAGCGGGCCATCGCCCACAGGACCAACAGGGCAAGACCGAACACTACGCCGGCCGTCACGCCCACACCCTTGAGCAGTGCAGTGTTGCCCGTGGCGAAGTCTCCGTACGAGACCGTGAAGACGAAGAACGCCCCCAGGATCACCGCGTCGAACACGCGCTCGACGACGAGCGAAGCGAGGGATTGGGAGATCGGGATCGGCTCGATCCGCGAGAAGCTGTATGCTCGCGCGAACTCACCGAGCCGTGCCGGAAGCACGTTGTTCGCCATAAAGCCGATGCAGACCGCGGAGAATCGGGAAGTTAGACTGGAGCCCGGGAAGCCCGGAAGGAGGAGGACATGCCAGCGAAACGCCCGCAACAGGAACGGCACGGTCGCAACGACTACCATCGCCGCCAGGAGCCAGACGTCGGCGTCTCGAAGCTCGGCCAGCACGGCGGAAGCCGAGACGTCACGCAGCACCCAGGCCAGCAGCGCCACCGTAATAACCAGGCCGAACAGCGTCTTGAAACGGTGGGCCTTCAGCATGCGGCGTTTCGTTCCACGTGGGCCAACCCGCCTCGTCCGGCGGTGCTCAAGCGTTCCGCGCCGCGGTCACGATCTCTTTCATCTCTCGCACGGCGCGCTCGATACCAACGAAGACCGAACGGCTCACGATCGAGTGGCCGATGTTCAGCTCCTCGACTTCCCGGATCGCCGCGACCGGCGCCACGTTCTCGTAGGTGAGGCCATGCCCGGCGTGGACGGCCAGGCCCGCCTCTCGGGCTGCCACCGCGGCGTCACAGAGCCGTCCCAGCTGAGCCTCCGCCCCCTCCAGGGTACGGGCGTTCGCGTACTCGCCCGTGTGCAGCTCGACCGCATCCGCCCCGAGCGCCGCCGAGGCCCGCATGGCGTCCTCGCGAGCGTCCACGAACAGGGCCGTCCGGACTGCCTGTGCACGCATCTGGGCGACGGCGGCGAGCAATCGGCCGCTCGCCTCTTCGAGGTCGAGCCCGCCTTCCGTCGTGACTTCCTCCCGTCGCTCCGGCACGAACGTCACCTGCATGGGGCGCCAGTCCTCGGCGAAGCGAAGCACGCCCTCCGCCGCCGCCAACTCCAGGTTGACCCCGGTCCGGACAGTCTCCAGCAGCAGGCGTACGTCCCTGTCCTGGATATGCCGTCGATCCTCACGCATATGGACCGTGATCCCGTCGGCTCCGCCGAGCTCCGCGAGCACCGCCGCCCGGACCGGGTCCGGCTCGTCGGTCTTGCGAGCCTCCCGCACCGTCGCCACGTGATCGACGTTGATGTAGAGCCTCAGCGGCTCATCCATCGCTCAGCCTCCTGTTCGCCTGGTCCGGGCCCGTAGGGTCGAGCTCGGCCGCCAGCCGGTCGCGAACCACAGGCTCGAGACGATCGCCCGTCAGCTCGAGGAGCTCCAGTCCGAGCCCACGATACAGGGCCGCTCGCCTCGGGTCGAGAACCTCCAGATGCGCCGCCACCGTGCGGACGTCTCCACGAGCGACAGGCCCGGTCGTGCCGTCGCGCAGGCCGAGCTCCCCCAGGTTACGCAGCGCAGACTCGGCCAGGGGCAGGAGGGCCTCCAGCCCCGCGTCCTCGGACGCGCGTTGCAGCGCCTCTACCGCGATCCGGAGGCACGAGACCAGGTAGTTCGACGCGAACACACCGGCGGCGTGATAGTGCGACCGTCCCTCCGGCCGGACCACATGCGTCCGTCCTCCCAGACGCTCCGCGAGCTCGTCGCCGGCCTGCGCCGCCACCTCGTCGCCATCCACCCCGAACCACACGCCCCGAAACGCCCCCCGCGTGGGGGTGGCCACGGCGACCAGCGGATGCCACGCGGCGACAGCTACGCCGCGCTCGCGCCACGGTGCGAGCGCCTGGGCCGAATGCACGCCGCTCGTGTGAAGCACCGCGCGAGGCGTCAGACCCGTCGACTCGCTCCACTCCCTCGCGACGCCGGACAGGTCGTCATCCGGCACGCAGAAGATGACGATCGCATCGGCTCCGGCCCCGATCTGCTCGTCGAGGGACTCGCTGAACGAAGCTTCGGGTACGTGTGTGACCAGATAGGCCACTCCGAGGAGATCTCGAAGAAAGGTAGGCCGGTCTTGGGACATGCCCACGACGGTTACCGGCACATCCCACGGGTCGCTGAGGTCTGCGGCGAGCGATAGACCCACGCGCCCCTCGCCCACGATGAGAATCGGGGAGCTCACACCGCGTCCGCGCTCGTGACGTGCACGCCCGGCTTCCGGCGCCATCTGCCGACGACAGCAGCGGGGACGCGTGCCGTCAGCTCGATGCTGCCGCCGTTCTCCCGGCGCTCCAGCACCTCCCCTTCCCGGTACGCCTCGGCGAGGGTGCGGCCGTCCTTCGCCGCCAGGGTGATGTGTACCATCGGACGATCCGCCCGCATGCGGTCGCGAAGCGCGGAGCGGAGCGGCTCGAGGCCTCCCTCTTCTCTCACCGTCGTCAGGACGTGGGGTCCGTACAGCGCCGCGGCGCGGCTGCGGAGCGCGGACTCTTCGTGATAGGTGAGCTGATCGACTTTGTTGAAAGCAAGCAGCGCGGGACCGTTGATCGAGAGATCTCGGAGCACCTCGTCCACCGCCTCCATCTGGTGCTCCCAGCTCGGCGACGACACGTCCACCACGTGGATCAGGAAATCGGCCTCCTCGATCTCCTCCAGCGTGGCACGGAAGGAGGCGACGAGATGGTGCGGCAGCTTGCGGATGAAGCCCACCGTATCGGTGGCGAGCGCCTGGTAGCCTTCCCCTAGATCCACGAGGCGCGTGGTCGAATCCAGCGTGGCGAAGAGGCGGTCCTCGACGAACAGCTCGCGGCCGGAGAGCGCCTGAAGGATCGACGACTTGCCGGCGTTGGTGTAGCCGACGATCGCCACTCGGAACTCACCGCGCCCCGCTTTCCGTCGCGTCTGCCGGGAGCGGGAGATCCCCTGCAGTTCGCGTCGAAGCCGCGCGATGCGGCGGTCGATGAGTCGCCTGTCCGTCTCGAGCTGCTGCTCACCCGGGCCCCTGGCGCCGATTCCACCGGCGATCCGCGAGAGGTGGGTCCACATGCGCTTGAGCCGCGTCCGCATGTACTGGAGCTGGGCAAGCTCCACCTGGGCCTTCGCCTCGGCAGTCCGGGCTCTCAGGGCGAAGATGTCGAGAATGAGCTCGGTACGATCCATGACCCGCACGCCGAGGCTCTTCTCCAGAGCCGAGCCCTGTGCCGGCGACAGATCGTCGTCGAAGATGACGAGCGAAGCCCCATCTCGACCAAGCTGCTCCCGCAGCTGCTCGGCCTTCCCTCTCCCGATGAAGAGAGCGGGATTCGGTGATTTGATTCGCTGCACGAGCTGGCCGACGACGACGGCACCCGCGGTGTCGGCGAGACGGATGAGCTCCTCGAGGTGCTCGTCCACGACCTCTTCTGACTCGTCGAGCGGCGGCGCCGCGACCAGAATGGCGCGCTCGGGTTCGCTTCCGATCTCGATCATCTGAGCGTCATACCTGATCTTCGACGTCCAGTTCGCCGTTCCCTATTCCTGGATCGTCTGCCACACCTCGTTTCCGGAGGCGTTCGGATCGGCGCAATCGGGCCGCTATCTCGGCCTCACGGCCCTGATCGCCGGCGTGATAGAAGCGAGATCCAGCCAGGCTCTCGGGCAGGAACGTCTGAGCGGCGACGCCGCCGGGCTCGTCGTGATCGTATCGGTAGCCACTCCCGTAGCCGAGCTCCTTCATGAGCCGGGTGGGCGCGTTCCGTACGTGCATCGGAACCGCTTCCATGGGCGTCTCGCGAGCGGCTCTTCGGGCGCTAGAGAACGCCTCGTAGATGCGGTTCGACTTCGCGGCCGCGGCCAGGTAAACGACTGCCTCGGCGAGGGCCAGTTCCCCCTCCGGCGAGCCGAGGAAATGGTAGGCATCTCGCGCTGCCATGCAGACGATGAGTGCCTCCGGATCGGCGAGCCCGATGTCTTCCGTGGCCATGCGGACAAGCCTGCGAGCGATGTACAGCGGATCCTCGCCGGCCTCGAGCATGCGGGCGAGCCAGTAAAGGCTCCCGTCGGGATCGGAGCCCCGAACGGCTTTGTGCAGTGCCGAGATCAGGTTGAAGTGCTCTTCGCCGCCCTTGTCGTACCGAGCGAAGCGATGCTGGAGGGCGCGCTCGATCTCAGAGACGCCTATCCGGCCCTGGGCGGCGAGATCCGCGGCGGTCTCCAGCGCGTTGAGAGCTCGCCGAGCATCTCCATCCGCGGCGACGGCGAGGCGCTCGAGGGCATCCTCGTCTATCGTCAGCCCCCTCCCTCCGAGGCCCTTCTCGTCGCGGAGCGCCCGGCGGCAGACTTCGGAGGTATCCGGATCGTCCAGCGGCTCGAGCACGAACACCCGCGTGCGACTCAGCAGCGGGCCCACCACTTCGAAGCTCGGGTTCTCCGTCGTGGCTCCGATGAGCACGACCGTCCCGGCTTCCACGTGCGGCAGAAAGGCGTCCTGCTGTGCCTTGTTGAAGCGGTGGATCTCGTCCACGAACAGGATCGTCCCACGACCGGTTGCTCGCCTTCGCTCGGAGGCCTCGCCGATCAGGGCACGTACGCGTGCGATGCCCTCGGTCACCGCGCTGAACGAAACGAAGACCGAGCTCGTCTCCCGCGCGATGATGTGCGCGAGACTCGTCTTTCCGCACCCTGGAGGACCCCAGAAGATCAGACTCGGAACCCGGTCCCGATCGATCAGCTCACGGAGGGCACCTCCGGGGCCGACCAGCCGGTCCTGGCCCACGAAGTCGTCGAGCGTCCGCGGCCGCATGCGGGTGGCCAGAGGTGCGCCTGATTCGCTCTCACGGCGCTCCGGGGCTCCGCTGCTCACATCCGTTTCATCCGTTTCGGGGCCGAACAGGCTCGGCTCACCCGTCATTCAGCGCCCTCCCCACCTGCCTGCTCTCTGCCGTCGACCGAGGGGTCGTCCAGGGGACGGTCCTCACCGAGGCTACCCACCTCGATGAGCTCCGTTGCCATCCTGGTGAGCACGTCCGGATCGTTGAGCTCCGGATCCTCGAGCACCCTTGCATGAAGCTCATCCAGCAGTAGCCCTACGACGGGCCCTTGCTTGACCCCCAAGGCCAATAGATCGCCGCCCCCGATTGCCAGATCGGTCACGCTCAACGGAGGGCCCGCGAGGAGCTCATCCTCCACGCGCTTCAGAGTGTGCTCGAGAAGCCTCGTCGTCTCTTCGTCGTCCGCTGCTCTCGCGTACGCGAGATGGAGCTCGAACAGCTGTCGCGCCGGATCGGCGTCGACGACGGAGAGCCACTCTCGAGTCCGAGCCGCCGAATCGATCGGGCTCACGAGCGGTTGATAGTGACGAAGCAAATGGGAGACGGCACGCACGTCGGCGTTCGAGAATCGCAGCCGCAGAAGCACCGCGTGCCCGACTTCCGCTCGAACGTCCCCCGCCGCTTCGGCATCCTCCCCCGCGTCCAGCGGATCGGCGGCCACGAACGGCGTGAGCAGCAGGCGGGCAAGCCTGAGAAGGCGGCCGTCGGCCCTGTCGGCATCGATCTCGTCCACCGCCGCCAGGTTCTGCTCCCAAGCGGCTTCCTCTCGGGCCTCGGCCAGCTCCGGGTACCATATCTCGAGCACGCCCAGCCGCGCGTACAGAGCAAGGGACGCCGAGGGCAGCCGGCTGGCGAGCACCTTCTCGAGCTCCTGTCGAACGCGCTCGGCGGAGAGCGTCGCCGTCCCGTCCACACCGCCCTGGAGAGCTGCCAGCGTGTCGGAATCGATCGTCAGCTGGAACCTGCCGGCGAAGCGGAGGCCTCTGAGGACGCGGAGGTAGTCCTCGGCAACCCGCTGCGCCGGATCGCCCACGGCGCGAAGAATCCGCCGCTCCAGATCGGCGCGCCCCTCCCACGGATCGAGAAACTGGCCGTTGGCCGGACGCCACGCCATCGCGTTGATCGTGAAGTCGCGGCGCGCGAGATCCTCATCGATGGAGTCCGCGTACTCCACGACCGCGTGTCTTCCATCCGTCTCGATGTCGCGCCGGAATGTGGTGATCTCGAACATCGTCCCGGTTTCTCCGAGGACTCCCACGGTCCCGTGCTCGATGCCGACGGGTATGGTGCGGGGAAACACGCGCCGGACCTCATCCGGCCGCGCATCCGTGGCCAGATCCCAGTCTTCGCGGGCGTGCCCGAGAAGCTCGTCGCGGATCGCGCCGCCTACCGCCCAGGCCTGGAAACCCCGGGTCTCGAGCCTGTCGGCAATCTCGAGCGCTTCAGCGGGCGGGGCAAACCTGGGCCTCTCGCTCACCGGCGTGCACCCCAGACGCACGAGTGCGCCAAGGCGGGCGACCCGGTCCCGGCGCGCGAACCGGAGTCTATCAGCCGCACAGCACGCTACCGCCGTTCACGTTCAGAACCTCGCCGGTGACGTGTCGGGCGAGGTCTGAGAGCAAAAAGCAGGTCGGCCCGGCGACATCTTCCGCCGAGGCTACCCGGCCGAGCGGGATTTCAGCCGCCACTCGCTCGGCGGCGGGCGCACGGAGCACCGAGGCGCTCATGTCCGTGTCGACCCAACCCGGAGCGACGGCGTTGACCGTGATCCCGCGGGGACCCAACTCCGTCGCCAGCGACTTGCAGAACGAGATGATCGCGCCCTTGCTGGCCGCGTAGTGGCTATGGCCGGCCTCTCCGCGCTGACCCGCCGTCGAGGATAGGAGAACGACGCGTCCGCCCCGCTCCATGCACGAGATCGCCTGGCGGGTCGTCAGGTAGATGGACGTGAGGTTCGCCTCGATCATGGCTCGCCACTCCTTCGAGGCCAGGTGCTCGAGCGGGATCTCGATCTCGTTCCAGATGCCCGCGTTGCCGACGAAGAAGTCGAGCCCGCCGAACTCCGCTCCGACGCGATCGAAGAGTCGCTCCACGTCCGCTTCGCTCGACAGGTCTCCCTGGTGAGTCCAGAAAGTGGCCGACCGGCCGACCCCGGAAGCCGGCTCTCCGGGCGACACCTCATTGGCCTCGTCCAGGGCCTCCCCAGCGGCATTCTCCGCCGCGTGGTAGGCGATGCCGACGGAGGCGCCCATAGAGGCCAGCATCCGCACGACAGCGCGACCGATGCCGCGCGATCCGCCGGTCACGAGCGCCCGTCCGCCCGCTATGCCGGGCAGCAACCACCCTTCCCGGCGACTCACCGCGACCGCCCCACGATCCGCTTCAGCCGCTCCGTCCATCCCTCCCCCAGATGGACCGGTAGATGGACCGGCGGCACGGGCAGCGGGTCCCGTCCGTCCAGGATCGCCGCCGGGTTCTCGCTCAAGAGTAGCAGCCCTGCTTCATCGTGTCCGACCTCCAGCAGCCGATCCCAAGCCTGCCGCACCGTGTCGGAGCGTCCGGGCCTCGCGTGATGGTCCGACGCGATGATGTCGACCGCCCCGTCGGCCAGCATCCGCCGCGCCGCCCACGCGGCCTCCCGACCGTATCGCCCCCAAAGGCTAGCGGCGTTGACGCACATCACTACGCCCGCATCGCGCCACGTCTGGATCAAACCGTAACGCGCCTCGATGCCGGCGTAGCGCTCAGGATGGGCAAGGACCGGCACCCAATTCTGCCGAACGGCGGTATTCAGGGTCTCGGTCGAGTAGGCGGGCACCATCAGCATCGAGAATTCGACGAGGAGATGACGATCGCTGAGTCCGAGGCGGCGGTCACCCAGCTCGACGTCCGGCTCGTCGAGGCGCACCTCGTAGGCGAGGCTGAGCGACAGATCCGGAATCGCTTCCTCGGCCGCCGTACGAAGCTCTTCGAAGCTCTCCTGAATCTCCACCCGGCGTGACCCGGACGCCCGGCTGGCCGAAAGGTGCGGTGTCGTGGCCACGCGCGTCACGCCCGACTCGAAGAGCTCCTTCAGCGCGGCGATCGCCTCATCGATGCTGCGGGCGCCATCGTCGACTCCGGGCACGAAGTGATTGTGCAGGTCGGCGAGCGGAGGGATCCGGTCGCTCACGCGCCCGTCCGAGTCATCGCTCAATGTGCGCTCAATCTTTGCCGTCGAGCTTGCGGATCGTCGCGGCGCCGGCCTGCTCGAGAGCTTCGAGGACCTTGCGGGCGTCGCCCACGCCTCCCTGGGCGAAGTGCGGCCGCCCTCCACCCTTGGATCCGGTGGCCGTGGAGGCGACGCGGACGAGCTCTCCCGCGTGCACGCCCCTTCGGATCCAATCATCCGTGACCACCGAGAGGAAGGCCTGTCTGTCGTCGTCGGAGAAGGTGACGTGGGCGATCGCCGCTCCGGAACCCCGCTCGTCCAGCTCGGAACGCACGAGGTCGCCGAACTCTCCCAGGTCCGTTCCCTCGGAGAGCTCGACCCGCCCGTGCGCGAGGATGCCGTCGGCGACCTCCACTCCGCTCGCGATGAGACGCTCCGCCTGCGCGGCGGCTCCCTCTTGCCGCTGGCCCGCCGCGGCTGCCTCGAGACGGTCTCGCTCCTCCAGCAGAGCGGACACCCGTCGTTCCAGCTCCGCCGGAACGACGTGGAGTCGTCTGGACACCCTCTCCAGACCTTCCTCGGTCTCGAGCAGACGCTCGTAGGCGCCACGCCCCGTCACGGCCTCGATCCGGCGAATCCCCGCCGCCACGCCGGTTTCTCCCGCGATCCGGAACAGCCCGATCTGGCCGGTGCTCCGAACGTGCGTGCCGCCGCAGAGCTCGGCGCTGACGCCCGGCACCTGGATGACGCGGACGACATCGCCGTACTTCTCGCCGAAGAGCGCCATCGCGCCGGCATCGATCGCCTCCTTGTAGCCCGTATGCTCGGCCAGGACGGGCACGTTGGCCCAGATGGCCTCGTTGACCTGGCGCTCGATAGCACCTCGCTCCTCGCGGCTCAGCGGCCCGCGGTGCGTGAAGTCGAAGCGCAACCTGTCAGGAGCGACCAGCGAACCGGCCTGGTGGACGTGATCGCCCAGCTCGGAGCGCAAAGCGGCGTGCAGGAGGTGAGTGGCGGTGTGGTTCCGCTCCGTGTCGCGGCGGGCCGGTTCTTCCACGCTCGCCCCGACACGCTCCGGACCGGCCTCCAGCGCCCCATTCACGACCGGGCCGGCCACGACTGTTTGCCCGCCCTCGTTTCGAACTGCGCGCCGCACCTCCACCTCCCAGCCGTCGCCTCGCAGGCGCCCGCGGTCGCTGACCTGGCCCCCGGCCTCCACATAGAACGGGTTCTCCGCCAACACGAACGCTCGCCATCCGTCATCCGAGGCGTACGCGAGCACGGCCGTCTCCACGTCGGTTCGCTCGTACCCCACGAACTCCTGCTCGAGACCTTCCTCACCGACCTCGAGCTCCTCCGCGAACGCGAGACGGTCCCGACCGTCGGCAGAGACGAGCTTGCCATCCCGGGAGCGCTCGCGCTGCTCGGCCAAGGCGGCCCTGAAACCATCCTCATCGATCGTATAACCTCGCTCCGACGCCATCAGCTCGGTGAGATCCAGCGGAAACCCGTACGTGTCATGGAGGCGGAACACCTCGGAGCCCGGGATCACGCCCGTGCCGCGCTCGGGCGCCACCTCTTCGAACCGGCGCATCCCCTCGTCGATGGTGGAGAGGAAGCGGTCCTCCTCCGCCCGGGTCGTAAGCACGAGGTGATCCTGTCGGGCTCGCAGCTCCGGATAGGCCGCCGACATTTCATCGACCACGGTCTCGACGAGCTTGTCCAGCGTGGGCTCACGCCGGCCGAGGAGCCAAGCGTGTCTTGCCGCGCGCCGCAGGACGCGGCGCAGGACATATCCTCTTCCCTCGTTCGAGGGGAAGACCCCGTCGGCGAGCAGGAACGCGACGGCCCGAGCGTGGTCGGCCAGAACCCGGAAGGGCAGGCCCTCGGCCCACCTCTCGGGAGCGAGCGGATACTTCCTGCCGAGCACCTCCTCGGCGCGAGCGATGATCGGCAGGAAGAGGTCGGTGTGATAGGTCGACGCCGCCCCCTGAAGAACCGCCGCGATCCGCTCCAGGCCGGCCCCGGTGTCGATCGACGGCGCCGGCAGCGGGCGGTCCTCGCTCCCCGCCGTCCGCTCGAACTGCATGAAGACGAGATTCCAGATCTCCATGAACAGATCGGCCTCGCCGGCGGCGAGGAACTCCTCCGCGTCGAGCGCGCCGGCCGCACTCGTGGGTCGGAGATCGTAGTGCAGCTCCGAGCACGGGCCACATGGACCGGTTTCGCCCATCTGCCAGAAGTTCTCTTTGTCGCCCAGCCTTAGAATCCGCTCCGGCGGCAGCTCCGAGCGCTCGAGCCACAGTTCGTAGGCCTCGTCATCTCCGTGGTGAACCGTCGTCCAGATGCGGTCCACCTCCAAGCCCAGATCCTCGGTCACGAACTCCCAGGCGTACGAGATCGCCTCGGCCTTGAAGTAGTCCCCAAAGGAGAAGTTGCCCAACATCTCGAAGAAGGTGTGATGCCGGGCCGTCACTCCCACCTCCTCGAGGTCGTTGTGCTTTCCGCTCACGCGCAGGCACTTCTGGACCGTGACCGCGGTCGGCGTCTCCCGTTCACGTTCGCCGGTGAAGATCCGCTTGAAAGGAACCATGCCGGCGTTCGTGAACAGCAGGGTCGGATCCTCTGTGGGGACGAGGGACGCGCTCGGCAGGTGAGTGTGACCGTTCCGCTTGAAATAGTCGACGAAGCGGGATCGGATCTCCGCAGCCTTCATCTAGTCCATGACCTGTGGTTCAACTCTCATCGCGGGCCGGATCCGCCGTCAGAGGCCGGGTTCCGCCTTTACGATCTCCGCCACGGCACGCTGCACCTCGTCCGGTGGAAAGCCCGAGCGCACGAGATGTGCGTACAGCCGGCGGCGCGCCGTTTCGGCATCCGTCCGGGTGAGGCGCCTCCACCGCCTACGCGCGGTGGCCTCGAGAAGATCCCGCTCGGTGACCTCTTCCTCTTCGAACGCGGCCCGGATGCCGTCCCTCGCATCGTCGCGACTGACCCCCTTGCCGACCAACTCGGCCTCCAGGCGCGAGACGCCCCTGGGTCGAAGCCGGATCCGGTCCCGGACAAAGGCGGCGGCGAACAACAGGTCGTCGAGAAGAGTCAGCTCCTCGCAGCGGCCCAACACCCGATCCACCAGGGAGGACTGGTACCCCTTACGTCGGAGATGACGTTCCAGTTCGTGGCGGCTGCGAGCACGGTAGGAAAGATAGGAGAGGGCGGCGTTCCACGCCTCCTTGTACGTCGGAGACGTATCGGGTTCTTCCGCCGTCACTTGTCGGCTGATGGGAGGGTCAGGACTTCGGTGCCCCGACCTCCAGCGGCTGGGCCTTCTCGCCGGTCTCCTCTTCAATCTCGGCGGCGGGCACCATTCCGAGCTCCTCGCGGACCTTCTTCTCGATCTGGGCAGCGATGTCCTCGTTCTCCAGGAGGAAGGCCCTCGCGTTCTCCCGGCCCTGACCGAGCCGCATGTCATCGCCGAAGGAATACCAGGCGCCGGCACGGTTGACGACCCCGATCTCTTCGCCCAAGTCGACCAGAACGCCCTCACGGCTGATGCCCTGGTCGAACATGATGTCGAACTCGGCCTGCCGGAACGGAGGGGCGCACTTGTTCTTCACCACCTTGACGCGCACCCGGTTGCCGATCAGCACGGTTTCCTCCTTGATGGAGGCGATCCGGCGGATATCCAGCCGCAGAGACGCGTAGAACTTCAGGGCCCGCCCACCTGAGGTCGTCTCCGGGTTCCCGAACATGACCCCGATCTTCTCGCGAATCTGGTTCGTGAAAACGACCGCCGTGTTCGACCTGCCGATCGCGCCGGTGAGCTTTCGCAGCGCCTGAGACATGAGACGAGCCTGGAGCCCGACGTGCGCATCGCCCATCTCCCCTTCGATCTCGGCGCGTGGGACGAGCGCCGCGACAGAGTCGATCACGACAATGTCGAGCGCCCCCGACCGAACCAGCACCTCCGCGATCTCCAGGGCCTGCTCGCCCGTGTCCGGCTGGGATACGAGGAGGTTCTCGGTGTCCACCCCGAGCTTGCGGGCGTATCCCACGTCGAGCGCGTGCTCGGCGTCCACGAACGCCGCCACGCCACCCTCCTTCTGGGCGCTGGCGATGACGTGCAGGGTGAGCGTCGTCTTCCCCGACGACTCGGGACCGAAGACCTCCGTGACCCGGCTGCGCGGAATGCCTCCGATGCCGGTCGCATGATCGAGGCTGATCGCTCCCGTCGAGATGGCGGACAGTTGCATGCGTGCACCATCCGAGCCGAGCCGCATGATGGCGCCCTTCCCGTGCGCACGCTCGATCTGGCTGATCGCCACGGACAGCGCCTTCTTTTTCTCGTCGCTGAGTTCTACCGCCATGGGTGAAGACGTCCTGAAGCTGGGTTTTGAGGTCTGCTCGGCGTCACTGGAACGTCGACAGGCGGGACCGCGCCTCCGCGTGATCCACTATAGCACCGCTTGCTACCTTTCGCAATTTCTTCGGGTCTCGTGAATCAGGGCTGAATCAGGGGCTTTTTGAGCGACGATCGGAACTCGAGGTGCCGGTGAGCCCGCGCCCTGCAACCACAATGGCGGCGTCGATCACCCTCCCGTCAACCGCCCCATGGCTCCGGAGAGGGCGTCGACCGCGTGCTCGATGCCCTGGTCGTCGACATCGAGATGGGTCACCGCTCGCAGCTTGCCGGGCCCCGCTGGGAGGATGAGGATGCCGGATCGGTCCAGCTCGGCCCTCAACTCCTCGGGATCAGGGCCGCCGTCGGCGATCCGGATCATCACGATATTGGTGTCCGGCGGCTCGGCGCTCAGCCCGACCACGGCGTTCGCTCCGGAAGCCAGCTCTCGGGCGCGGTCGTGATCCTCGGCGAGGCGCGGGAGATTGTGGTCGAGAGCGTACAGGCCCGCCGCCGCCAGGATGCCGACCTGGCGCATTCCCCCACCCAGTCGCTTCCGCTCCCACCAAGCCCTCTCGATGAGCGATGCCGGTCCGGCCAAAAGCGACCCGATCGGACAGCCCAACCCCTTGGAGAGGGAGACCATCACGGTGTCCGCCTCGGCCGCGAAGGCGTGGAGGGGGGTGCCCGAAGCCGCGGCCGCGTTCCAAAGACGGGCGCCGTCGAGGTGCACCGGGATCGCCGCCTCGTCGGCCAACGCGCGAACCTCCCGCATGTTGTCGAGGGGCAGGACCGTGCCGCCGTGCATGTTGTGGGTGTTCTCCAGGCAGAACAGGCTGGTCGTGGGATGGTGCCGGTCTCCGGGTCTGATCGCCGAACGGAAGGCGGCCGCCGAGACCCGTCCCGACTCGGAGGAGACGGGGTGCAGCTGCACGCCGGAGAGCCAAGCCGCATCCGCGTACTCGTAGTGGAAGACGTGCGCCTCGCGCTCGCAGATGGCTTCGGTGCCGGGCCGCGTGTGCAGCAGCACCGCCGCCTGATTCGCCTGCGTTCCGGACGGGAAGAAGAGGGCCGCGTCCTTCCCCAGCAGTCCCGCCACGCGTCGCTCGAGGCGATCCGCCGTCGGATCCTTGCCGAGCACATCGTCCGCCACCTCCGCTCCGGCGATGGCTTCGCGCATGCCGGGAGACGGTCGGGTGACCGTATCGCTCCGCAGATCGACCTCTCGCTCGCTCATCGACCGCCTATGTCGCCGAGTCTCGTTCGCCACCTCGATCCACCCCTCCGGGCGAACCGGAACCCTCGAGCTCGGCACGAGCCTGGAGCGCCGCCTTGGCAAGGGGCGACTTCAGCTCCCGGTACTCCTCCTCGCCGATCTTCTCGGTCTGGTACTCGAACTCGAGATCGGCGAGCCGGGTGATCAACGCCTGCAGGCGATCGGCCGGATCGGCGCGATCGCCGATCATCGACCTCCGTTCGGCGGCTCCGCCCCTCACGCCGGCGATGACCACCGCCACGAGCAGTGCCAGCACGAGCGCCGCCAAGAAGTAGAACGGATTCAACCGACACCTCCCGGCGTTCTTGGTGCCTCCAAGGGGATCGCTCGGCGCCGGTCGGCCGCACGAAGCGCTCGCTCGGCGGCTTCTTCGGGATCGTCCAGCCGTTCGATCAACATCTCGGCAGGCAGCTGGTCCCGCAACCCGAAGAGCGGAACTCCCAGCTTGAGGCAGAACGCCGCCTCGCTGAGGGTGCCCCAACCTCCCGCGATCGCTACGACCGCCTCCGATGACCGAACGACCAGCACGTTGCGAGCCTCCCCGAGGCCGGTGGGGATCGGAATCGATACTCCCGGAGCGGCCGCGCCCGCGTCCGACCCAGGGAGAATGCCCAGAACGATCCCGCCCGCGTCGCGCGCACCGGCCGCGGCCGCATCCATGACGCCGCCGAGGCCACCGCAGACGAGAACGGCCCCACCCCGAGCCAGGGCGGCTCCGACCCGACGCGCCGCCTCGGCGGTCTCTCGGTCCAGCCGGCCACCCGATCCGATCACGCCCACACGCAGCGGGCGCTCCCGTCCAGCGTCTTCCTGATCCCTCATCTCACATCGGCCATCGCCGCTTCGAGTGTGACGCTGCCCGGACGACTACCCACCGACCCACAGACCTGCAGCATCGTCTTGGCGAACCTATCTCCGCAGGCCGGGAGTCTGCTACCGATCGAGGATGAGTGTGACGGGGCCGTCATTGACGAGCTCGACATCCATCATGGCGGCGAATCGGCCGCTCTCGACGGGAACGCCTTCCGCCCGCAGGGCCTCCAGGAAGAGCTCGTACAGCCCCTCGGCCCTCTCAGGCGACGCCGCTCCCGTGAAGGACGGACGCATTCCCCGAGACGTGTCCCCGTAGAGTGTGAACTGGGAGACGACCAGAAGGGAGCCGCCCGCCTCGCGAACCGACCGGTTCATCCTGCGCTCGTCATCAGGAAAGACTCGGAGACCGATCAGCTTCCGGGTCATCCACGCCAGCTCCTCATCGCCATCGGTGGAACTGAACGCGACGAGAACGAGCAGGCCCGGACCTATGCTCCCGACCGTTGCCTCCTCCACACGCACGCTCGCTCGGGTTACTCGCTGTACGACGATCCTCATCCTCTCTCCTCACCCGCCCTTGAACCGGGCACGCTTTCAATCCCCGTCCTTCCCGGTACGTCTTGAATCCGATCCCGGCAATACGCTTGTCGACTCAACGTTCCGACCGGACCTCAATCTTCGGACCGGACCTCAATTCACAGTGGCGTGGATAACCAACTTCCTGTTCCGCATGCCGCGCGAACCGGTACCAAGAAACGTATTTCCTCTTTTTCTCAACATCACTTCCACACTCTGCATTCGCGTTTTTTTAAAAACCTGTCTGCTGCCACTCGTTCGCACACGACCGGTCCTCATCGCTCAGAACCGGGAAAGCGAGCATTCGCGGATCCGCGATCGATGGGTCCTCGACCGCACCGGGTCCGGTTTCGTCAGGGCAGGAAGGGTGGGGCTCTCGACGCGAGTCAGGTGGACGGAAGCTCCCGGATGTACTCAGCCCCCGCCACTCCGAAGAGCGTCAGGGGCTGAGGGAGGATTCGACCCGCCTTCAGACAGATCTCACCGCTCTGGCATCTCCGTCTTGGTCAGCTGCGCTTGCCTTCCAAGACCCAACGGGGCCTGGTACCATCTTCGCTCAACCCGCGGTGTGGCTTCCAGTCACGTACCTTTCGGTCCGATCCCTTTCCCCACGCCGAGCCACCCGTTGATCTGTGCCAGTGAGTGCAGCATCCGGTCTTGCTGGTGCTTCCTCCTCGAGCACGACCCAATGATACAAAAAAGTATTTTTTAGGTCAACCCCGTTCTACGACCAACCTATGGTTTTAGGAAGTTTGTTTAGCGATCGCCCGTCATTGCTGACCTACGACAGTCGATTCTGAAGGAATAGTATCGAGTCGATTCGGTGTCGGGACCACACCCCACAGACTCGCGGGCTCCACCGACCGACCCAGGTCGCGGGCCCTCACGGCCCTTCCCTCCGCGGCGACCGTGGCGACCAGTCGGTTGATCAGTGCGCCGGGCGGCAGCGTGCGCCGAAGGCCCGCGACCGTGCCGACCAGCACCAACGCGTGGCGCGCTCGTGAGAGTGCCACGTTGATCAAGCGCGGCAGATCGGCGTTGCGGTCTTCGTTGAGGAACCAGCTCGCGCCCGGCGGCGCGTCCACGGTGTCCAGAACCACCACGGACTTCTCTCGCCCCTGAAAGCGATGGATGGTCGCGATCTCCAATCCCGCCGGAGCTGCCGGACCGAGCTGATCGCGTGCCGCCTCCCACAACTTTCGAACGTGCAGCCTGTAGGGAGCGACGACCGCGACGTCGGCGACTCCGCAGCCGGCGAGGTCCTCGAGAAGCCGCACCACGAGTCGTACGTGGACCGGGTTCGTGCGAGAGCCCTCGGCGCGCGTGACCGTCGACCCTTCCTCCTCGGTGTCGATCAGGACCAGCGGGGAGGCTAGCCGTGGTCGATCCGCGACCTCGGGGGCATCTCGGAGACGGCCCCCGTAGAACAACTCGCTCACCAGACACCGGATGGGCGGCGCCATCCGATACTGTTCATCGAGCATGGCGCACAGCCTGTCCCGTGGAGAGGGGAGGCTGACCACGCCCGCCCTCTCTTCCACGATGCCGGTCTCTCTGAAGAGATCGCGCCCGAGCCACCTCGAAGCCGTCACGCCTCGCGAGCAGACGACGGCGGGTAGCTGCTGGAAGTCACCGATCGCCACCGTCGTTCCCGAGGTTCGGGACGCGGCCAACGCCACATAGGGGAGCGGGGCCGCACTCGCCTCGTCGATCACCAGGGCCTCGAACCGCAGGGCGGCGAGCTCATCCCACAGCGCGAGCCTCGCGAAGGTCGTGAGCACGACATCCGCCTCCCGGAGCGCGAGGATCGCCTGCAGCTGCAGGTCCCTGGAGATGCCGGCGGCGGCCTCTATGATCTCGTGATCGTCGACCTTCCCGGCCGCCGCCATCACGCGGGCGAGCCGAACCCTCTGGAGCATGGCAGGGCGCTCGGGGGGCGGACGAATGCCGGCTTCGCGCTCCAGCTGCTCGATGCCGGCTGCCAGCCTTCCACCCGCCAGGCGTCGCTCGAGAGCGGCTTCCAGAGACAGAGCCCGATCGCCCGTCCGGCTGAGCTCCGCCCCCACCCTCACGATCCGGTTCGCTCCGACCGCTCCAGGACCCAGAACGGCCGCCACACGATAGGCGGCTTCGTCCACCGCACCGTTGGTGACGGCCGTCACGAGGACCTTGCCGGTCTCCGCGAGCTCGGCCACCGCATGGCCGAGCAGCCTCGTCTTTCCGGTTCCCGGAGGTCCCCAGACGAACTGGACGTCGCTGCCCAGTATCCGCGTCAGTGCCTCGCGTTGAGCCTCGTTCAGCCCTCGAGAATCCGGCCGCCGTGCCTCGGCGGCACCGACCGTCGGAGCGATCCGACCGAACAAGCGAAGGATGGTGGCGGGGTGGAATCGGGACGGCTTGTCACGCACGGCCTCGAGACGCGACCGCAGAGAGCCCAAGAGCCATGTCGGGTCGAACTCCAGCAAGGCGGAAGCCGGGACGCGACCCAGCCAGTCGGAGGCCGCGACACGCACCTGCAGCGTCTCGCGGTTCACCGCCGTCACGACTCCTGCCGACTCGCCGGCCTCGCAGACGACCCGAACCGCGTCGTTCGGCCGGACATCGTGGCGGGCGGAGGGAAGCCGCCATTCGTAGAGCGGTGTCCCGGTGGCGTCGGCCAGATGGCCGCCGGACACATGAACCGGCTCTCCCAGTCCGCGCGCCGCGAGCTGCTCACGTACGGCGTCGATCTCCTCATCAAGGCCGAGCAGGCAGCCCGCGAGAAGCTCGTCCAGCTCCGGCGAGGTCGCGGTTGAGGTCATGGGCCCGTAAGGTAGCTTCACGCCGAACGGAAGGCAGACGGAGATTCGCATGACGGGCAGCGTCGACGAGTTCAGAGCCTACCGGGAACGCATGAACGACCTGATCCTCGGCTCTGGCAACCTCACCATCAACCGCTTCTTCGCGCTCGACACCCGGGCGTACGAGCCGGGCGCCCTGGACCTCTCGACCAAGGAGTTGCTCGGCCTCGTCGCCTCCATGGTCCTACGCTGCGACGATTGTGTCCGCTACCACCTGGACGGCTGCGTGCGTGAGGGTGCCACGGACGACGAGCTCTTCGAAGCCTTCGCCGTCGCGCTCATCGTGGGCGGCTCGATCGTGATCCCCCATCTCCGGCGAGCCGTCGAGTTCCTGATGGAGCTTCGTAAAGCCGGGGGGACGTCGTGAAGCGGCGAAGCGCCGAGCGGAGGTGGTCGGCCACCGGAAGATCAAGAGGAGAAGCTCGATGAACACTCTATTTTGGATCGGCAGAATCCTGTTCGCGATGATCTTCATCGCCTCTGGGCTCGCCCACTTGACGAAAAGGGACGAGATGGTGGCGTACGCCGAGGCGAAGGGAGTCGCGGCGGCGAGAACGATGGTGCCACTGACCGGACTGATGATCATCGCGGGAGGCCTGAGCGTGCTCCTGTGGACCTGGGTCGATGTGGGCGCCTGGCTGCTGGTGCTCTTCCTGTTCGCTGCCGCCTTCAGGATACACGCGTTCTGGAAGGAGGAGGACGAGGCCGCCCGTCAGGTCGAGATGGCTCACTTCATGAAGAACATGGCCCTCGCCGGCGCGGCGATCGTGTTCTACGTGCTGTATCAGTGGCCAGAGCTGGCGATCTGAGCCCGGAGGAGTTCCGGGAGGCGGCGAGTCGGGTCGCCGAGTGGGTCGCGGACTACCGCGACCGGGTGGAGGAGTTTCCGGTACTGGCGCGGGTGTCGCCCGGCGAAACGGCGGCGTTGCTGCCGGCTTCGGCGCCCGAGGACGTCGAGCCGTTGGAGGCGATCCTCGACGACCTCGACCGGATCATCCTCCCCGGTTTGACCCACTGGAACCACCCCGGCTTCCTCGCCTACTTCGCGAGCTCCTCTTCGGCCGCCGGGATCCTCGCCGAGTTCGTCGTCGCGACCCTGGGTGTCAACGCCATGCTCTGGCGAACCTCGCCCGCGGCCACCGAGCTCGAGGAGCGCGTCATCGTCTGGTTCCGAGAGCTGCTTGGGCTTCCCGACGCGTTCGAGGGCGTCATCCTCGACACCGCATCGACGAGCAGCTTCACCGCCCTGCTCGCGGCTCGCGAGGCCGCAGGCGTGGATTCTCGAGAGCTCGGCCTCACGGGCCGCTCCGACGTGCCGCCACTCGTCGTGTACGTCTCGAATCAGGCACACTCGTCGCTCGAGAAGGCGGCAATCGCCGCCGGCTTGGGACGTCAAAGCCTCCGTCGAATAGAGACCGACGATAGGTACGCGATGGACGCCCAGGCTCTGGAGCGGCAGCTCCGTGCCGACCTGGAGGGAGGCGCCCTGCCCACAATGGTCTGCGCGACCATCGGTACGACCTCCAGCAACGCCGTCGACCCGATCGCGAGGATCGCCGATATCTGTGCGGAAGCCGGTGTCTGGCTGCACGTCGACGCCGCGTATGCCGGTCCGGCCGCCATGCTGCCCGAGAAGCGGGAGCTTTTCGACGGCTGGGATCGAGCGGACTCCATCGTGGTGAACCCGCACAAGTGGATGGCGACTCCGATGGACTGCAGCGTCCTGCTGTTCCGCGACCGGATGCCGTTCAGGGCTTCCCTGGCTCTGACGCCGGAGTACCTGAGCTCGGACCACGAGGCACTCGACCTCATGGACGTGGGCCTGGCCCTGGGACGCCGCTTTCGCGGCCTCAAGCTGTGGTTTCTGTTTCGGCAGATGGGAGTGACCGGGCTTCGGGCCCTGCTTCGCCGCCACCTTGGCCTGGCTGCCGACTTCGCGGATCGGATGCGGCGAGACAGCCGGTTCGAGCTGGCAGCCCCGGTTCCCTTCGGCACCGTGTGCTTTCGGGCGCATCCACCGAGGGCGCGCCTCGGGGCGTCCGAGACGCCGATGACCGCAGAGCTCGACGACCTCGAGGCAGCCAATGAGGGCGGCCGGGTGTCGAACGAAGCGTCGAACGAGTGGAATCGTGAGCTGATGGCGCGCGTGAACCGCCGAGGGCCCGTTTTCCTCTCCCACACGGTTCTGGACGGCCGCTACACGCTGCGCTTGGCCGTCGGCAGCGTCCACACGGAGGCGCGTCACGTTGAGGCGGCCTACCAGATCCTCTGCGAAGAACACGATGAAATGGCCGGAGCCGGCGGCTCCTCGATCGGAGAAGAACGGATGACGACGGTATGATCGATCCGGAGAACACCGGGCCGCGAGCCCGGCTAAGGGCCAGACCCGGTCTGGCGATGGCGCTGCTGGTGGCACTCGGCTGCTCGGGACAGGCCGGAACCGCCCAGGAGACACCGCCCCCTGGCGGGGAGCCAACCGGCGAGAGCTCCCCGGAAGGCGACCCGGCCCAGCAGGAGTGGGCCGTGCTTCCAGCGCAGCACAGTGTCCTGATCAACCGGGCGGACCAATCCCGCATCAGGGGCAGCCCGGAGGCGCCGGTCCGGATCCTGGAGGTCTCGGACTTCCAGTGCCCGTTCTGCGCGCGGTTCAACCGGGAGACCTTCCCCATCCTCGATAGCCTCTACATCGAGACCGGGAAGGTGGAGTACGTATGGATCTCCTTCGCGAACCCGAGCCACCAGTTCGCCTGGCCGGCGATCGAGGCGGCCTTCTGCGCGGGAGCGGTCGGCAAGTTCTGGCAGATGCACGATATCCTGTTCGAGCGACAGGGCGAATGGTCTACGTCGGACGATGCCTGGGCGACGTTCATCGACTACGCGCGGGAGCTCTGGATCGACGAGGAGTCCTTCGGTGCTTGCCTTCGGGATGACCGCACGGCACCCCTCCAGGTCAGGGACTTTCAGTCCGTGAATCGTGCGGGGATCAGCAGCACGCCCTTCTTTATCATCGCCGACAGCTTGTCGATCCGAGGGGCCGCTCAGGTGAGTCAGTTCAGGACCGTCTTGGACAGTTTGTTGAAGGTGGGGGACACGCCGTAGCGGGAAGGCTCCTAGCCCTCGCGAAACACGGACCGCATCCCCTCCAGAGCGAGCGATGCCGTGCGCGCCCCCGCCGAGAAGGTGCGGACGAGCTGGCGCTCCCCCACCCCCTCAAGCGGAATGTCGTAGGTGAAGTGAACGGAGACGCCCACCGGGCGAACGTCGGCCGCCGCCGCGTCGCTCCAACCGGCCGCCGCGTCCAGCGCGCCCTCCATGTGTACCTCCACGGCATCCGCGTCCGCGCCCACATCCTGCGCTGCCTTCGCTAGCCGAGCGGCCAGGCGCTCGTTGGCGTCCGGGTCGGCGGGCCTCTCCTCGAGCCAGAGGGAGGGTGGAGCGACATCCACGTTCAAGAACCCCAACATCAGGCTACGGTCGAAGGTCAGGTCGCCCGCGGTGAGCGGTTCCCCTTCCTCCTCGCCGGGTTCGGCCGGCGCCGAAAGGTATCCGGACACCCCCTCAGTCCCCAGGTTCGCGCAGGCGAGCGCGAACTCATCGATCACCAACTCCACGAGCGCGGACGGCGCGTGCAGCGTCTCGATCGCCCCCGACTCCATGATGTCCAGCTCGGACTGATCGAAAGCCAGGCCACGGAAGAACCAGGACAGGGGCTCCTGCCTGCCCTCGAAGAGGTCACGCGTTCCGAGGCCTTCTTGTCGCAGTGCGGCGAGCAGGATGGCGCCCATCTGATGGCGGGTCAGGGGGCTCAACGCGAGATCATCACGTGGGCGTTCGCCTCGCCGGAGAACATCACCCACGGAGCGTCGCCGGCCGGCGCCGAGGGGAGGCCCAGTTCTTCGGCGGTGGCCCCCGGAACGTAGATCACGTACAAGCTCGAGGCGTCTCCCGGCTGCTCACCGGACGCCGAGGGCGGCTCGGGAGCGAACAGGTTGTAGAGCGCCGCGGGTTGCGACGGCATCTGCAGCTTCCCCTCCCGAGCCTCGGACTGACGGGATCGGATCGACTCGCCGCCGTCCATCCCGCTCGCCCGCAGCTCGCGCCCTCGACTCATGTACGGCTCGAGGGATCGGTCGTAGCAGGCGACGTGAAAGCGCTCTTGTCGCGGATCGTCCGCCAGGCAAATCAACGAACTGGCCGCGGATCCTTCGCGGAGCGTTGCTAACGCGCCGCCGTCGCTGTATCCAAGTACCGCGGCGCCGTCGCGCAAGGATGGAGGAGCCGCGAGAACCGCTTCCGCGATCTGTTCGTCGGCCGGCTTGGACCGCACCGATCTCGGTGACTCGCACGCCGCGAGCGCGCACAGAACGGTTAGACACCAGCTGACGGTGGCGATTCGGCGCATACGCTCAACTCCGGAATCCGAGGGTCGCGTTCATCAAGGCCCTCGATAACGCTAGCACGTGCACACAGACGATGCACGGGAGCCCGCAGCTCTTGCGGGAGGGGCCTTCCCTCGGCGAGTGTTGCGCCCCCGAGCACGGCGTCAGTCACAGAGAGGATTGAGGACGGAGTCGATGCCCGAGAAGACCGTGATCGCAGTTCCGCGCGAGAGCGCTCCCGGCGAGACCCGAGTGGCGCTTACTCCGGACACCGTTCGCCGTCTCGTCTCCGACGAGGTCGCCGTGCGCGTCGAACAGGGAGCGGGAGTCCTCGCCGCCTTCCCCGATGAGACCTACAGCGAAGCCGGAGCGGAAGTGGGGGACGGACCCGGTGGGCTCGCGGAGGCCGACATCTGGGTGAGGGTGCAGCCACCTCGTGAACGGGAGGATGGGACCGACGAGGTAGGGATGATCCGTTCCGGCGGCGTGCTCGCCGGCTTCCTCAACCCCGCTGAATCCCCCGACCTCCTGCGGCGACTGGCCGAGCGTCAGGTCACCGCGCTGTCGATAGAGCTGCTGCCCCGAATCACCCGTGCGCAGCGGATGGATGCCCTCTCCGCGATGAGCACCGTGGCCGGCTACAAGGCCGTCATCATCGGAGCGGACACGCTCGGCAAGCTCTTCCCGCTCCTCATCACGGCCGCCGGCACGCTCTCGCCGGCGCATGTCCTCGTGATCGGGGCCGGCGTTTCGGGTCTTCAGGCGATCGCGACCGCCCGCCGGCTGGGCGCCGTGGTCGAGGCCTTCGATGTCCGACCGGCCGCGAAAGAGCAGGTGGAGAGCCTCGGCGCCAAGTTCGTCGAGGCCGACGAGCAGAACGAGGTCGGCGGCGGGGAGACCGAGGGTGGCTACGCGGAGGAGCTCTCCGAGCACGAGCAGGAGGCCGAGCGCCGACTGCTCGCGAAGCACGTGGCCAAGTCGGACGTGGTGATCACGACGGCCCTCATTCCCGGGAAGCCCGCCCCCCTGATCATCACCGCGGAGATGGTGCGAGGCATGCGACACGGCTCGACCATCATCGACCTGGCGGCCGTGGCGGGCGGAAACTGCGAGCTCACCGAGCCGGGACAGAGCGTGGAGCGAGACGGCGTGGTGATCCACGGCGCGACGAACCTCCCCGCTCAGGTGCCGGTCCACGCCAGCCAGATGTACTCACGCAACCTGCAGGCGCTGCTCAACCACCTGATCTCGGAGGAAGGCGTTCAGATCGACCTGGACGACGAGATCACGGGAGCGATCTGCGTGACGCACGCGGGCGAAGTGCGGTACGGGGCATGACCCGAAGCCGCTGCGGCCCGCGAGTAGCAAGTGGAAGAGCTCGCGTCGAGAAAGGGATCAAGGGATGACCGGAACGCTGCTTGTCGGCATCTACGTGTTCGTCCTCGCCATGTTCGTGGGCTTCGAGGTGATCACGAAGGTGCCTCCCACACTACATACGCCCCTGATGTCGGGCGCGAACGCCATCTCGGGGATCTCGATCGTCGGCGCGCTGGTCATCGCCGGGACCGGCGGCTCGCAGCTGCTGACGATCATCGGCTTCATCGCAGTCGTCTTGGCGACGATCAACGCGGTCGGCGGCTTCATGGTCACGGACCGGATGCTCAGGATGTTCCGGCGCGACCGTGACACGGAGAGTGCGTCGTGAACTTCGATCTCTACATCTGGATGGCCTATCTGCTCTCGGCCGTCCTCTTCATCCTCGGCCTGAAGCAACTCAGCTCGCCCGAGACCGCGCGGCGCGGGAACAGGGTCGCCGCCGTCGGCATGCTTCTCGCCGTCGTCGCCACGCTACTCGACCGTCAGATCATCGACTTCACCTGGATCCTGATCGGTCTGGTGGCGGGGTCGCTGATCGGCGCGATCATGGCGCGTACCGTGAAGATGACGGCGATGCCCCAGATGGTCGCCGTGTTCAACGGCTTCGGCGGAGGCGCCTCGGGGCTCGTCGCGGCGGCTGAGTACGTCCGCCACATGGGGAGCCCCGAGCCGCTGGCGACGGACCTGGGCGTCTCGATCATGGCGGGGACCTTGATCGGGGGCGTGACCCTCTCCGGAAGCTTCGTCGCGTTCGGAAAACTCCAGGGGATCGCGGAAAGGGCCGCCACCTATCCGCTGCAGAAGACGTTCAACTTCCTGCTGGCCGCTGCGACGGTGGCCGCTGCGGTCTACCTGATCATCTCTCCGGTGGACACGAACGGCTACGTGATCCTCGCCGGGCTGGCGCTCCTCCTCGGAGTCCTGGTCGTGATCCCGATCGGCGGCGCCGACATGCCCGTGGTGGTCGCGCTGCTGAACTCCTACTCGGGTCTCGCGGCGTCTGCGGCCGGTTTCGTGTTGTCGAACAACGCGCTCATCATCAGCGGCGCACTCGTGGGCGCGTCGGGACTCATCCTCACCAACATCATGTGCCGGGCGATGAACCGCTCGCTCGCCAACGTGCTGTTCGGCGCCTTCGGCGCCGGCGCAGTGGCCGGACCGGCTGCGGGCGCGGAGGAGGGAGAGCAGGTCGCCAACCCGATCGATGCGGAGGACTGCGCGATGATGCTCGCCTACGCGCGGTCGGTCGTCTTCGTGCCCGGCTACGGTCTCGCCGTGGCACAGGCTCAGCACCGGCTCCGGGAGCTGGCAGACCTGCTCGAGTCGCGGGGGGTCGACGTGAAGTACGCCATCCATCCCGTTGCGGGCCGCATGCCAGGCCACATGAACGTGCTTCTGGCAGAGGCCAACGTCCCGTACACGGAGCTCTACGAGATCGACGACATCAACCCGGACATCGCGAACGTGGACGTGGCGGTCGTCGTCGGAGCGAACGACGTCGTGAACCCGGCGGCGCGGGACGACCCCAACAGCGACATCGCCGGGATGCCGATCGTGGAGGTGGACAAGGCGCACCACTGCGTCGTGCTCAAGCGCAGCCTGAACCCCGGCTTCGCCGGCATCCAGAATCAGCTCTTCTTCCTGCCGAACACCCGCATGTTGTTCGGCTCGGCCGAGAAAACGATCGCCGACCTCGTGCACGAGGTAAAGGCGCTCTAGCGGACCTCGCGGGAGCGCACTCGCGCGCGATAGCGCGGCAGAAGAACTCAGCCGCGGGAGATCTTCACCCCACCGTTCGTCGTCCTGGCCCGGATCAGTTTGCCTCCGGAGCCCAACTCGGTCGTAAGCATCTTGTCGAGACGCCCCTGCACCGTCACCGGGAAGCCGATCTCGAGGCGCCCGTTCACGGTCCCGGTCTCGAGACGGGCTGAATAGCCCTCCGGGATCTGGAGGTTGACGCCGCCGTTCGTCGTCTTGACGTCCAGACCCTCGCCCTCCCATTCATCGCCGGTGAGCTCGATGCTCAAGCCCCCGTTGGTCGTCGAGCCGCTTACGTAGCCCGACACGTCGACCAGGCTGACGCCACCGTTCACGGCCCGGAACTCCAGGTCCCCGGAGACGCCCTCGATGCCAATCCCGCCGTTCATCGTCTCGAGCGAGAGGTCCGTCCGGGCCGGTACCGATAGGCGGAAGCTCACGGCCCACGATTCGTCCTCGCCGCCCTTCGGGCCCTCCGCTCGGATCGTCCCACCGTCCGTGCGGATGGAAACCTCCTCGGCGATCTGCCGGGCGCGCGACTGCGTCTCGGCTCGGGCGTACACCTTGGCCTGGATCTTCACGTCGTTACGGTCCCCACCCGTCACGGCGACGCCGCCGTTCGGCCCCGCGTCGACCGTGACGCTGCCGGTGGCCGGCAGCGTTTGCTCCCGGACCTCGCAGTAGCGGTCCTCGTCATCATCGTAGGATTCCTCGCACCACTTCCCGGCATCCTGAGCCCGCGCGCCTGTGGCGATAAGCAGCAGGAACGCTCCGGGCAGGAGCAGGGTGCGAAGTCGTAAGAGCTCCCGAGGCATCATCGTCCTCCTCCGAATGGGTATCGTCCGTCCAAGAAACACGGCTCCGTGGGGTCTGACGTCGCGCGAACCCGGATGGTTGCAGCCGACTGGAAGTCGCGCCCAGCCCGACGCCGCTCAGACCTCTCCCGTCAACTCCAGAAAGCGACCGGCCAGCGCCGGCCCCGCTCCTGCATCCTCGTGCTTGAAGAAGACGAAAGCCTCCCCCCAACCCTGCGAGCCGATCCTCCGAGCCCAGGAGGCCAGCTCTCCGTCGTCGTACTCGGAGCGGCGGAGCCGCACGTACCCCCAGCTCGCCGTGGAGACCATCTCGGGCGCCGCCTTCTCGTCGGTCTCGGCAGCGCACAGGGCCACATCGTGCTCACGCAGCGCCGTCAAGACCTCCTCGTCGAACCAGGAGTCGTGCCGGAACTCCATCGCTGCCCGGAAGCCCTTCGGGATCAGGGAGAGAAAGCCGGAGAGGAGTTGCAGGTCCTTCTTCAAGTTCGGCGGGAGCTGGAAGAGGATGGCGCCCAGGTGATCGCCGAGAGCCGCCGAGACCGAGAAGAGATAGTCCGTCTCATCGGCCACATCCTTCAGTCGCTTGAAGTGGGTGATGCGACGGGACGCCTTGAGGACGAAGCGAAAGGGATCGCCGACCTGCTCGACCCATGATTCCAGGACTGAAGCACGCGGCATTCGGTAAAAGGTGTTGTTGATCTCGACGGCCGGGAGCCGCCCGGAGTAGTAACGGAGCATCTCCTTGGCCGGCAGGTCCTCGGGGTAGAAGCTGCCCTTCCACTCCTTGTAGCTGAAGCCGCTCGTGCCCACGGAAAGGCGTGGCGCGTCCATTCCCATCTCAGCGGCGCTCGGCCAGTGCCACGGCGAACCGAGCCGATCCATCGGTCTCCCAGCGGCGAACCCGGAGTTCGCCGGCTCCGAGGAGTGCCCGCGCGGACTCGGGAGTGTACTTGTGGCTCAGCTCCGTGCGGATCGACTCTCCCGCCTCCAAACGGACCTCCAGATCCAGGTCGGCGATGCGCACCGACTGGGCCGTTTCGGAGACGAGGTGCATCTCGATCCGAGCGCGCCCTGAGTCGTACAATGCCCGGTGTCGGAACTTCTTCTCGTCGAAGTCGGCGTGAAGCTCACGGTTGAGGACATTCAGCAGGTTCAGGTTGAACTCCGCCGTCACCCCGGCCGCGTCGTCATAGGCCGCCTCGAGCTCCCGAGCGTCCTTGACGAGATCGAAACCGATCAGAAAGCCGTCGCCGGGCTCGAGCTCTTCCGCCACGCACACCATGAATCGACGTGCCGCCTCAGGGGTGAAGTTGCCGATCGTCGAGCCGAGGAAGGCGATCAGCCGGGGCCTGCCGGCGAAGGAGAGATCCAGGGGCGCGTCGAAGTCCCCGACGACGATCACGACCTGCAGCTCCGGGTACTCGGAGACGAGAAGGTCTGCCGCGGCATGCACGGCATCCTCGCTCACATCGACCGGCGCGTAGCCTTCCAGCGTCCCCTGCGCGCGCATGGCGTCGAGGAGGAGGCGGGTCTTCGTGGAGCTCCCCGAACCGTACTCTACGAGCACGCGGGCGCCGACGTCGGAGACGAAATCGGCGGCGTGAAGCTCGAGAATCTCGGTCTCCGCCCGAGTCAGGTAGTACTCGGGCAGCGCCGTGATGCGCTCGAACAAGGCCGAGCCGCGCGCATCGTAGAAGTACTTGGGAGGGATCTCTTTCACAGGGCCGGTCAGCCCGTCGCGAACGTCTCGGGCGAGCTCGGCGTGCCGATCTCGCGGGCCGAGGACGTTCCGCACGACGACCCTGTCGTCGGCCGCTGCTGCGCTCGGTCTCTCCATTCGGTTCTCCATGCACGCCGCCACTTCGCCCGAGCGGGCCGAGGTCGCAAAGGTAGGCGGCGCCTTGGCAGCCGTCCAACGCGGACCCCAAGTTGACATAGACGCCCGGGCGTAACCCTTCGAGAACCCGGGCAGCCGAGGGGCGGTGAGCGCCGAGGAGTTCGATGAAGACGGAAGCACCCCGGACGGCCGCGGTCGAGTTCGACGGCACATTCCTTAGACTGGGACGCCGCGACGTGCTCCGCGGGGTCTCGTTCCACGTATCGAGCGGCGAGACCGCCGTCATTCTCGGTCGCAGCGGTGCCGGAAAGTCCAGCGCCCTGCGCCTGGTGAATCGGCTGCTCGAGCCCACCGCAGGCACCGTACGGGTGGGCGGACGCCCGACAACGGAGTGGGAGCCGATCGCTCTTCGTCGCCGTACCGGCTACGTGATTCAGCGGATCGGCCTCTTTCCGCACCGTACGGTCGCGGCCAACGTAGCGCTCGTGCCGCGGCTGCTGGGCTGGGAGAGGGAAAGGCAGGAGCGTCGCACGGCGGAACTGCTCGAGCTCGTGGGTCTCCCGCCCGCCGAGTACGCCGGACGCTATCCGGCTGAGCTCTCGGGCGGTCAGCAGCAGCGGGTCGGAGTGGCGCGCGCGCTGGCCGCCGACCCGCCCATCCTCCTGGCGGATGAGCCGTTCGGCGCCCTGGATCCGATCACGCGGCGCGAGCTGCAGGTGGAGTTTCGCCGCCTCGCCACCCAGCTCGGGAAGGCCGTGTTGTTCGTGACCCACGACGTCCGTGAGGCGCGCCGGCTCGGCGACCAGATCATCCTCCTGGCGGAGGGCAAGGTCGCCTTCGCGGGCAGCCCGGCCGAGTTCGGCGAATCCAGACTCCCGGCCGTGGTGGCCTTTCGACCGGAGGACGAGCTTTGAGCTCCGCTGACGCCGCCGGATGAGCTTTCTCGACTACCTGATCGCCAACCGGGCCGACGTGCTCGCCAAGACCGTCGAGCACCTCTTCCTCGTCGGCACCTCGGTCGGCATCGCCGTATTCATCGGAATCCCCACGGGGATCCTCCTCACACGGCGAGAGGCTCTCCGCAAGCCGATCATCGGCTTCGTGAACGTGATCCAGACCATCCCGAGCCTGGCGATCTTCGGCTTTCTGATCCCCGTGCCCCTGATCGGGGGAATCGGGGCCCGCACGGCCATCGTCGCGCTCTCCGCCTATGCGCTCCTCCCGATCGTGCGCAACACCTACGAAGGCATCCGTGGAATCGACCCGGCCGTTCGGGAGTCGGGCGTCGCCATGGGGATGACCGACGCTCAGCTGCTGCGCGAGGTCGAGTTTCCCCTCGCGCTCGGCGTGATCGTGGGCGGCGTACGGCTTGCCACGGTGATCGGAATAGGGATCGCCACGATCGCCGCGGCGATCGGTGCGGGAGGGCTCGGAGTGTTCATCTTCCAGGGGATCTCCATGGTGAACAACCAGGTGATCCTGGCAGGCGCGATTCCGGCCGCGCTTCTGGCTCTGACGGCTGACGCCGGCCTGGGTCTCCTGGAGCGCAGGTACTCACGCTGGCGCCGCGCGTGAGGGCGCTACCCGGTGCTGGGGTTAGTAAGGGGCTGGGCCGCTCTGTCGCCATGGTTCTCCTGGCAGCCCTCGCGCTCCACGGCTGCGGGGGGGAGCGTCGTCCTCTCGTCGTCGGCTCGAAGAACTTCACCGAGCAGAGCCTCCTCGGCGAGATCCTCGCGGGCTGGATCGAGCGCACGACGACCATCCCGGTGCACCGCCGCCTCCACCTCGGCGGCACGTTCATCTGCCACCAGGCTCTCCTCGGAGGCAGCATCGACCTGTACGTCGAGTACACGGGAACGGCCTTCACGGCGATCCTCCAGCATCCGCCGGTTACGGACCCGGACTCGGTGCGTCGCGTCGTCGGCTCCGAGTATGGCCGGCGATGGGCGGCGGAGTGGTCGGCACCGCTCGGCTTCGAGAACACCTTCGCCATTCTCGTCCGCCGGAGCACGGCAGACTCCCTGGGTCTCCGCACCATCAGCGACGCGGTGCCCCATGCGGAGCGCTGGAGGGCCGGATTCGGCTACGAGTTCACGGAACGGGAGGACGGGCTACCCGGACTGGAGCTCCTCTACGGGCTGCGATTCGGTCGGAATCCGCGCCTCATGGACCTCGGGCTCCTGTATCGAGCTCTGGCGAACGGCCTCGTGGACCTGGTGGCGGGCAACTCGACGGACGGTCAGATCGCGGCGCTGGATCTCGTGATGCTCGAGGACGACCGGCGGTACTTCCCGCCCTACGAGGCAGCACCGGTCGTGAGCGCCGCCGCGCTGGAAGAATACCCGGAGCTCAGGGGGGCGCTGCGGCAGCTGGCGGGCCGCCTCGACACGGAGGAGATGCGTGCCATGAACCGCGCGGTGGACGTGGACGGCCGCGACTTTCGCCAGGTCGCCCGTGAATGGGTCGAGCGGGAGCTGCGAGACGGTCCCGCGTACCCTTGACCGGACCTCGGCGCCGTCCGCGGGTGTTTCAAGGATGTGCGCGGTTTTAGGTTGAGAGGTACGAGAGAACGGGAACTTCGAGGTTTCTCGTGTACCGTCTCAGAAGTCCGGTAGGCACCGAGGGGGCCCAGTCGTCCGCTTCGGCAAGGCGCGACGACGAAGGCGTAGCAGCGCTACGTCGAGGAAGAGCAACGCCGCCGAGCGGAATGAATCGGCCCCCGAATGACAGCGTGACTTCTGAGACAGTACACTAAATCAAGTAGAGCGGAGAGATGAGCACGGTTAAGACGCATGCGAGCGAGGCCGAAGCGCGGCGGGTCGCGGAAGAGGCGCGCGAAAAGGAATGGGGCGACCACACGTTCGTGCGGGACCTGTTCCTCGGGGACTTCCGGCTGGGCCTGATCCACCCCTATCCGGATCCCGACGAGCACATCGGTCCGGCGGCACGCACGTTCATCGAGGAGCTGCGGGAGTTCCTGCGCACCGAAGTCGACTCCGAGCAAATAGACCGGGACCGGAAGATCCCGCCCGATGTGGTGGACCGGCTCCGGAAAATGGGGGCCTTCGGCCTCAAGATCCCGCAGGAGTACGGCGGCTACGGCTTCAATCAGACCGAGTACAGCAAGATCATGGGAGTCATCGGCACCGTCGACGGAAGCCTCGTCGCCTTGCTCTCCGCCCATCAATCGATCGGCGTCCCGCAACCGCTCAAGCTCTTCGGGAGCGAGGAGCAGAAACGTCAGTATCTGCCGCGGCTCGCCAAAGGCGCGATCTCGGCCTTCGCCCTCACGGAGGACGATGTCGGATCGGATCCGGCCCGCCTCGCGACAATCGTCGAGCGGACCGAAGAGGGCGCCTACATCCTGAACGGCGAGAAGCTCTGGTGCACGAACGGGACGGTGGCCGACATCATCGTCGTCATGGCCCGGCACAGCGACAGTGGGATGATCTCGGCGTTCATCGTGGAGATGGACTGGCCGGGCGTCGAGGTCGTCCAGCGACTCCACTTCATGGGCCTGGGTGGAATCGAGAACGGCATCATCCGCTTCCGCGACGTCCGGGTCCCCGCCGAGAACCTCCTCGGCAAGGAAGGCCGCGGTTTGAAGATCGCGCTCGTCACTCTGAACACGGGCCGCCTGACGATCCCTGCGGTCTCCGCGGGGAGCGGAAAGGCCGCGATACAGATCGTTCGCGAGTGGGCCTCCGAGCGCGTTCAGTGGGGTCAGCCGGTAGGCAAACACGAGGCTGTCGCCCAGATGATCGCGCGCATCACCGCCGACACCTTCGGGATGGATGCCCTCTCGGAGATCGCGGCCCTGTTGGCCGACCGGCCCGGGTACGACATCCGGCTCGAGGCGGCGATCGCCAAGCTGTTCAACACGGAGGTGGGCTGGGATCTCGTGGATGACGCCCTGCAGGTGCGCGGTGGCCGCGGCTACGAGCGGGGCGATTCGTTGGCCGATCGCGGAGAGGCCCCAATCGGCCTCGAGCGGATGCTCCGGGACTTCCGGATCAACCGCATCTTCGAGGGCTCGAGCGAAATCATGCGCCTATTCATCGCACGGGAGGCGGTGGACTGGCACCTGCAGCTGGCCGGAGAGTTGGTCGAGGGCGATCTCTCGCTCGGAGCGAAGTTGGCCCGGCTGCCGAAGGTCGTCATCACCTACGCGGCGTGGTATCCCTCCCGGTGGCTCAGCTGGGGCCGGTGGCCCAGGTACGGGGAGTTCGGCGAGCTCGCGACGCACCTGCGTTTCGTTCAGCGGTCGTCGAGAAAGCTGGCTCGCACGCTCTTCCACAAGATGATGCGATACGGAGCGGGGCTTCAGCGCAAGCAGGCGCTGCTCTTCCGAGGCGTGGACGTGGGAGCGGAGCTGTTCGCGATGGCGGCGGTCGTCTCGAAGACGCAGATGCTCACCCGAAAGGGCGATCCCTCCGCTCCGCATGCGCGGAAGGTGGCGGACGTCTTTTGCCGCATGGCTCGACGGCGCGTGCGCCAGCTCTTTAGGGAGATGTCCTCCAACGACGACGCCCTCCTTTACCGAACCGCACGCGAGGTCCTGGACGGCGACCACATGTGGCTGGAGGAGGGAATCGTCGGCCTGCAGGAGCTGGCGAAAAGAGGAACGGCCTCGGAGGCGCGGCCCGTCGAAGAGGTCGCGGAACCGCTCGAGGAGGTCGTCGAGCACTCCACGGCGGAGATCGGTTGAGGCGCTCCATCCGGCTCTGATCGCTTAGAGCCGGGCCTCGATCCAGTCCGCGACGTCGCGCACGGCGGCCTCCCAGGCCAGGTCGTTGTGGGGTTCGTGGCGAACCCCCCTGTAGATCCGCAGCGTCGCATCCGCCGAGCCCGCTCGCTCAGCGACCAGCCGGCTCCCCTCCGGCGAGTTGAGCGGATCATCGCCCCCGTGAACCACGAGAAGGGGTAGCTTCAGCTCCGGGAGCCGGCCCTTCGCGCGTTCGATCGCCGAGAGAGCCTCCACTCCCCAGCGTGCCGTCGCGCGTCGGTGTACGAGCGGATCCTCCTCGTAGGCCCGCACGACCTCCGGATCCCGTGACAGCGCCCCGGCGTCGACTCCGGGACGCAGCGCGGTGCGCGGGAGGATCCGCGAGAGCGCCTTCGCCACGAGGACGAGCCAGGGCTTGGCGACTCCTACCGGCTTCAGGGGAACGCCGCTGAGGATGAGGCCTCGCAGGCTCCGTTCGTCGGGGATGGAGCCACCGGGCGTCTCCGAGCCACCGGACGGGAGCGAGCCGGGCGCCCCCGGGCGCTCAGCGGACGCCTCCAGGGCGTAGTCCAGTGCGATGAGCGCCCCCATGCTGTGACCGTAGAGAAAGAGAGGAACGCCGGGATCCGCCTGCCGCGCGAGATCGAGAAAGCCGCCCAGATCGGTTCGATACTCCGCCCAGCTGTTCACGTGACCCCGTCGACCGGGTGAGCGGCCGAACCCCCGGTGATCCATCGCGGATGCGGCGAAGCCGCGGGTCAGAAGGGCATCGACAAGCTTGCCGTAGCGCCCCCCGTGCTCTCCCAGGCCGTGGGCGATGACGACCGAGGCGCGCGTGTCGTCCGCCGGCCTCCAGGCCCGGTAGAAGAGCTCGAGGCCTCCCGTCGCGAGTCGGCCCTCGATCGCGCAAGCCTTCGCATCACCCATGACGGGCCCTCGCCGGTGGCGCCGAGGGGATCATCGCTCCAATAGTTACCCTGGCGGCGGGCGTCGGGACGGCCACGCTCGCTGCCCCTCAGCCAGGGAGGACTCGCCCATGCTCTACCGCGTGATGGCCGATCTGGTCGTGCTCGCACACGTGGCGTTCGTCGCCTTCGTGGTACTCGGCGGCCTTCTCGTTCTGTGGAGGACGCGGATAGCCTGGCTCCACGTGCCCGCCGCCCTGTACGCGACGGCGATCGGGGTCGTCGGCTGGGTCTGCCCGCTGACGCCGCTCGAGAAACGCTTCCGGGAGCTGGCCGGCGAGGCCGGCTACGAGGGCGGCTTCATCGAACATTACGCGAGCATCATCCTCTATCCCGCCAACTGGCACGCGATCAAGGGATATCTCGCGGCCGGTGTAGTCATCATCAACGTGGCGGTTTACGCCCTGGTGATCCGGAGGCTCCGCCGACGCCAGTGTACCGTCTCAGAAGTCCGGTAGGCACCGAGGGGGCCCACGGTACACTAAACCTGCGCGTGCCCGGGCAGGCGCAGCCCGCCCACCAGCTCCGAGAGCGAGCCGATACCCGCGTCGACGAGGTAGGACGAGATCCCCTCCTGAACGGTGGCGGCAGCGGCCGGATCCACGAACAAGGCCGTCCCCACCTGTACCAGGTGGGCACCGGCCAGGATGTACTGGAGGGCGTCCTCGCCGGAGCGAATCCCGCCGATCCCGATCACCGGCAACGAGCATGCGGTGGCGGCACGCCACGTCAGGTAGACGCCCATCGGCAGGATCGCTGGTCCGCTGATTCCGCCCGAGACGTTACCTATCACCGGCTTCCGGCCCTGGATGTCGATCAACATCCCCGGGAAAGTGTTGATGGTGCTAAGCCCGTCCGCACCATTCTCCTCGCAGATTCGGGCGTAGATGCCGATGTCGGGCACGTTGGGCGTGAGCTTCACGATGACGGGTCGCTCTGTCTCGCTGCGAAGGCGACCGACGAGCTCGGCGAGCGCCGCCTCGTCGGTTCCGAACATCGTCCCTCCCTTCACGTTCGGACAGGAGACGTTGATCTCGTAGCCGAGAAAGCCCTGCTCATCGTCCAGGCCCGACACCACCGCCGCGTACTCGTCCACCGTACGGCCCACGACGTTCACGAATACATGGGCTCGGGCAAGGTTGTCGCGCAGCCACGGCAGCTTCTCGCTCGCGAAGGCGTCGAGGCCGACGTTCTCCAGCCCGATCGCGTTGATCATGCCGCCGGGCGTCTCGGCCACCCGGTGAGGCGGATTCCCCGAGCGCGGCTCGACGCTGACCGCTTTGGTCACGAGCCCGCCCAGCTCGTCGAGCGGGATGAGGCCGGCGTATTCTCGCCCATAGCCGCAGGTGCCCGAGGCGAGGAGCACGGGCGCCTGAAACTCGACCCCGAACAGGCTCTGCCTCAGCTCGGGGACCACGTGAGCTCGCTCGCGTAGAAGACCGGACCTTGAGTGCAGGCCTTCCTCCAGCGCCCGTCCGCGCCTTGCACGACGCAGCCCTGGCAGGTCCCCACGCCACAACCCATATGCTCTTCAACGGAGACCTGCAGGTCGAAGCCCTCTCGGGCCGCACGGCCGGCCAGCGCCCGCAGCATCGGCGTCGGGCCGCAGGCCAGGACGGTCACCCGACCCTCCACGCTCAGCCCCTCCGTCACTCGGCCACGACGGCCGAGGCTCCCATCCTCCGTCCACACGATCGGCGGGTCGCCGGTCAGCTCCTCGATGAGGCCGACGTCGAAGACATTGTCCGCCGTCAGCTCGCCGTACAGCAGATCCACGTCGAACGCCTGGCGACGCGCGTCTCCCGCCAGGAAGAGGAAAGGCGCGAGACCGACGCCCCCCGCCACGCAGACGACGCGGCTGCCGGGTTCGAGGCGGAAAGGCCTTCCAAGCGGTCCCAGGAGGAGGACGTGCTCACCGGCTCGCAGCTCGGCGAGTCGGCGGCTCCCGACGCCGAAGGCGCGGACGAGAAGCCCGATCCGCCCGTCTTCGGCGCGCCAGGCCACGCTGAACGGCCGCGGGAGGAACGGTGGCGCGAGGTGCTCGAGACCGAAGCCGATCATCACGAACTGCCCCCACTCGGCCCGGCCTGCGATCTCGGGGCTGTCGAGCTCCAGCCACCAGGTTTCGGTCGCGACCCGCCGATTCGCCATCACTTCGGCGCGATGACGGATGGGAGAGAGGATATCGGGGGCTTTGGGCTCGATGGCGACCAGCACGTCGACGCTCAGCGTGCCCCCGCTGCCTGGAGCCGAGGGGCGTAGTCGTCGCGATAGGCGGCGATCGCCCCCACGATCGCGTCCGCCACGCTCTGCTGCCCTGCCTTGCTACGCAGGAACTTCTCCTCCTGATCGTTGGAGAGGAAGCCCACCTCCACCAGAATCGAGGGCATGCTGCCGGTCGCTCCGACGAGGACCCACAACCCGTTCTGCTTCACGCCCCGATCCGGGGTTCTCAGAGTCCGCCGGAGGGAGTTCTGCACGTATCCGCCGAAGGTGCCCGACTCGCGCTGGTTGCTGGTCAGGTTGAGCTGTGCGAGGATGAACTGCACGTCCTCGGGCCGCATCCCTTCGCCCTCTTCCTCGTACTGAACGGCGCTGTTCTCGCGCATGGCCAGCTCGCGGGAGAGCTCGGTTCTCGCCTCTCCGAGAAAGAACGTCTCGAAGCCCTGTGCCTTCCGGCTTCTCGACGCGTTGGCGTGAATCGACAGAAACAGGTCCGCCTCCTGGGCGACGGCCAGCTGGGACCGCTTCTTGAGCGGAATCAGAACATCGCGGTCGCGCGTCAGCATGGGCTCGACGCCGCTCATGGCCGAGAGCTTCGCGTGGACGAGCTTGGCGATCGCCAGCACCACGTTCTTCTCCCGCGTGCCGCGACGCCCGGTCGTTCCTGGATCGCGGCCGCCATGTCCCGGATCGATGGCGACTCTCAGGGGCCTCGGGGGCCCGCTGGGCGCGGGAGAGGCCGCGACATCCGTCGTGCGACCGGACTCGGCGCCACTCCCGGAGACCGCGTTCGGCGCGGCCGTTGCCCCCGACCCGACGGGTCGTCCGCGACTCGTGGTCTGCCCGGTTACGAGGGAGGCGGGAACCCAGTACGTATCATCCGCCTGGTACGGCGGGTTGGGAAGCTGAAGAACCGTCCGGCGGAACCGGAAGAACGGCGACCCGACGTAGAGCTCCAGAGAGGCGCCCTCCACCATCGCGGTCACCACGCCGGCCCGAGCCTCGACGTCCGTGAACCCCAGGCGCCGGAAGTCCTCCAGCGAGATCGCAGGGTACCCGAAGCGGCGATCCATCTCGAGATCGGAGACGCTCGCCGACGCCAGCGACAGGAAGCTCCCGGGGACGTCCTGCGCCCGTGCGGGAGCCGACGAGGTCAACATGCCGAGGGCGGCGATCGCCGCGAGGAGGGAACGGGCGCCACGCGCGCTGCGAATCGAGGGCATCATGAGCCCTCCCCCGCCCGTCTCACGGCCCTATCCATCTCGCGCTTGGCCTCGTCACGCTTCAACGTCTGCCGCCGATCGTAGGTCCGTTTCCCCTTGGCCAGGCCGAGGGTCAGCTTCGCGAGTCCGCGTGGCGTGAAGTAAAGATCCAGGGGGACGAGAGTCAGACCGCGCTCCGCGGTCTGAGATGCCAGCTTGGCGATCTGCCGACGTTGCATAAGCAGCTTCCGCTTGCGTCTCGGTTCCGGCGGATCGATGGTCGCCGCCGCGTAGGGCGTGATGTGGAGGTTGTACAGCCACATCTCCCCATCCTCGACTCTCGCGAACGGGTCGGCAAAACTCGCCTTGCCCTCACGTAGCGACTTCACCTCCGCACCCAGCAGCACGACTCCTGCCTCGACCCTCTCCAGGATCTCGTAGTCGTGCCGTGCTTTCTTATTGCGGATGACGACCCGCCTCTTCTCGTCCGATCCTCCCACTCCACCTCCGGATCAGCAGGTCGTCTCAACACTGGGCGGGACGCGCTCGGCGCTTGAAGGACCCTACAAAACTACTCTCGGCCGACGCACGGGCAACTTTTTGGCCTAATCGAAGAACTCTCTCTGCCTCCTGAGCTTGCGTCGCACCTCGTAGACTTGGGCCACCTCTCCCCCGAGGACGAAGAGGATCGAGGCGTAGTAGCTGGCGATGATGAGCACGACGAGGGTCGCGAAAGCGAAGAAGACGGCCGAGTAGTCAGCATAGTTGGCCACCCACCAGCTGAACCCCATCTTGAGCAGTTCGAAGGTCGTGGCGGCGAAGAGGGACGCGATGATGGCCGTTCGCCACGGCAAGCGGCGCGCGGGCACGTACTTGTAGATAAGAAGGAACATGAAGAAGACGAACGTGAAGGCGGTCATGAAGGCGAAAGCCTTCTGAGGGGACCCGGCTCTCAGCCCCAGCTGCTCCAGGAACTGTATCCCCCGATCACCCAGCACGCTCATCGTCGAGGTCACCGCGATGTTGGTGGAGAGAAGCAGCGTGCTGACGACGACCATCTGCATGTCGCCGATCTTCCCCCGGACGATGCCCCTGGTGTCCTTGAGATCGAACACCTGATTGAGAGCTGCCCGGAGCGCGCCGAACAGACGGGTAGAGAACCAGACGAAGAGGATGCCACCGATGAGTCCGATCGATCCAGCGCTCGCGATGATCTGGCTGATGTAGGCGCGGGCGGTCTCGATGACCTCGGGGCTGGAAACCGGCATGATCCGCCACAAGGCCTCAAGCACCTCGTCCTCCGCCACTCCGGGTCCGAAGTACGGGCTGAGCACGAGACTGGCCACGTAGATGAGGAGCAAGAGGAAGGGAATGGCCGCTAGCAGGACTCCGAACGTCAGACCGGAGGCGAGGAAGAAGACGTTGTCGTCGGCGGCCCGATTGTAGACGTCCGCCACGAAGTGCCGAAGACGCTGCGGCAGCCTGCCGCCTCTGCGCGTCAAGACACCCGATCCGTCGAGCATCCCGGAGGGTCGGTCACCGCCGTCGGGCGACCGGCTCCCCGGGCGCGCTGTAGCCGAGACTTCGGCCGGCGCGCTCAGCTATCGGACTCGGCGCCCGCCTCCGACTTCTCGAGCGCGACGCGCTCCATCTCCGCCTTGTAGCTGGCCTTCGACTCCGCGACCCGACGCTCGAGGTCATCCCGCGTCTTCCTCGCGGAATCGCGACCTGCCTTCAGAGCCTCTTCCGCCTGCCGCTTCCGGCCCTGAAGCTCGTCTTTCGCGGTCTCGAGCCGCTCGCCGACGTCCTCACGAACCCGCCCGTACGTCTCCTCGGCGGAATCCTTCAGCTCGGCCAGCTTCTCCTCGGCTCCCTGCCGAAGCCGGCGGGCGCCTTCCTTCAACTCACGCTGGGTTTCCTCGCCCGTCTTCGGCGCGTAGAGCAGCGCGAGCATGGCGCCGGTAGCCAGCCCCCACAGGAAGGGGCCAAGGCTGCCCCCTCTCTCGATGACGATCTGTGGCATATCCCTGTCGCTCGACATTGTGATGTCCCTTGCCTGGTGTCGCCGCGAATTGGCTCTCACCCGATGCCTGCGCGGCACAACCCTTCCACGGTAACCCGAGATGGCCGGCCCCGGAGCCGTGGCCGGGAAGACACTCGAAATCTAAGAGAATCGCGGGCGCGGTACAACGAAGCTCTACGAGGTCGCTGACCCACCAGGGTTTTCAGCGACCCGCTAGTCACCCCCCGTCCCCACGACACGCCTGTACGCGGCCGGATCCCAAGCGGGGGACTCATCGGCGTTGGCGATCTCCAACCCCAGTAGGTAGACGAGGCGAACGATGCGGGCCGCCTTCTCGGAGTCGATCTTGTCCGGCTCATCCGACGGCCTGTGGTAATCGGCGTGGACACCGTTGAAGAAGAACAGGATCGGTACGCCTCTTCGCGCGAAGTTGTAGTGGTCCGAGCGGAAGTAGAAGCGCTCCTCCGGCCACATGTCGTCGACTACCTCGAGGCCCAGCTCGGGGTGCTCCGCGACGATGCGGTCCGCCATGGCGCCCAGCGACGACTCCTCCTTGCCGATCGCGACGATCGTGTCCGTCCAGTTCCGGCCGATCATGTCCATGTTCAGGTTCGCCACAGTCTTCTCGAGCGGGAACAGCGGGTGCTCTCCGTACCACTCGGAGCCGAGCAGCCCTTTCTCCTCGCCGCTCACGGTCATGAACACGACGGACCGCCTGGGACGCCGGCCGGTCGCGAAGGCCTGCGCCAGCTCGACGATCCCGGCGGTGCCGGAGGCATCGTCATCGGCTCCGTTGTAGATGGAGTCGCCGTTCACGGGCCGACCCGTCCCCACGTGGTCCATGTGCGCCGTGAAGACCACGTATTCGTCTCGCAGCTCGGGGTCCGAGCCTTCGAGCCAGCCGATCACGTTCATCGCGCTGTCCGCACGCATCGTCGCGCTGCTCCGAACGTCGGCGGTCCATCCCTCCGGCACCTCGCCGTGCTCGATCGCTCGTCGCAGGGCTCCCGGCAGAGAACCGAGGGGAACGATGGCGGCGGGAGCCTGCAAAATCTCCGGCCTCCCGACCGAGAGTCGCTTCGACTCGAAGAAAAGTCGGACGCCGTCCACGTACCGATCGGGAGCATCGAGCGCGATGAGCACCCCAACGGCGCCGCCGTCCAGCACGCCCCTGAGCTCTCCCAGCCGATCACCCAGGGTTTGTGACGTGGCGCGCACGACAACCACCTTCCCCGCCACGTCGTCCGTGGCAGCAGCCAGCGGACCCGATGTGCGAGCCGCCGTCCCGACCGGCAGAGAGATGAAGTCGCTCGACGGGTCGAGCGCGTATTCGCCGCTGCTGTGACGAAGGGTCAGGGACTGGCCTGCGCGGGAACCCGGCCGCACTTCCGTCAGCGGGTACCACTGGAAGAAGTCCGTCCCGATCGCCGGCAGGAGGCCGAAGGAATCGAATTCGCGCGCAATGTAGCTCGCGGTCTTCTCCAGCCCCGGGCTGGGTGTGTCTCGACCCGCCATCGAATCATGAGCCATGATGCCGACGCGACGCGCGATGTCGGTCGCCGTGATCGTCGCGGCTCGTCCGGTGTCGCGCCTGCCCACCTCGGCAGGCGCCTGCGCCGCCAGGCCGGCGGCGAAGCCGGGGAGGAGCGCGAGAAGGATCATGACCGCGATTGTCCGCATCGGTGTCGGCATCGGTTTCCTCTTGGGAGTTCCAAATGGGCCACGCTGCCCGCTGTTGGCCTTGGTTCGCACGGCGCTGCTTACCCGACAGGTAGGGTCGTGTGCCGGCGGGCTCGCACCCCGTCGCGGCAGCGGTGTACGGCCTGCCGACCAACGGCCGCCACGAGCCGGAGGTGGCGATCGAAGGGAGGACGCGGGACGAGATGACGGCGAGGCAGGAAGAGCACATAGAAGGGCGAGGCGAGGCCGGACGGCCTGACCTGGCGGAGCGGATCGATCTCCTGCACCCGAGGCTCTTGAGCGAGGTCGGCAATCTGGAGCTGATCGCGCGACAGGTACTGCAGGGCTTCCTAATCGGCCTTCATGGATCCTCGCGGCGAGGACGCTCGGCGTCGTTCGCCGAGAACCGGCTCTACAACCCCGGTGATGATCTCCGCTTCGTGGACTGGAAGGTGTTCGGGCGCTCCGACCGCCTGTATGTGAAGCAGTTCGAGGAAGAGAGGAATCTGCGAGCTTATCTCGTGTTGGATACCAGCGAATCGATGGGTTGGCGATCGGACGTGGACGGCCTGCCGACGAAGCTGGACTACGCGATCATCCTCACCGCTTGCCTGGGCCTACTGCTGCTTCGCCAGTCGGACGCCGCGGGACTGGTTACGTTCGATGACCGCGTGCGAGAACACGTGGCTCCCAAGGCTCTGCACTCCCAGGGAGCTCGCATACTCCGAACGCTGGAGTCGGTACGTGGCTCGGGCGGATCGGACGCCGGCGGCGCGCTGCGGGACGTTCCGGCACGACTCCGCCGGCGTGGCCTCGCCGTGTTGGTCTCGGACCTTCTGGTCGACCGGGATGCGACGCTCAAGGCGCTGCGCCTGCTCCGACACCGGGGTCACGAGGTGCTCGTCTGCCATGTGATGGATCCCGGTGAGCGAGAGCTTCCGGCGGCTGGAGAGGCCGTCTACTTCGATCCGGAATCCGGCGAGGAGCTCCGTGCCGACTCGGGTGCGCTCCGCCGCGTATACCATCGGGCCGTAGAGGAAGCCCTCGCCGACTGGCGTCTCGAGCTGGCGAGGATGGGAGCCGACTACCACCTGACGCCCACCGACAGGCCGATCGGTCTCGTCCTCCGCGAGTTCCTCGGCCGGCGCGCAAGACGGCCATGAGCTTTCTCTTCCCCACCGCCCTGGCGCTGGCCGTCGGCGTGGCGATCCCCCTCCTCATGCATCTGCGACGGACGCCTACGGAGCGCCGCATCGCGTTTCCGGCGGTACGCTATCTCCGCCAGGCCGAGCGCTCTCGGTCGCGTGCGCTGAGAGTGCGCGACCTCTTGCTCATGGGACTGCGAACGGGCGCGATCGCCCTGGCCGCCCTCGCTGCCGCCGGCCCTCTCGTGGGGAGAGGGGGAGCCGGCGAGCACTTGCCCACTGATGTCGCGATCGTCCTGGACAACTCGGCCAGCACGGGACGCATCCTCGACGATCGAATCGGCTTCGAGCTGCTTCGCGAGATGGCTCTCGCGTCGATCGCGCTCGCGGGAACGGCCGATCGTTTCTGGATCTATCCGACGGTCGGCCCGCCGCTCGCGCTGGGCGTGCCGCCCGCCGAGGCAGGAGCCGGACTACGTCGCGCGCGTCCGACCGACGGCTTCGGGGACGTATCGCTCGTCCTGGAGCGGGCCCTCAGAAGCCTGCCCGAAGGGGATCGGAAACGGGAAGCGCACCTGCTCAGCGATCTCCAGGTGACCGGGTTGGCCGGCCTGGCGTCGCCCAACCCATCGCTCACGGATGGCTCGACGCCGCCCGCGTCGACCCTCGACGCCTCGGCACAGGGCGAGCGGGTACCTCTCCTCATTCCGATCCTCTCAAACATGCCCGACCGGAACGCGGCCGTGACCGCCGCCAGGTCGTCGGAAGGAAGCAGCGTGCCCGCGGGAATGCCGGTCTTCATCGAGGTCGAAGCGGCCCGGTTTTCGGGTGAGGAGGCCGAGGCCGCCGTTTCCTCGGGTGCCCGACTGGTTCGGGACCCCATGCACGGGGACAGCGCTCGCTTTCGCGTCGAGCTCGACGGCACGACAGTGGACGCCGTTACCGGGCTCTGGGGCGAAAAAGCGACCGTGAGTCTTCCGCCGCTGGACGCCGGAGGCCACTACGTCCGAATCGAGCTCGATCCCTCCGGTATGAGAGCGGACGACTCGAGACATCTCACCCTCCTCGCTCGAGACGCGCCCTCGGTGGTCCTGATCGGTCCGGAGGGGAGCTTCCTTTCGGCGGCGCTCGAGAGCTTGAGGGAGGCAGGCCGAACGGAGAGGGGCGCGCAGATCGTGCAGATCCTGGAGTTCGGCGCCGAGGTGGCGACCGGGGCACGACCGGCGGGAGATGCGAGCGCCGTCATCTACATCCCTCCGGAGGACCCGGTCGAGTTGCCGCGCTTCAATCAAACCCTGTCGATGGCTTCGATCCCGTGGAACCTGAAACCCGACGTCGTACGTGGAGATCTCGGCATCGCGCCGACCCGGGAGGCGTCACGCGGCTTCGTGAGCCTGGCCTCGGCACGCGTTCTCCGCCGGTACGTTCTCGAGCGGACCGGGCCCGCCGACGAGGATTCTGTGCTCGTCAGGACAAGCGAGGGCGATGCATGGCTCGCCTTCGGACGCACGTCGGGCGGTCGAGCGACCGGGTCTCGCTATCTGGTGCTGGGCTCTCCGTTGGCCCCGTCGGCCACGACGATTCCGACGACGGCGCTCATGGTTCCCTTCGTGGAACGCCTCCTTCAGTGGGCCATGGCTACCGAAGCGGCGGATGGCCACTACCTGGCCGGAGAGACCTATTCGGTGCCTACCGGGACTGATTCCGTCCGGCTTCCGGGCGGCACGGTGAGACGGGTCGATTCGGGAGCCCCCATCCTGCTCCCCCGGGCCGGGCTCTACCGGTTGTACCGGGGCGACGCCGGGATGCCGGCGGACTCATCGCTACTGGCCGCCAACGTGCCCGAGGAAGAGCACGACCCCGGCGCGCTGGAGCCGGTGGAGCTGTCGGAGATGTTGCCCGGGCTGGAGGTGGTGGCCGTTGAGCCGGGAGCGAAAGCTTGGAGCCGGCAGATCTTCCGAAGCCGGCGCGGGCGGGACGCGACCGCCTGGATCGTGGGTGCCGTGGCTCTTCTTCTTCTGATCGAGACGCTCGTGGTCACGCCGGGCGGCCGAGACCGGATGGCGGGATGATCCAGGAGGCGTTCCGGCGTCGGATGCGGGCGAGCGACCTGCGGCGATCTCACCTCCGTGAGGGCGAGCAACTCCGGCTGGGAAGCTTGCCGGGGGGCGCCCGGGCGGCCTTCGCGGCATCGCTGCTGGAGCTGGAGGGGCCGGCCGTGGTAGTCGTGGCGGCCACTCCCGGCGAGGCCGAAGCCGTGCACGCCGACTTGGAGTTCCTCCTCGGACCTTCCGTGTCCCGGTACTTCCCTCAGCGTGAGACCCTCCCCTACGAAGACACCGATCCGCACGTGGAGATCGCCGGCCAGCGCATCGATGCGCTGGCGGCGATGCTGGGCGGACGTACCCGACTGCTCGTGACGACTGCGCGCGGGCTGGTCGAGCGCTCGCCCATCCCTTCGCGCGCCGAGGGATTCTCGATCCAACTCCGGGTCGGCGGGGAGACCGCCCTCGATCAACTGGCGGAACGCCTGGCTCGAAGCGGGTTCGACCGTGTGCACACGGTCCAGGAGCTGGGAGAGTTCGCCGTCAGAGGCGGGATCGTCGACGTGTTTCCGTTCGGAAGCGAGCTGCCGGTGCGAATCGAGCTCTGGGGTGATGAAGTGGCCTCGCTCCGCACCTTCGATCTGCTCTCGCAGCGCTCCGTGGCCGAGGTCGAGGAGGTCGAGATCCTTCCGGTGGACCTGGAACGGGACCAACGCGACGCGCCGGGGGAACGGCTCGCGCTGCTGGAGCTGCTTCCGTCGTCCTCGATCTTGCTCGAGCTGAGCCCCGACGACACGGCGGACCGAGTGGAGCGGCTGTGGGAGGAGACCGTGAGCGGCCGAGCGGCGGCGGACACCGATGCCCTCGACCCCGCGAAGCTCGTGCTCCCGCCCAACGAGACGTCCGATGGACTGCGAGGTCTCGTCCGGATCGCCGTCGGGCCGACCCCGGCAGGTGAACCGGCGTCCGAGGGTGCCGCGAAGATCTCGGCCTTCTTCCCCGTGGCGCCACCTCCGGCGATCGAACGGGACATGGGACGTCTCGTGGAGACCGTCGAGAGCTCCAGACGGGAGAGCGAGAGGGTTCTGATCCTGTGTGACAACGACGGCCAGCTCGAGCGCCTCGAGCAGATCCTCGAGGAGCGAGCGGGCAGGGAGACTGCCTCATATCCGACGCTGGCCATCGGGTCGCTGAGTGGCGGCTTCCGGCTGAACGGCGATCGACGGGGCGACGTGCCGCTCCTCGTGCTCACCGACCACGAGATCTTCCGGCGCTCTCGCTGGCTTCGCCGCAGAAGCCGGTATCGCGGCGTCGCGACGCTGGAGTCGATCGCCTCCATCGCGCCCGGCGACTACGTCGTCCACCTCGACCACGGGATCGGCCGCTACCTGGGACTCGAGCGGGTGGAAGTGGGCGGAGAGGCGATCGAGACCCTCAAGGTGCAGTACGCGGATGGGGAGATTCTCCGGGTTCCGCACTACCGGCTGGATCTGATGGAGCGCTGGACGGCCGCGGACGGGGATGAGGACGTTCACCCGCCGCGTGTCCACAAGCTCGGCGGAAAACGCTGGAAGCAACTCAAGCGCAAGACGATAGAGCAGATTCAGAGGATGGCGGCCGAGCTTCTCGAGCTCTACGCGCACCGTACCGTCGTCTCGGGGCATGGCTTCCCTCCGGAGACGAGCTGGCAGCGCGAGATGGAATCGGCGTTCCTCTACGAGGAGACGCCGGACCAGCTGAGTGCGTGGGAGGATGTCCGGCGTGACATGGAGGAGCCGCGTCCGATGGAGCGGCTGGTCTGCGGAGACGTCGGCTTCGGCAAGACCGAGATCGCCATGCGGGCGGCGTTCAAGGCGGTGCAGGACGGAAAGCAGGTCGCCGTGCTAGCCCCGACTACCGTGCTGGCCGAGCAGCATCTCCACACATTCCGCGAGCGGTTCGCCGGCTTCCCGTTGCGCATCGAGGCTCTGTCGCGCTTTCGCTCCCGCGCTGAGCAGCGGGAAGTTTTGGCGGGGGTCGAGTCGGGCAGCGTCGACATCCTCGTCGGCACGCACCGTCTTCTGTCAGCGGACGTCCACTTCCGTGACATAGGACTCCTCGTGGTGGACGAGGAGCAGCGCTTCGGCGTGCGTCACAAGGAACGCCTCAAAGAGCTGAAGCGTTCGATCGACGTGCTCACGATGACTGCGACTCCGATCCCGCGAACCCTGCAGATGTCGCTCGGGAAGCTGCGCGATCTGTCACTCATCGAGACGCCGCCCCGGGATCGCATGCCGATCATCACCCACGTTCTGCCCTGGCACGACGGCATCATCCTGGAGGCGATGCGGCGTGAGCTGGACCGTGGCGGACAGGTCTTCTTCGTGCACAACCGGGTCGAGACTATCGAGGTTCTCGCTGAGCGCGTGCGCCGGCTCGTTCCGGACGCGTTGGTTGCCGTCGCCCACGGACAGATGCCCGAGCGAGACCTCGAGTCCGTGATGAGGGCCTTGATGGACGGCCATCTCGATGTCCTCGTCTGTACGTCGATAATCGAGAACGGGCTTGACGTTCCGAACGCCAACACGATGATCGTTCATCAGGCGGACCGCTTCGGCCTGGCGCAGCTCTACCAGCTTCGCGGACGCGTCGGGCGCTCCCACCACCGGGCGTACTGCTACCTTCTGGTGCCGAGCAACGTCGCTCCCGATGCGGAGCGACGGCTCCGGGTCCTTGAGCACCACACGGAGCTCGGATCCGGCTACCGCGTGGCACTTCGGGATCTTCAGCTGCGCGGTGCCGGTAATCTCCTGGGGACGGATCAGTCCGGCTTCGCGCAGGCCGTGGGACTGGATGTCTACCAGCGGCTTCTCCAGGGCACGGTGCGTCGGCTGAAGGGAGAGGGCGACCCGGAGAAGGCGGCGAAGACGCAGATCGCCGTAGAAGGAGAGGCGTATCTTCCGGATGACTACATCATGGATGCGGAGCAGAAGATGCACCTGTACCGGCGCATCTCGCGGATCGAGGAGATGGGAGAGGTGGATGAGCTCGAGTCCGAGCTGCGAGACCGGTTCGGTCCGCTTCCGGAAGCCGCTCTCCGACTCCTTGGATCGATCCGGCTGAAGCTCTTGGCGCATGCCCTCGGAGTCGAGTGGGTACGCGTGGGAGAGAGCACGGCGCGGGTCGTCTTCGGGGAGAACTCGGTGCCGCGGCTGGCGGTTTTGAAAGACGCGTTCGCTGACCGCCAGCTTCACGTTGAAGTGCGCCGGCCGCAGCCCTTATCCTTGGTGCTGCACAGGGGCGGGGCCGAGCCCCTGATGGAGACCCTGACGGAGGCGCTGGCCTTGATGGCGACGCCGGACGCGAAAACCCTTTTGACGGCGTGAGACGAGATGTTCGAACGAGTGGCACGAGAGTTGGTTACGACGAGCGGTTGGCGGATCGCGGCGACCGTCACCCTGATGGCGGCGACGGCCGCCTGTTCTGGCGGCTCGCCGCCGGAGACCGGTCCGAGCGCAGGCCGCACGGACGAGCCCGACAACGCCGAAATCGCGCAGCCGGAGACCGAGCCGCTGCCGGAAGCCGTCGAGGCTCTGCCGGAGGCTGTTGAGGCTCAGCCGGAGGCCGTCGAGGCTCAGCCGGCGACACCGGAGACCCCGGCGCCGGCCGGCTTTCCGATCACCGAGAGTTTCGGAACCCCCGCCGACGCGGGTGAGCTACCGGGTGATCCGGGAGCCGCAGAGAAGCCTCCCGCCGACCCCCCCCAAACGGTAGGGGACCTGTTCTCAGGGGCCGGGTTGCAGACGCTGGGGGGAGAAGAACGGCCACGCGGATTGGGCAATCTGTTCGAAGACCCAGCCGCCGCGGAGCAGGGGCCGGGATTCGGCCTGCCATCCGATCCGGTCGCACCTCCGCCTACCTCGGCGATGCCACCCGCCGCCGACTCCCTGGAGCTCGTCGACCGAATCGTCGCAATCGTGGGCGACACGGCCATCCTTATGAGCGAGGTTCGCGAGAAGGTCTTCCAGATGCGGGCGCAGGGGATGGAGATGCCTACCGATCCTGCCGGTCAGGATTCCCTGGCTTTCACCACCCTGGAGGGCATGATCGAGGAGCTGATGATCGTGAAGCAGGCGGAATTCGCTGGCATTGCGGTCACCGAAGATGAGCTGGACGCCGAGGTGGATCAGCGCTTCGAGGCGATCCGCTCGCGCTTCAGCTCGGACGAGGAGATGCTCCAGCGGGTCGAGGAGTCCGGCCAAAACATGTTCCAGTTTCGCCGCATGATCCGATCGCAGGCCCGGAAGGACATGGTCGGACAGAGATACATCGGCACCCAGATGAGCGCGATGCTCTCGGTCCGCGTGACCGAGCAGCAGATCGTCGACGAGTTCAACGCTCGGGCGGCGGGGGCGACGCGGCCCGCCACGCTCGACTTGATCCAGGTGACCATCGACCCGAAGCCCAGCGAGGCGGCGCGCGACAGCGCGCTGGAAGAGGCCGTAACCGCCCGCGACGAGATCCGAGGGGGCGAGGACTTCGAGATCGCGGCCCGTCGGTACTCCGACGACGTCGGCACACGAGCGGACGGCGGCGACCTCGGCTGGATCCGGCGCAGCGAGGTCGACCCGGCGTTCGGCGACGCCGCATGGGCCGTCCGCACCGGGATCGCGATCGGGCCGGTGGAGAGCGGGTTCGGCTTCCACATCATCAAGGTTGAGAACGTGCGGGGAGGCGAGCGTCACGTGCGCCACGTCCTCGTCCGACCCTACATCTCACCCGAGCAGATCGAGGAAGCGCGGCAGCTCTCCGCGGCCGTCGCCGACAGCATTCGCGACGGCGAGGATGCCACGGTGATGGCCGAGCGCTACGGGACGGACCCGGAGGAGTCGCGCATCGACAACGCGCGTGTGGACAGGATATCGGGAGCGCTTGGGGCCGAATTCGCCGAGGCACTTCGAGACGCTCAGACGGGGGATGTCGTGGGACCTGTCGAGGTGAGTGGAAGGGGTGACAACGCCTCGTTCATCGTCATCAAGGTCATGCGATACCGACCCTCGGGTACCTACGAACTGGACGAGGTCCGAGACCAGATTCGCGACCAGCTGATGCAGCAGGGGCAGTACGAGGCGCTGGTGGAACAGCTCAAGCAAGAGGTCTACGTCCGCATGCTGATCTGACGCGATCCTCGTGGCTCGATAGGGCGGTGTCACCCCCTGGGGTTCGGATCGGCATCACGCTCGGTGATCCGCGCGGCATCGGCGTCGAGGTGGCGAGCGCAGCGCTTGCCGAGATGCCTCCCCTGGATCACATCTCGTTCAACGTACTCGGATGGGAGGGCGCGCTTCCGGCCGAGCTGATGCAGCGGGGGGACGTGGAGCTCGAAGCCGTCGGCACCTGGGCCGCTAAAACCGGCGACGCCGACGCACGGGCCGGAGAGTTGGCGGCCCTCGCCATCGAACGGGGCATCGACCTCGCTCTCGGCGGCCGGATCGACGGACTCGTGACGGGCCCGATCTCGAAGGCGGCCCTGGCCGCCGCCGGGTACTCCTTCCCCGGCCATACGGAGCTTCTGCGTCAGCGGACGGGCGTGCCCGAAGTGACGATGATGATGGCGGCCGAGACGACCCCCCTTGGAGGCCCACTGCGCATGGCCCTCCTCACCGCTCACATCCCGCTTCGCGAGGTACCGGACGCGCTGACGCCGGAACTCGTGGAGCTGCGCTCCAGGATCGCCGAGCGCGCCCTACGGGAGTGGTGGGGCCTCGCCTCTCCGCGCCTCGCGTTCGGAGGCGTCAACCCGCACGCGTCGGAGGGAGGCCGGTTCGGGGATGAGGAGGCGCGAGTGCTCACGCCGGCGATCAGGCGGCTGGAGGCGGACGGAATCCGGATCGCGGGGATCTTTCCGAGCGACACGGTATTCGGCAGATGTATGGAGGGCGAAGTCGATGCGGTGGTGATACCCTATCATGACGTGGGGCTTGCGGTGATCAAGACGTTGGCGCGCGAGACGGGCGTGAACGTGACGGCGGGGCTTCCCTTCCCGCGCACGTCGCCCGACCATGGAACGGCGTTCGACATTGCCGGCCAGGGGCTGGCAAACCCCGGCTCCATGAAGGCCTCGATCGATCTCTGCGTGAGGTTCGCGGAACGGGCCGCTGGACGCGTCCCGGAGGTAGCCGTTTGATTCGATTTCGGAACGTCACGAAGCACTATCCGCGCAGCGGCACGGCGCTGGCGGACGCTTCCTTCCACGTCCGCAAGGCGGAGTTTGTCTTCCTGACCGGACCGTCGGGAGCCGGCAAGACGACCGTGCTGCGGTTGGTCCATATGGAGACGGCCCCGACGGAAGGCGAGGTGATCATCTCACGCTTCTCATCGACCCGGATCCGGCGACGAGAGATCCCCCAGCTCCGGCGGCGGGTAGGCTTCGTCTTCCAGGATTTCCGGCTTCTCGAGCGGTTCACGGCGGCGGAGAACATCGCCTTCGCGCTCCAGGTTACCGGCGCGAACCGCTCAGCGATCCGCTCGAAGGTGATGCGCCTTCTTAACCACGTGGAGCTCGCCTCTCGGGCCTCCGCCTATCCGGCCGAGCTCTCCGGCGGTGAGCGCCAGCGGGTCGCGATCGCCCGCGCCCTGGCCACCGATCCGCTCGTGCTGCTGGCCGACGAACCCACCGGCAACCTCGACGAGCGCGCTTCGCTGGGTGTGTTCGAGCTCTTCAAGCAGCTGAACGTCCTCGGCACGGCGGTGATCCTCGCCACGCACGACGCCACCCTCTTGCGGCGTCATCCCGAAACGCGAGTGCTCGAGCTGGAGGGCGGCCGACTGGTCTACGATTCCGGCTCGGACGCACCGAAGCCGCCCCATGGCAGTTCCGGAGACTCGTCCAGCTTCGAGCTCCTGCCCGGAGGTCCGGCTCCATGAGGCCGTTTCGCGAGGCGCTCATCTCGCTGGTTCGGCGACCCGTGCTTGCGGCGCTTTCCGTGACGGCGATCGGTCTCAGCCTTTTCATTCTCGGCTTGTTCGGCCTCACGGCGCACAACATCTCGAGGGCGCTGGCCGCCGTCGAGGAGAAGGTCGAGATCGTGGCCTACCTCAGGGACGAGATCGACGAGGCGCAGCTGCGCCTCGTTCGCAGCGAGATCGGGGCGTTTCCCGAAGTCGAGTCGGTCGAGTACGTCTCGAAGACCGAGGCGCTCTACAACGCATCGCGAGAGCTCGCCGAGTTCTCGGACGTCTTCCCGGACGTTGAGGTGAACCCCCTGCCGGCGTCGGTGGAAGTCCGGCTGCTCCCCGGGCGACGAGACCCGCAGACGGTCGGCACCGTAGCGGCGCGCATCAGCGGCTACGAGTTCATCGACGAGGTTCGGTTCGGCCGCGAATGGGTGAACAGGATCCACACCTTGCGACGGATCGCCGGAGGCACGGCACTCATCATCGGTGGATCGTTCGGCCTCGTCGCCATGCTTCTGGTCGGAACGACCGTGCGCATGTCGATCCACGCGCGTTCGACCGAGATCGCGATCATGGAAAACGTCGGAGCGACTGCCGGTTTCATTCAGCGGCCCTTCCTCGCCGAGGGGCTCATCTCGGGCCTGGCCGGAGGGGCACTGGCCCTGGCGCTGACCTTCGCTGCCTACCGACTGCTGGACCGAGCCGTCATGGCCGTCCTCTGGCTCCCCGATCTCTGGATCGTCGCCGGCATCCTGGGCGGGGGCGTGCTGGGGATGCTCTCAGCGGGCCGGTCCGTGCGGCAAGAGCTGAAAGGCCTCTATGCGGTCTAGGCGGGTGGGGAGCCTCGGAACTCGAGGATCGGCGCTCCCTTACGCGGGCGCTCTTCTCTTCGGCCTTGTCGGCTCTCCGCTTCCCTCGATCGATGGCTCGCCGTTCGAAGTCCAGCTCGCCCTGGCTCAAGACTCCCTTCAGAAGCAGATCGAGGAGAGCAGGACTCGGCTCGACCAGATCCGGGCGGAGCGCGAGAGGTTGCGGAGCGAGATGGGCCAGCTGGCCGGCCAGGTACATGACGAGACCGAGGCGATCAACAATCTGGAGCGCCAGATCGGCGCATCCAGCAGCGTCGTCGCGGAGCTGGACCTCCAGCTGTCCGGCGTGCTCGCCCAGGTGGACCGCAGCACTCGCGACATGATTCAAACGCACGACGAGGTCGTGTTTCGCAAGGCCGTACTCGGCGAGCGGCTTCGCCAGATCTACAAGCGTGGCGCGCTCGGGACCGTGCAGGTCTTGCTGGGAGCGCGATCGTTCACCGACCTCATCAACCGCTACAAGTATCTCCGGCTCGTCGCACTTCAGGACCGTCTCATCACGGGCCAGGTCGAGCAACTGGAGACGCGCCTCAGCAATCAGCGAGAGCTTCTGGCGACGGAGCTCGGCGGCATCCAGCGGCTGCGGCGTGAGAAGGTGAGCGAGGTGGATAAGCTGGAGGAGCTGGAGGAGCAGCGTCAACGCAGGCGCTCCCGGATTCGCTCCAGGGAGACTGCCGCCCAGAACCAGCTGTCACAGCTGGCTCGCGACGAGGAACGCCTGAGACAGCTTGTCGTGGACCTCGAGGCGGCACGAAGGGAGGCCGAGCGTCTCGCCGGCGCGGTAACAACGCCCACGCTCAGGACAACTGACCTGGGTAACCTCGCGTGGCCGGTTCAGGGCAACGTGGTCTACGGCTTCGGGCCCGAGCGGAGAGGCAACATGACGCTGGCTCGTGACGGGATCGGAATCGGGGCCCCCTCCGGTACGCCCGTCCATGCAATCGAGGCGGGGAAAGTCGCGTTCGCGGGCCGGTGGGGGCTGTACGGCCCCTCGATCATCCTGAGCCACGGCGGAGGCTACTACTCGCTCTACCTGTACATGCAGAACCTCGCCGTGGGGGAGGGCGAGGATGTGGACTCAGGGCAGATTCTCGGCGGCGTGGGCGGCCTCGGCTCGCCAGAGGGACCGCACATCGAGTTTCAAATCCTCCAGCCCGGCTCCGCAGGCGAGCCCCGCCCCGTAGACCCGGTCCGCTGGCTCCGAGACCGATCATGAGCCTGCCTCCCGTCTCAGGGCACGACCAGCTACGCCGGCTTCTGGCGAACGCCGCGACCTCCGGACGCCTTCCGCAATCGGTGCTCCTCCGAGGAGCGCCGGGGATCGGGAAGCAGCGGCTCGCGCTCTGGCTGGCCGCCGTTCTTCAGTGCGAGCGTCAGACGGGTTGCGGCGAATGCCGCGGCTGTCGGGTC
>Ga0255058_10000035_pt1 | contig 75831 bp, 67 predicted proteins | sample Cases_109_9_MG_FD_188637 | JGI IMG/M metagenome (GOLD analysis project Ga0255058, IMG submission 188637) | Seawater microbial communities from Amundsen Gulf, Northwest Territories, Canada - Cases_109_9 | ecosystem: Environmental > Aquatic > Marine > Gulf | place: Canada: Northwest Territories...
CGACGATTGGGTCCGGATGGGCGTCCTGGCGGGCACCGCGGGGATGTTCGTCGACTCGCTCCTCGGAGCGACGCTCGAGGAGCGGTTGGACCTCATCGGCAACGACCAGGTGAACCTCGGATGCACGCTCGTCGGGGCAGCCGCGGCCCTGGCGCTGCACGGTGTCCGCTGGTGAGGGCCGAACGATGGCGGCGGAAGCGGTGTAGTCCGTTCGACCGTTCCCGCGCGCCGGGGAACCCCCTATCACCCGGGACGCTCCGACCACCAGACGCGAGAGAAGAAGCGAGAGGATGACGGCCACGCCCAACGACGACGCCTACCGTGCCGAGTGGGTCGAAGCGAAGTGGCAGCATTTCTGGGAAGAGAACGGCACCAACCAGGCCGATCTGGACGCCGCGGATCGACCCTACTTCAACCTCATGATGTACCCCTACCCATCCGCGGAAGGGCTTCATGTCGGTAACCTGTATGCCTTTACCGGAGCGGACATCAACGGCCGCTACCGCCGACTGAAAGGCGAGGATGTCTTCCAGCCGATCGGCTTCGATGCGTTCGGAATCCACTCGGAGAACCACGCGCTGAAGGTCGGAATCCATCCGATGGAGCTCATCCCGAGGAACATCGCGAACTTCGAGCGTCAGCTCCGGCGTGCCGGCCTGATGTACGACTGGACAAGGACCGTCGACACGACGGATCCGGGCTACTACCGCTGGACGCAGTGGCTCTTCCTGCAGCTCTACAAGGCCGGACTGGCCGAGAAGAAGGAGGCACCCGTCAACTGGTGCCCCTCCTGCAAGACCGTTCTCGCCAACGAGCAGGTCATCGCCGGTCGCTGCGAGCGGTGCGGCACCGCCGTGGGCCAGCGTCTGCTCAGCCAATGGTTCTTTCGCATCACCGAGTACGCGGACCAGCTGCTGGACAACCTGGAGTGGATCCACTGGTCGGAGACCACCAAGACCGCCCAACGAAACTGGATCGGGCGGTCGGAGGGGGCTCGCCTCTGGTTTCCCTTCGGAGCGGGGATCACGGAGGACCCGTCGGCGGCCGCTGGCCGGGAGCACGCGATCGAAGTGTTCACGACCCGAGCCGATACAGTCTTCGGTGCCACCTTCCTGGTGCTCTCGCCGGAGCACCCGCTCGTCGACGAGGCGACGACGTCCGACCGGCGGGAGGTCGTGGACGCATATCGGGCGGCTACGGCCGCCCAGGATCTCACCGAGCGCCGCAAGACCGAGAAGGAGAAGACGGGCGTCTTCACCGGAGGCTTCGCGCTGAATCCCGCCAGCGCCGAAGAGATACCGATCTGGATAGCCGACTACGTCCTGATGGATTACGGCACCGGGGCGATCATGAGCGTTCCCGCCCACGATCAGCGCGACTACGAGTTTGCCACTGAGCTCGGGCTTCCGATCGCGCCGGTGGTCAGGTCGGAGACAGCCCTTCAGGGGCAGGCCGATCTCGCGGATGTGGCGTTCGATCTCGGCTCGGAGGCGTTCGTCGAGCACACGCCGGACGAGGTCCTGATCAACTCGGGCCGCTTTAGCGGGATGCCGGCCGACGAGGGTAGCCGGGCGATCGTAGAGTGGCTGGCCGAGCGCGATTTGGCCGAAGCCGCGATCAACTACCGGCTCCACGACTGGTGCATTTCGCGGCAACGCTACTGGGGACCGCCGATACCGGTCATCTACTGCGACAGTTGCGGGACCGTGCCGGTGCCGGAGGAGGATCTGCCCGTGCTGCTCCCGTACGTCGAGGACTTTCGCCCCGATGCAGGCGGCGTCTCGCCCCTGGCCCGGGTCGAGGAGTTCTATCGGGTGGAGTGCCCGGGCTGCGGAGGGGGAGCCCGCCGCGACACGGACGTCTCCGACACGTTCCTCGACAGCGGCTGGTACTTCCTTCGCTATCCCAGCACCGAGTTTGACGACCGGCCGTTCGACGACGCCAGAACCCGAAAGTGGCTGCCCGTCGAGAGCTACATTGGGGGTGAGGAGCACTCCGTCCTGCACCTGCTCTACTCGCGCTTCCTCATCATGGTGCTCGACGACCTGGGGATGTTGGAGTTCGAGGAGCCATACAAGCAGTTCCGCAAGCACGGCATGCTGATCAAGGAGGGCGCGAAGATCTCGAAGTCTCGAGGCAACGTGGTTCTCCCCGATGACTACGTCGATCGATACGGGGCCGACACCTTTCGCACGTACCTGATGTTCCTCGGGCCGTATCAAGAGGGCGGAGACTTCCGTGACCGGGGGATCGCGGGTCCGGAGCGCTTTCTCTACCGGGTGTGGGACAGCGTGACGGCGGCTGCGCGGGCTGCCGCCGAAGGCACGGCGCCGCCGGAACCGGCCCCCGAGATCGAGAGGGCACTTCACCGCACGCTGAAGAAGGTTACCGAGGATCTGGAGAGCCTCGCGTACAACACTGCGATAGCCGCGTTGATGGACTACGTGAACGTGATTCGGGCGGAGGGCCGAACGCCGAGCCTGGGAGAGGTTCGTCCACTGGTGGTCATGCTCGCACCGATGGCACCGCACATCGCCGAGGAGCTATGGGAGCGCACCGGTGGGGAGCCGAGCCTCTTCGACCACGCGAGTTGGCCCTCGTACGATCCCACCATGCTGGAGGAGGACGAAGTCGATCTCCCGGTTCAGGTCAACGGTAAGCTTCGGGCCACCGTACGGGTGGGCCGGGGTGCGAGCCAGGACGCGGTGCAGGAGGCGGCCCTCCGGGACGAGAACGTGCGTCGGCACGTGGAGGAGGAGGCGATTCGCAAGGTGGTCCACGTGCCGGACCGACTGATCAACTTCGTGGTGGGGTAGGAGCTCTTCTCCTAGTTCAACGCGTGAGAACCCACGCTTCGCCGGCAGGCTACCAGGAGACCTTGCCCTCTTCCGAGGTATCGATCGAGGCGCCCGCGGGTCCCTCCCCGAAGAGGAAGGACTTGAGGTTCGTGATCAGGAAGGTCCTGGCGTTCGACTCCTGCAGGTTGAGGCCGTAGTGGTTGATCAGAAGCATCTGGTGGTGCTTCCAGGCCTCCCAGCATTCCTCGCACACCTCGGCAGAGATCCTCTGGCCGAGCTCGTTCGGGAAGGGGGCGAGGCCGATCGCCGCGACGTCGTCTCGCTCGCAGCGAGCACAACGGATGGTGTTCTGAGAGTCTTGGCTCGTGTTCGTCATATCACCTATTGATCTCGAACGCGCTTCATGCCTCCTGCGCTCCCCGCCTCAGATCGGAACCGTGAGCACCGAACACGGCGCGTTCCTCAGGGCCTTGCCGGTCACGTGCCCCATCAAAGCCCGCTCGGTCCGCTTCTTCAGATGGGTCTTGCCCATCACGATCAGGTCGACGTTCTCGCTCTCCACCGTCGCAAGGATCTGACTCACTGGCTGACCCCTCGCCACCCGCGCCTGAATGTCGAGATGCGCTCTGCACTCGGCCGGTATCCTCGCAAGCGCCTCCTCGCGGGCGCTCGACTCGGCTTTGCGGAGGGTTTCCTCGGTCTGGTAGGCGGAACTGGCAGCGCGCAGGAAGCCCTGGAAGGTCTTGGGCAACACGTGAAACACGACGAGGCGGGCGTTTAGGTGGCTGGCCATCCTTCCCGCCATCTGGCCCACAGGCTCCGATCCATCCCGCAGATCCAGGGGTGTGAGGATGGTGAACTCGCCAGTGGGCTCGGAGGGCCGGAAGATCAGGATCGGCAGATCCACGCGGGCACAAGTCTCCTCGGCTGTCGCGTCGTAACGCTCCCAGGGCCAGATGCGCTGCTCGTGCGCGGCCAGGACCACCAGGTCGGCGTCGGAGCTACGGGCGGCCTGCTCGAGTCCTTCGACCGGAGGACCATCTCGAAGGATGACGTCGGCGTCCGGGATGATGCTGTGGGCGAGGACCTCGATGTTGTCCTGAGCATCCAGCTCCGCGGTCTCCTCCGGATCCACTTTGCCGCTCAGCGATTGTCGCACGTCCGACGACGCTTCCACCTTCTGCAGCGCGTGGAAGAGCGTGAGCTTCGCGTTCGGAAAGGAGCTCGCGGTCCAACGCAGAGCGCGAACGGACGCGTCCGAAAAATCGATGGTTACGAGAATGTGGTCGAACATGGCAGCGCCAAGTTACTGAGCGATCTCAGGCTTCGCACCCGTGGCGTCCGGGGTCGCCACCAGGCTGTCTACCGCGGCCCACGGAGGCATCCGGCTTCCCGTTTCGATGATCGTCGCGATCGCGCCGCGCAGGTCGCCCTTCGCTTCGTAGATCAGCTCGAAATCGTCGAGGCGGGAATAGTAGAGGACGCGCGCCAGGAGCCAAGCGTTGTTCAGTCGCTCGGGGTCGAGGGATCCGTAACGGCCCGACCGGAGCTCGGGCTTGATCGCCTCGAATTCCCGGGCTCCCCAGCCCATGACCTCCGTCTTGCGTTGCCTCTTGAGATCCCCCGGTATCTCCTCGTCGTACACCGCCTCCAGGCTGTCCACGAGGCGGTTGAAAAAGCGGCCGAAGACCCTCGTATCGTGCCACCGGTCGAGAGCTTGGCCGCAGCGGCTCTCGTCATCCATCGCTTCGCAGAAGAACTGGATAGCGCCCCGGTGCCCGACGAAGTTGGCGAAGCTCTCGTTGAAGTGCGCCTGGCCGGATGGGAAGAACGTGGTGTGGGTGATCTCGTGGATCACCGTGTCCACCAACGCCAGACTATCCGCTCTCAGAGTCGTCGAGAGCAGCGGGTCAGGCAGCCAACCGAGCGTGCTGAACGCCGACGAGGGTCGGACCCACACGTCGTAACCCTGCTCCTCGAGCACCTCGGCGTCGCGTCGCGCCCGATCGAAGTGAAAGTATCCTCGGTAGGGAACGCGACCCACGATCGGGAACCACCAGGTCTTCCAGGTAAGCTGAAGCTCCGGTGCTGCGGAAACCACCAGCAGGAGCGTGTCGGACTCGACCCGGGCGTAGCTGATGAAGCTCTCGCCGGCGTCGAGTTCCAGCTCCCGCACCGCGAACGCACGGGCGTTCTGAACGAGGCGGAGCTTCTGGCGCATCTCCGCCGCGGTCGTCGTGTCGTGCACAACATCCGCTATCGGGCGGCGGTCCCGAAGGATCTTCGCCTCCTCCCAGCCCGCTCGGAGGACGTAGCCCGGCGAGCACGCTCCGAGTATCGCCGGCAGGAAGGCCAGGCACGTCGCCGGGACACTGAAGGTGGAGCTTCCCCCTCGAGGTAAAGGGCTCATGCTTCCTCCTACCTTCGCCGCCTCCGGCGAGATCCCGACGCCCCCCCGGGCCGAACCAGGCGTCGCCCGACGGGTATTCGGTTGGTGCTTCGCGATGACGGTGCGTCGTAACGCGTCCCGCCGTGCGGTGCGGCGCGGGTTCTATTCGATACGGGAGGGGCTCCACGGATGGCCGAAGATCCAGGCAGAGCACGTCCGCCTGACGCGGAGACGGTCCGAGCCGCCCTGCTCCACTTCGCGAATCTCATCAGGCGGCTGGAGGAGGAAGGGGCGGTTCTGCGTGCCATCCCTCTGCTTCTCAAGCGTCTCGGGGATCTCCGGCAAGTTCTTTTCGACTACGAAGTGCGCGTGACGGAACGGCTTCTTCCGATCGAGGATCCGGTCGAACGGGAATCGCGGCGGGTCGTGCGCGACGCCAGCTCGCGCGAGGATGAGTTGGCCGAGGAGTGGAAGCGCGGCTTCGATATCGAAGACCTTGACGAGGGCTCGGACGGGGGCGTCTGAGCTCCACCGGATCGCTCGGTCAAGTTCGCCTGATGTAGTGCAGTTGCTCCTGGACCCGGTCACGCAGGTAGGTCCGGGACGGGCCATCCCCGTCACTCCGGTATCGCCGGTACTTCACGTCCGCTCTCCGATAGCTGTCCTCGTCTCCCGCCTCGCGGAACACGGCCGCGATGACCTCGGCCGCTAGCAGGCCCTCGTCGTTGTAACTAAGCAGGATGTGCTTGGCGTCCGCCCGGTCGATCAGCGCCCGGAGAGAAGCTTCACACCGAGCCCGTCGACACCAGTCCGAGCGGAGCGCGTCGTCCGGGATGAGCCCGGTCTTGCCTCGGAGCTTGGGCGGCGTGCTCCAGCCGGCGGCGATGACCTCCGGCACGTGATAGTAGGCGGGGTACTGCCGCTCGTTGTAGGGTGGATCCAGATACAGGAGATCCACCGTCCCGACCGACGCGACGAGCTCCTCAGCCTCTCCGAGGTACGCGGTGCTCGGGCGCCCACCGTTGCGTCGTGAGGTCGGTTTCAGCGGTCGCAACTCCAGCTGTCGGCGGGCGTTCGGCTGCCACGACTTGACGAACGAGGCGTATACACCGGTCGTGTTCGCCACCCGATCGGCCGCCTCGACGAGCGTGGCGATCAGGAACTGGCTGCGTGCCGGGTCCAGACGCTCCCCCTCCGACCAGGCGGCGATCTGCTCTCGCGCCGCGTCGATCGCGCCCGCGTTGCCAGGCGTGAAGTACATCCGGCCATGGCGGGCGCCGGCGCGGCCGGCCGGCGAGTAGTTCTCGCTGATGAAGCCGTGCCGAGGGGGCAAACCGTTCAGGTAGGCCAGAAGCCTGGTGTAGGAGAGCCAGCGGCCGGCACCCCTCTCCTCGGCATCCTCGACCAAGGGTGCAGGGAAGCGAGGGGTGCGGTCCAGCTCGACGTGCGCCACCTGGAGCGCATACGAGAACGCCAGGAGATCGCCGGAGCGCACCGTCCAACCCCGGTCCTTCAGGGCCCGGCTCACGCTCGCGGTGCCCGCGAACGGATCGCAGGCGACGCCGGCATCGGGCTGCACGTCACCCACGACATCCAGGATGAAGGGAACGAGGCGGGTCTTGTTTCCGATGTATCTCACGTAAGGAGGCTCCTAGGAGCCGCTGCGCTCGCCGGACGATCCGGACCTGCCGATGAGGTTCGGTTTCGGGCCCAGGCTGAACCAGAACAGGCAGCCGAAGATCGGGCAGAGGATCACGATGCCCGACCACAGGACCTTCTCCTTCGGACCGGCGTCCGAGGCGAGCGTCATGCCGATCGCCCAGACGTCCAGAACGAGAAGCGCGGCGACCAGCACGACCCGCGTATCGATCTGCCAGATCGCGTCGAGCAGCTCGTTCACTAGACGGCGGCGGCCGGAGCGGCGAACTGAAGCTTGTGAAGGCGCGCGTAAAGCCCTCCGCGCCGCAGCAGCTCCTGGTGCGTGCCCGATTCCTTGATGCGGCCGTGATGGATGACGAGTATGCGGTCGGCGTTCTGAATGGTCGAGAGGCGGTGCGCCACCACGACGCTCGTCCTCCCCTTCATCAACTCCTCGAGCGCGCGCTCGATCTGGGCTTCGATCTCGGAATCCACGGAGCTGGTGGCCTCATCCAGCAGCAGCACCTGCGGGTCTCCCGCGAGAGCGCGAGCGAAGCTGAGGAGCTGACGCTCGCCGACCGAGAGCCTGCTGCCACGCTCCCCGAGCTCCTGGCGGTATCCCGCGGGAAGACGTCCGATGTGCCGGTCCACCCCCACGCGCTCGGCCGCTTCTCTCATCTTCCTGTCGGTGACCTGCAGTCGATCCAGCTTGATATTGTCCGCGGCCGAGCCGGAGAAGAGATAGACGTCCTGCAGGACCAACCCCATGCGGGCGCGCAGCTCGCGCGTGGGAATCTCGCGGATGTCCACTCCATCCAAGAGGATTCGCCCTCGCTGGGCCTCGTAGAACCGCATGATCAAGTTGATGATCGTAGACTTGCCGGCGCCCGTGGGGCCCACGATCGCCAGGCGCTCGCCCGTCTCGGCGACGAAGCTCACATCCTCGAGCACCCAGTCGGGCTCCTCCGCCTCCGCCTTCGGCTCGACTCCGAGGCGCTCTATATTCGCCAATTCCAGCTCCGCGAGCCCGGAGATGTCCGACACCTCGACATCCACCGCCTCGGGCGTCTCCGGCTCCACCACTTCCGGCTCCTCCAGCGATATCCTCGGCCGCTCGCGATCAAGTTCCGTGGCGGGCGCCACGCCCTCGGCAACTTCCGAGGCGGCCGGCGTTCGCGGCGTTCCATAGTGGAACCAGACGTTCTCGAACTCGATCCGTCCGCGCGTCTGGAGGGTGTAGTGCGCAGTACGTCCCGACTCCTCGATCTCCGGCTCCTCATCCAACAGACGGAAAATTCGCTCCGAGCTCGCCATCGCGCTCTGGAGGATGTTGTACTTTTCCGAGAGATCCTGGATCGGCCGGAAGAACCTCCGCGCGTACTGCAGGAAGGCCGCGATAACGCCGATCGTGACAGCGCCTTGAAGAGCCTGACCGCCCCCGTACCAGATGATCAGGGCCAGGGCGACGGAGGCCAGTAGCTCCACGATCGGGAAGAAGAGCGCATAGTACGTGATCGACCGCAGGTGTGCGTCGAGATGATCCCGGTTGAGCTCATCGAAGCGTCCCATGGTCGACCGCTCCAGCCGGAAGAGCTGGATGACCGACATGCCGCTAATGCGCTCCTGAAGGAAGGCGTTGATCCGGGCCAGGCGGAGCCGGATGTCCCGGTAGGCCTGCCGCACCTTGGTCCGAAACAGCCAGGCGGAGATGAAGACGGCGGGGAGGACCGCAAAGGTGACGAGGGCCAACCGCCAGTCGAGGGCCAGCATCGCTCCGACGATGAAAAGGAGCGTGAAGATATCGCCGAAGATCGCCACGACGCCGGAAGTGAACATCTCGTTGAGAACCTCGACGTCGCTCGTCACCCGGGTCATAATTCGGCCGACGGGATGCCGGTCGAAGTAGGAGAGCTGCAGCCGCTGCAGGTGCCCGAAGATCTCGCCCCGCAGGTCCTTCATCACCCGCTGCCCGATCCAGGTCGTCAGCAAGGTCCGCCCGTACTCGAGCGCCGCGGAGAAGGTCAAGGCTAGAGCGAACGCGACCGCGAGCCCGGCCAAGAGACCGTAGTCGGCGTTCGGGATGGCATCGTCGATCGCGACCTTCGTCAGCCACGGGCCGACGAGCTCGAGTCCCGAAGCGAGAACGAGCATCCCGACCGCTATCACGACCTTTCCTCGGTAGGGCCGGATGTAGGCGAGGAGGCGTCGCATAAGCCGCCCATCGTACGCCCTGCCCAGCTTATCTTCCTCGCGAATCGGGCCTTCTGGCGCCAGTTGCATAGCGAAAAGAATAGCATGCGCGGCAGCCGCCGGCATCCGTCGATGGATAGCCTCAATTCGCGGCTCTCCTGATTCTGGGAACTGCCGGGATCGCCGTGGCGATTCGGCGATTCGCGCGCAGCATCGCCTGATGGTCCGGCTTGGCGTGGGGGCGCAAGGCAGGCCATCATCGCTCCATGAAGGATCTGATCCGAGTCCGAGGTGCCCGGCAGCATAACCTGAAGGGAATCGATCTCGAGATCCCGAGGGGCCGGATCACCGTCTTCACGGGGCCTTCTGGCTCTGGCAAGTCCAGCCTCGCGTTCGACACGATCTACGCCGAGGGGCAGCGGCGGTACGTGGAGTCCCTCTCCACCTATGCCAAGCAGTTTCTGGAGCGGATGGAGAAACCCGCGTTCGACACGATCGAGGGCCTCAGCCCGTCGGTCGCGATCGATCAGCGGAACTCGGTCCAGACGAGCCGCTCCACCGTGGGGACGGTGAGCGAGGCGTACGACTTCATGCGTCTCCTCTGGGCGAGGGTCGGAGTGACGTACTGTCCGGAGTGCGGCTCGGTCGTCCGGCCGGATACCGTGACGTCGGCGGCCGATCGTCTGCTCGAGCTGGAGGCGGGCACCCGTCTCCATATCGCGTTCCCGTTCCAGTTCAGCGACAGAGTCTCTCACGAGCTCGCAGCGGGGAACCTCCTCGCGCAGGGCTATCTGCGAGTGATCGCCAACGGCCGCGAGATCTACCTTCCCGATCTCGCCGTGGAGGAGGAAGCGGCGGCCTCCGGGAACGAGCCAGGGGCCGAGGGCGGCGAGACGCGGCTGGCCGACAGCGCTCTCACGGAGGCGGAGGAGCTACTCGTCGTGGTGGACCGCCTTCACGTCGATCCCGATGAGCGCGAGAGGCTCACCGATGCGCTGGCGGCGGCCTTCGCCGAGGGAGAGGGACAGGCCGTCGCGCTCGCGCAAAGGGGCTCAGACGGGTCCGGCAGCCTGGAGCGCGCAGACCGACTCTCCTTTACCGAGAGACACCGCTGCTCCAGCTGTGGACGCTCCTTTCCCGTTCCCGGCCCACTGCTGTTCAGCTTCAACAATCCCGCCGGCGCCTGCCCCGAGTGCAACGGCTTCGGCGCCACGCTGGAGTACGATCTGGACCTCATCGTCCCCGATCCGGGCCGGAGCCTGGCCGATGGGGCGATCGATCCGTGGACGAAGCCGCGCTACTCACGCGAGCGGTCCGAGGTCGAGAGCTACGCGCGGCGCCAGGGAATCGACCTCCGAGTGCGCTGGAGGGACCTGCCCGAGTCCGCACGACACGAGCTGCTGTACGGCGGTAGCGGCTTCGGTGGCGTGCTGCCCTTCCTGCGTTCCCGTGAGCGCAAACGGTACAAGCAGTACATCCGTGTCTTTCTCCGGGGTTACCAGGTGCCGCGGAGATGCCAGCGCTGCGACGGCACCCGGCTGCGTCCCGAGGCGCTCGACGTACGGGTCGGAGACCTGCACATAGCGGCGGCCGCCGCCCTCGACATCTCGAATCTGCGTCGGTGGCTGGCCGACCTCGAGCTGCCACCGTTCGAGCAGAGTGTGGCCCGCACCGTCCGTCGCGAGCTCGAGGACCGTTTGCGTTTCATGGACGACGTGGGCCTCGGCTACCTGACCGTCGACCGGCAGGCTCGCACCCTGTCGGGCGGCGAGATGCAGCGGCTGCGGCTGGCCAGCTGCCTGGCGAGCCATCTGGTCGATACGCTCTATGTGCTGGACGAGCCGACGATCGGCCTGCATCCGCGGGATGTCGAACGTTTCCTGAGGGTGCTCGTACGGCTACGCGACCTCGGCAACACCGTGCTGGTCGTCGAGCATGACACGTCGGTGCTCTCGGCCAGCGACCACGTCGTCGAGCTGGGGCCCGGCTCCGGCGAGCGCGGCGGAGAGGTCGTGTTCGAGGGGAACTGGGCGTCGCTCATGAGCTCTGAGACGGTCACGGGCCGGGCGCTGCGCGCGCCTCCCCGCCTCCGCCCGCGTCGGCGAAGCCCTCGGGGCTGCCTGCGGCTGCGGGGCGGCACCCTGCACAACCTGCGCGGGCTCGACGTGGACATCCCGCTGGGCGTGCTGACGGTCGTGACCGGCGTGTCGGGCTCGGGCAAGTCGACGCTCGTGCACGACCTCCTCTACCGAGCGCTGGAGAGGACGCTCAGGGGAAGGACCACGGCGAAGATCCACCTCGGCGAGCGAAGCGGGAGGTACGACAGCCTGGAGGGGACTTCGGCGCTCGACGATGTCGTGCTGGTGGATCAGACGCCGATCGGTCGGACTCCGCGGTCCAATCCGGTAACCTACATCAAGGCGTTCGGCGAGATACGGCGCCTGTTCGCCGAGCAGCCGCTCTCTCGCCGAAGGGGCTATGCGGCCCGCGACTTCAGCTTCAACACGTCCGGCGGAAGGTGCGAGGCGTGCAAGGGAGCCGGAGAGGAGCTAGTCGAGATGGTCTTCCTGGCGGATGTGGCCCTGACGTGCGAGGCGTGCGGCGGCTCGCGCTATCGTGCTGAGATCCTCGACGTCCGATATCGGGACCGAAACATTCGGGAGGTGCTCGAGCTCACCGTCGACGAGGCGATCCGCTTCTTCCTTCGCCAGGATCGAATCGGAGAGCGGCTCTGGCAGCTGCAGCGGGTGGGGTTGGGCTACATTCGACTCGGTCAACCGGCGACGACCCTATCGGGAGGCGAGGCGCAGCGCCTGAAGGTGGCCAGAGAGCTGGCGGCGAATCGGGCGGTGGCCAGACGCCTCTACATCCTGGATGAGCCGACAGTCGGGCTCGGCCTGAGCGAGCTGGGCCGTCTCGTCGATGTCCTGGACGAGCTCGTGGAGGCCGGCGGGTCGGTTCTCGTCGTCGAGCACAACCTGGAGGTGATCGCCCGCGCCGACTGGGTCATCGACCTGGGTCCGGAGGCAGCCGACGCCGGCGGCACGCTCATGGCCGAGGGACCCCCGGAAGCGGTCGCCGCCGAGGAGCGATCCCATACCGGACGCCACCTGCGGACGTTCTTCGAGAAGGGTCGCGCTGCGGCGGCGACCCACGGGCGCCGGGAAGGCGACCGGCTCGGAGACGAGCGAGCGGGTTGAGCCCTCCCCGGCTGTCCGTGTTCCTCCCCTGCCGGGATGCCGAGCGGCACCTCGACGAGTGCATCGCCAGCCTCCGGGCCCAGACGCTTTCCGACTACGAGGTTCTGGCAGTGGACGACGGCTCGAGAGACGGAACCCTGGGGATCCTCGAGCGGTGGGCGGAGCGGGATCCAAGGGTTCAGGTGTTGGCGGGAACGGGTTCGGGCATAGCCGAGGCGTTGTCTCTGGCGGCGAGCCATGCCCGCGCGGAGCATCTCGCCCGAATGGATGCGGACGACGTGATGCACCCACAACGCCTGCGCCTGCAGTGGCGGTTCCTGCAGGCGCGAACCGACATCTCGGCGTGCGGGACCGGGGTCCGATACTTCCCCCGCGATCGGGTGGGGTCCGGCTACGAACGCTACGAGAGCTGGCTCAACTCGCTGCGCGGGAAGGAGGAGGTAGAGCGGGACCTGTTTGTCGAGTGTCCGCTCGCGCATCCGACGATGATGGTGCGGGCCGCGGCCTATCGGCAGGTAGGTGGCTACCGGGACCGCGGGTGGCCCGAGGACTACGATCTGGTCTTCCGCCTCCATCGATCGGGCTACAAGCTGGCGAACCTGCCGGAGGTGCTACTGAGCTGGCGGATCACGGCCGGCCGGCTCTCCATGCGTTCCGACACCTACTCGCCGGAGGCGTTTCGCCGCTGCAAGGTGCACCATCTGCTTCGCGGCTACCTGCCCCCCGGCCGAGCGCTGGTGATCTGGGGAGCGGGCCGCGTGGGCAAGCCTCTGGCCCGCGAGCTTCTCCGGCATCAGCTTCAGCCGGCCGCGTTCGTGGATCTCGATCCCAGAAAGATCGGACAGCAGGTTCACGGCGCCGTCGTCTGCCTTCCGTCTTTTCTGAACGAACGGGCAGACGGACGGCCCTTCGTGCTGATCGCGGTCGGATCCCCCGGAGCGAGAGAGGATATTCGCGCCTCGCTGACCGAGATGGGCTACGAGGGAGCGAAGGACTACCTCGCTTTCGCCTGACCGAAGGAGAAAGGGCATGACCAGAAGACTCCGGCCTTTCCGGGCGTCGGCAGTGGCCGCCGTCGCCATGGCGTTCCTCCTGGGCCTCGGCCTGGGGGCTGCGCCCGTGGGGGCGTACATGCCCCAGGATGCCACACCCGACGCATCCGCGGCATCAAACGCCGGCGAGATCGCCGATCTCCTGCACGGCCAACGGAACGGTGCCTGGAAGTCGGCGTATCGGCCGCTCGCCTCCCGGCCCACTCTCATCCGCGGCGCCACGATCATGACCGCCGCGGGGGAGGAGATCGAGGGCGGAGACCTCTTCATGCGGGGCGGGAGGATCGTCGAGGTCGGACGAAACCTGGATGTTCCGGCCGGCACGGACGTCATCGACGCGAGCGGGAGGTTCGTGACGCCGGGAATCATCGACACGCACTCGCACCTCGGCGTCTCGCCGTCACCCTCGATCTCCTCGACGAGCGACACGAACGAGTCGACCGACCCGAACACGGCCGAGGTATGGGCGATGCACTCGGTGTGGCCGCAGGATCCGGGCTTCACCCGGGCGCTCGCCGCCGGCGTGACCACCCTCCAGATCCTCCCGGGCAGCGCCAACCTGATCGGAGGCCGAGGCATCACCCTCAAGACGGTTCCCGGCCGCACGGTCCAGCAGATGATGTTTCCGGACGCGCCGATGGCGCTGAAGATGGCGTGCGGCGAGAACCCGAAACGGGTGTACGGCCGGGGCCGGCAACGGTCGCCGCGAACGCGCATGGGGAACATGGCGGGCTACCGCGCGGCGTTCATCGAAGCGGAGCGATACCGCAGGAAGTGGGACGCCTGGATCGAGGGCGGCATGAAAGAGGAGGCGGCCGATGCCGAAGATGCCGGGGACGCTCGAGGTTCCGGAGGGCCGCCGGAGCGCGATCTGGCCAAGGAGACGCTGGCCGAGGTGCTACGCGGCAACATCTTCGTGCACAACCACTGCTACCGCGCCGACGAGATGGCCGGGATGCTGGACCTCGCGCGCGAGTTCGGCTTCCGGATCCGCTCCTTCCACCACGCGATCGAGGCGTACAAGCTCCGGGACCTCCTGGCACGCGACACGGTCGCCGCCTCGATGTGGGTGGATTGGTGGGGGTTCAAGCTCGAGGCCTACGATGCGGTGCCCCAGAACATCGCGTTGGTCTCCGAGGCTGGCGCGCCGGCGATCCTCCACACCGACAGTGACATGGGGATCCAGGTCATGAACCAGGATGCCGCCCGGGCGATGTACGCCGGCAGAGCCGCCGGCATCGACGTCGGCCGAGACGAGGCGCTGCGATGGATCACCGCGAACCCGGCCTGGGCCCTCGGGCTCGACGACCGAGTCGGCACGCTGCAACCGGGCAAGAACGCCGATCTCGTGATCTGGTCGGGAGATCCCTTCTCCGTGTACACGCGGGCCGATCAGGTCTTCATAGACGGTGCGCTGATCTACGATCGGAATCGGTCGGACGTCCAGCCGACGACGGACTTCGAGCTCGGGATTCTGCCGTCATCCGGCCGGGGAGGCGACCGATGACCGCCCGGATCATCGCCGCGGCGCTCGCAGCATCGGCTGCACTTCTGCTCTCGGCCACGTTCCCAGGAGAGCTGACGGCCCAGAACCTCGCGATAGCCGGCGCCACCGTTTACCCGGTCTCCGGTCCGCCGATCGAGGGCGCGACCGTGCTCGTGCGCGACGGCCTGATCGCCGCCGTCGGAACGGACGTGCCGATTCCGGCGGACGACTTTGCCGTCTTCAACGCGGAGGGGAAGGTGGTGACGCCGGGCTTCTTCGACGCGGGCACCCAGATAGGGCTCGTCGAGATCGGCCTCGAGAGCACCACGGTAGACTCCCGCGTGGAGGGTAACCCCGTGAGCGCCGCTTTCGACGTGGTCGACGGGTTCAACCCCAATTCGACCCTGATCCCGATCAACCGCCTCGGAGGTGTGACGACGACGGCGGCGCTGCCGACGGGTGGGCTCATCGCCGGGCAGGGGGCGGTGATCGATCTGGAGGGCGAGACGGTCGAGGCGATGCTCGTCAAGCCTCGGGCTGCGATGGCGGCCAGCTTCGGACCGGGCGCTGCCGCCGCGACGGGTGGGGCGCGCGGAGCCGCCTCGCTGCGTCTCCGGGAGGTGCTCGAGGATGCCCGCTACTGGGCGAGCCACCGCGAGGCGTACGACCGCGGGGAGGTGCGGCCGCTCAGCATATCCCGCCTCGACCTCGAAGCTCTGCAGCCGGTATTGGCCGGCGAGATCCCTCTGGTGGTCCAGGTGGACCGGGCCAGCGATATCCTCGCCGTGCTGAGAATCGCCGAGGAGTACGGCGTGCGACCGGTGATCCGCCGCGGCACCGAGGCCTGGATGGTCGCCGAGCAGCTGGCTGAGACGAACGTGCCCGTGATCGTGAAGCCGCTGACGAGCCTGCCGGATGGCTTCGATCGGCTGGGCGCGCGATTCGACAACGCGGCGCTCCTGCACGAAGCCGGCGTGGCGATCGCGATCTCCAGCTTTCAGTCCCACCGTGCGCACAACATAGGACTGGAGGCGGGCAACGCGATTCGTTTCGGCTTGCCGTGGGAGGCCGCCTTGCGTGCCGTGACGTTGACGCCGGCCGAGATCTACGGCGTCGCCGACCGTTATGGCTCGATCGAGACGGGCAAGGTCGGGAACCTGGTGGTGTGGAGCGGCGACCCGTTCGAGCTTTCGAGCCGGGCGGAGGAGGTGATCATCCGCGGCGTCCGCGTGCCACGCGAGTCTCGGCAGCTCGAGCTGCTGGATCGGTACCGGACGCTGGATGGCGGGCCGCCGGCCTACAGAGGCGGTGAGGAGGGTGGCACGGGCGGTGAATAGACCCCGCGCCGGCGTCTTTGTCGGCTTACACTCAGAGGCGGGAGGCTTGTCACATGCCTAAGCTCCTCACGGAGTTCATCGGAACCTTCTTCCTCGTGCTGACCGTCGGGTTGACGGTCCTGAGCGGCACGCCGTTCGCTCCGCTCGCGATCGGCGCGGCGCTCATGGTGATGGTCTACATGGGTGGGCACATCTCCGGCGGCCATTACAACCCGGCCGTCACCCTCGGAGCGGCGCTGCGCGGCGCCATGGACCGTCGCGATGTGGTCCCGTACTGGGTGGCGCAGCTGGTCGGCGCTCTCGCCGCGGCTGCCGTCGTTCAGGCGGTCGTGGGTGCGACATTCGCGCCGGCCCCCGGACCCGAAGCGGGCGCGCTCGCGGCCGTTCTCGTCGAGGTGCTCTTCACCTTCGCGCTCGTGCTCGTCATCCTGAACACGGCGACGGCCGAGGAGACCGCGGGGAACTCCTACTTCGGGCTGGCCATCGGCTTCACGGTGGTGGTCGGCGCCTTCGCGGGTGGCGGCGTCTCCGGTGGAGCGTTCAACCCCGCGGTCGGCACGGGTCCGATCCTCTGGCAGACGCTCGCCGGCAACGGGTCCCTCTCCAACCTATGGCTCTATCTCGTCGGCCCGTTTCTTGGCGGCTGGCTGGCGGCCGTCGTGTTCAAGCTTCAGCATCCCGCGAGCTCACCTGCGGAAGCCTGAACGCCCGCTAGAGGCCGGGCCTTCGGGCCCGGCCACCGGGGACGAGCCCCGCACCTTCGGCAGGACGCGTCCGAAGCCTCGAAAGCGCAGTCACGACGCGGCGTCATCGACTCCCGCGGGATTCACCATCACGTTCGCGCAGGGGTCCGCCGAGGGTTAAATTTTCTTCCCGTCAGGTAGCGTTTTCGGGGCCGCTCGAGGGCCCGAAGAAAGCCCTGTCGCAGGACTCCCCGAGCGGGGTGTCCACCCCCTTTCTATCCGCTGACACAGAGGGACATGGAGAGCACCGAGAGCAGCGACCGGATCGAGCCGCGCCTCATCGAGGACGAGATGCGCGAGTCGTTCATCGACTACTCGATGAGCGTGATCGTGCAGCGGGCGTTGCCGGATGTCCGGGACGGCCTGAAGCCGGTCCATCGCCGGATCCTGTATGCCATGCAGGAGGCCGGTCTGTCGCCCACCCGCGCCCACAAGAAGAGCGCGACGGTCGTCGGCGATGTGCTGGGCAAGTACCACCCGCACGGGGACTCGGCGGTCTACGATTCCCTCGTCCGCATGGCCCAGGATTTCTCGCTTCGCTATCCGCTGGTGGACGGCCAGGGCAACTTCGGGTCGATCGACGGAGACAGCGCCGCCGCCTACCGGTACACGGAGGCCCGGCTGACCCCGCTGGCCGTCGAGATGTTGGCCGATTTCGAGAAGGAGACGGTCGACTACGTCCCGAACTTCGACGATCGGCTGCAGGAGCCGACGGTCCTGCCCTCCCGCCTTCCGAACCTGCTGGTGAACGGATCGTCGGGGATAGCGGTCGGGATGGCCACGAACGTGCCCCCGCACAACCTCCGCGAAGTCGTCGCGGCGTGCGTACATCTGATCGACGATCCCGACTGCTCGCTGGACGACCTGATGGCCTATATCCAGGGCCCGGATTTCCCCACGGGAGGCCACATCCTGGGGACGCACGGCATCCGCGAGGCGTACGAGACGGGCCGCGGCCGGGTGATCATGCGGGCCCTGGCGCACACGGAGGAGATGCAGGGCGGCCGGGAGCGGATCGTCGTCACGGAGATCCCGTTCATGGTGAACAAGACCCGGCTGATCGAGCAGATCGCGCAGCTCGTGCGCGACCGGAAGCTGGACGGGGTCACGGACCTGCGGGACGAGTCGGATCGGGACGGGATACGCATGGTCATCGAGGTCAGGCGGGATACCGATCCGCGCATCATTCTGAACCGGTTGTACAAGCACACCCAGATGCAGTCGACGTTCGGCGTGATCATGCTCGCGCTGGTTGGCGGCGTTCCACGGGTCCTCTCGCTCAAGCAGGCTCTTCAGCACTTCGTCGACCACCGGCACGAGGTCGTGGTCCGCCGGAGCACCTACGAGCTTCGGGTGGCCCGCGAGCGGGAGCACATCCTCCAGGGCCTCAAGGTCGCGGTCGACAACATCGACGAGGTCGTGAAGGTCATCCGTAAGTCAAAGGACACGGATGAGGCCGGCGCGATGCTGCGTGAGCGGTTCGAGCTCACCAAGCGTCAGTCGGACGCGATCCTGAACATGCGTCTCGCCCGGCTCACCGGCCTCGAGATCGAGAAGCTCGAGGCGGAGATCGAGGAGCTGACGGCCGAGATCGGGAGTCTCGAAGAGATCCTCGGCTCGGAGAGCCTCCGCATGTCGGTGATCAAGGAGGAGCTCCTCGAAGTCGCCGGCAAGTACGGGGACGACCGGCGCACCGAGATCCTGGATGTGCCGGCGGACTTCTCCGACGAGGACCTGATCGCCGAGGAGGACATGGTGATCACGGTCAGCCGTACGGGCTACGTGAAGCGCATTCCGCCGGATGTCTACAGGCAGCAGCGCAGGGGCGGGCGCGGCATCGCCGGCATGGGGACGAAGGATGACGATTGGGTGGAGCACCTCTACCTCGCGTCCTCGCACGACTACCTCATGTGCTTCACCCAGAACGGCCAGGTCTACTGGCTGAAGGTATACGAGGTACCGCTCGGAAGTCGCACGGCGCGCGGTAAGCCGATCGTCAACCTGCTGAACATCGGGAACGAGGAGGCGATCGCGTCGATCGTGCCCGTGCGGGACTTCCCCGAGGACCGCAACCTGATCTTCGCCACCCGCCACGGGCTGGTGAAGAAGACGAGCCTGGCCGCCTATTCGAACGTTCGATCGACGGGCATCAACGCGATCAACGTCGTGGAAGGTGATCGCTTGATCGACGTGCAGCTGAGCGACGGGACGAACGACATCATGCTTGGGACCCGTTCCGGAATGGCGATCCGGTTCGCCGAGGCCGACGTTCGCGAGATGGGTCGAACGACTCGGGGTGTGAAGGGGATAGTGCTCCGGGCTGAGGACGAGGTCGTGGGGATGGTGGTCGTGCGCCGCGACGCCACCTTACTGACTTTGAGTGAGCGGGGCATGGGGAAGCGCACTCGGATCGACGAGTACCGGACGCAGCGACGAGGCGGCATCGGTCTGATCAACCTACGGATCACCGAAAAGACGGGCCGCGTCGTAGGGGTCAAGGAGGTCACCGATTCGGACGAGCTCATTTTTGTCACGCGGAACGGCGTCGTGAACAGGCAGCTGGCGCGCGAGATCCGCACAATCGGCCGGGCCACCCAGGGAGTACGGCTCGTCAACCTGGACAAGGGAGACGCCGTCGTGGACGTGGCTCGTGTTCTGGCCGACACGGAGGATACGGCGACCCTGCCCGTTGCCGCGTCCAGCGAGACCGGCGAGGCCTCCGAGCCCGCAGGCTGAGTCGTTGAGTGAGCTCCTGGAGGACCGACCCTCCGACGGCGAAGCGTCGAACCTCGTCTCGCTCCCGCAGATCAGCGATGCCGCCGCCCGCATCGAGGGTGTCGCGGTCCGCACGCCCCTCCTTCCGGTAGAGCACGCCGCCGCCCGCGTGTGGCTGAAGTGCGAGAGCTTCCAGCCGACGGGCGCCTTCAAGCTCCGGGGAGCCTACAACTTCATCGCCCGGCTGGATCCGGAGGAACGGGCCCGCGGCGTGATCACCTACTCCTCGGGCAACCACGCTCAGGCCGTCGCCTATGCGGCGCGGGAGTTCGGCGTTCCGGCCACGGTGGTCATGCCGGTGGACGCCCCGGCATTCAAGCTGGAGGCGACCCGTTCGTTCGGCGCCGACGTCGAGCTCTGCGGAACGCTGAGCACGGAGCGCGGAGCGCGGGCGCAGGAGCTGGCCGCGGCCTCAGGCTCCCCGATCGTCCCGCCGTTCGATCACCCGGACATCATCGCAGGCCAGGGGACGGTGGGTCTGGAGCTGGCGGAGCAGATGGAGCGCCAAGGGGTGCATCCTTCTGCCGTTGCGGAAGGTGAGCCACGGGTCCTGGTTCCGATCGGGGGTGGAGGCCTCGTCTCGGGCATCTCCGCCGCACTCGGCGCGTTGGTGGGCGAGGCGCGCGTGTTGGGCGTCGAGCCCGAGGGGGCGGCCTCCATGAAGCGTTCGCTGGAGGCTGGCGGTCTTGTGGCCCTGGAAAGCGTGGAGACGATCGCCGACGGGCTGAAGCCCGTCACGCCGGGGAAGCTCACGTACGAACACTGCCTGGCGCTGCTCGAGGGGGTGCTGACCGTAAGCGACGACGAGATTCGCCGCGCCGTACGCTGGTGCTTTGCTCGCCGTCTCGTGGTCGAGCCGAGCGGGGCCGCGGGGGTCGCCGCCCTGCTGGCCGGCCGGGTCCCGGCCGGCGAAGGGCCCGTCATCATCGTCATCTCGGGCGGGAACATCGGCTGGCGTCGTCTGCACGGCCTGCTCCTCGAGGACGGTGAGCTCACGACACCCGCCCAGGAAGGCTGAGCGGCGTGGCCCGGAACCGGACGCTGACGGCGGTGCCGGGCATCACGGTCGGACACGCGCAGGATGGAGGGGGGGAGACGGGCTGCACGGTGGCGCTCGGTCCTTTCGTCGCGGCCGTGGAGGTCCGAGGCTTGGCCACCGGGTCGCGCGAGCTGGATTCCCTGTCGCCTCTCCACCTCGTCCCACGGTGTGACGCCATCTTGCTGGCGGGAGGGTCGGCGTTCGGCCTCGCCGCCGCCGATGGTGTCTCCCGGTGGCTGGAGGAGCGCGGTCGCGGCTACGAGACCCGCGCGGCGGTCGTTCCCATCGTTCCGGCGGCCGTCATCTACGACCTCGCCATGGGCGATGCGTCGGTGAGGCCCGATCCGGAGATGGGCTACAGCGCCGCGGCCGTCGCCTCCGAGCGGCCGGTCGAGGAGGGGCGCGTGGGAGTGGGGGCGGGTGCGAGCGTGGGCAAGCTGAGGCTCGAGGGGCTCGAGCCTGCGGGAGTGGGAAGCTGGTCCGAGGGCCACGGCGAGCACGTCGTCGCGGCTCTCGCCGTCGTCAACGCCTTCGGCGACGTCCTGGACGATCGGGGAAGGATCACCGCCGGATCACGTGGCCCCGACGGAAGCTACCTGGACACCGCGCGAGCGATCCGCGATGGTCGGGTGCCGGATTGGCTCGTCCGGGCCGGCGAGAACACGACGCTGGCGATCGTCGCGACCGACGTCTCGCTGAGAAAGACCGAGCTGCAGATCGTGGCCCGGCAGGCGATGAACGCGGTCGTCCGCCGCATCTCTCCCGCCAGCACCTCGTTCGACGGCGACCTCGTCTTCGCGGCCTCCACGGCGGAAAACGCCGGCTCTGGACCGGATCTGCCGCCGATCCAGCTTCTCTCGATCGCTTTGCAGGCTCAGCGGGCCCTGGAGCGAGCTCTCGAGCGAGCGGTTCGGAGGTGACGGCCCTGGTGCGCCTTCTTCTGCTCGATGTGGATGGAACGCTGATCGAGCCCCGCGGAGCGGGGCGCGTGGCCCTGCGCTCCGCCATGCTGGAGGTCTATGGGCAGACCGGCCCCATCGACGACCACGACTTTCGCGGCAAGACCGATCCCTGGATCGTTCGGGATCTTCTCCGGTGCTGCGCCTGGGCCGATGAGGAGATCGACGCGCGCCTGCACGAGGTCTGGGAACCCTATCTCAGGCACCTCGACGCCGCTCTCGAGACGGCAGCGACCCGGCCGACGCCCTGCCGCGGGGTGCCGGAGCTTCTGCGCAGGCTCTCGGGGGACGCTCGCTACGAGCTTGCCCTTCTGACCGGCAACGTGGAGGAGGGGGCGACGAGAGAGCTGCGTGCCGCGGGCATCTCTCATCGCTTCGACGTGGGGGCGTTCGGATCGGACTCGGAGTGCCGCGCCGATCTGCCGCCGATCGCCGTGGCGAGGGCGGCACGCCGGACGGGCCTGAGCCTACGTGCCGAGGACGCGATAGTCGTCGGGGACACGCCCGAGGATGTGCTCTGCGCACGCGCCAACGGTTCCCGAGTGGTCGCGGTTGCGACCGGTGGCTTCAGCGCCGACGATCTCAGGTCTCACGACCCGGATCGCGTGCTGGATGATCTGTCGGATTCCGACTCGGTACTGGAAGCTCTCGACGACGTCGCCACGGGCGCTCGAAGGGTCAGGTGAAGCGCGAGTTCGAGCTCAAGGCGGCGCTGCCTGGCGGCGCGACGGGGTTCCGGGAGAGGCTTGCCGACGCCGGTTGGCGCCTGTCCTTCGAAGGCCTGATGTCGGACCGTAGGTTCGATACCCCGGGGCGATCGCTCGAGGGCCGGGATGAGGTCCTGCGCATCCGATGCATGACATCGGTCTCCGGCGAGAGCCGTACCCTGCTGGGATGGAAGGGGCCGGCGTCGGAGGAGCACGGGTACAAGGTGAGACCGGAGCTGGAGACAGTGGTCCAGGACACGGAGACCGCCGTCGCGATCCTGGAAAGTCTGGGATACTCCGAGGTCATCCTCGCCATCGACCGTCACGTGGCCGTGTACGAGAAGGGACGAGTGTCCGCCCGGATCGAGACCTATCCGGCCATGGATGTTCTCGTCGAGCTCGAGGGGGATCCGGATCGCATCGAGGCCCGGTTCGCCGATCTGGGTCTGCCCCGAGAGGATTGGAAGCCGTGGCCGCTCGACGCGTTCGTTCGCAGGTACGAGGAGCGGACAGGCTCGGAGGCTCGTCTCTCCGGCGAGATCCCCGGTGGCTGAGTCAGCGACCTTCGCCGTCGACGCCTTCCTCGAGGGAGATCGTCTGCGTCGAGGAGTCCAGCTACAGGTCGAGGATGACCGGCTGTCGTACGACGACGTCGCACTGTCCCTCGACGAGGTGTTCTGGGTCTCCAGACGTGCCGGGCTCCTGCTCGTCTTCGCTCGCGGATACATCGCGGCCTTCCGAGCCTCGGACGACCGTCTGGACGACCTCAACCGGACGATCGACGCAAGGCTCGACGTGGAAGCGCTGCGAGCCGCGGCCCTGGAGCCGTTGGCCTGGGAGTCGGTCGTGTGCTCCGCCGGCGTCGCGATCACCGGCGCCGTGGAAGATGGCCAGACGCGGAACGGCGCTGCCAGCGGCAGGCCCCTGAAGGGGCTCTTCGTGGCGGTCTTCACTCGGCAGGCGCTGCACCTCTTCGCACGCGAAGAGGCGTTCCGCGTTCCGTGGCCGGTAGCCGTCGCGCGGGAGACGACGGGGGAGCCGCGCCAGGCACGGCCGGCGCTGGAGCTCGAGCGCGGCGACACGGCGCTGCGGATTCTGTACCTTCGGCCCGAGGAGATATCGGCGATCCTGGAGGTCGCTGAAGCGGCACCCCCGGAGCCGGCCGAGCGGGAGGAAGCGATCGAGATGTTCGCGCGTCGTGAGGTGGCCGGGCCAACTCCGGCTCGCCTGCCGGAGTTCACGACGTCGACCGAGACGATCCGCGAGCAGGCCAAGAAACAGGCGGCGACGATGCCTTCGGACCTCCGGATGAGGGTCGGCCTGCCGGACGACTTCTTCGCCGATCACCTTCAGGAGCTCGGCGAGACGGCGCTCGGCCCTCTGCTGTTTCGGAAATCGGCCGCGTCGCGCGCACGCAGCCTGGCCAAGGCCGTGGAAGCGATGGACGCCTCGGCGCTGCAGGACGACGCGCGCGCGGCCACGCTGAACTCCCTGGGACGGCTCACGGAGGCGTACGACCGGGAGCTGAGCCGACTGCTGCAGGGCAAGCGACGGGCGCAGAAGCTGGATGTGGAGCTGTCCATCTCCGAGGCCCTGCGCGATTCCTTGCAGCGCCGCTTCCTCGCGCCGGTGCACAACCTGACGCCGCAGTTTCGGCGTCTGGAGCACGCACAGGCGGAGCTTCGCCTCCGGCTGGAGAGGTTGGAGGAGGGGCCGCCCGAGGCGGAGGAGTCGGAGCTGGATGAAGCGGCAGAGGAGTGGCACAGTGCGCTCGTCCTCGTCGACCTCGACTTCGCCACGGCCTGGCAAGAGCTGCTGCCGGAGATCGGCGTCGCGTGGTCGGAGAGCCTGCTGCCTGCCCTCGCCGAGGCGGCGGCGGCGCCCCAGCAGCGAGTGCCGGAATGGGTCAAGCTGTTGGTGATCGGGCTGATCACGATGATCATCGTCGCGACGGTGGTTCTGATCCTGCTGGCGACGCGGAACGCGATGTAGGAGAATAGGTGGCGTCTCGGGCGACGTCCGGCCAGATGTGGCCGGCCGGCGGTCCCGCTTCATCGAGCAATCAGGAGTTGAAAACAGACATGAGTAATCAGTCTCGGAATCGATCCGGCGATCGATCCGGCCCCGGGCGCGTCTTCTACCTCGCCATCCTCGTGGTGGTCATCGGCGGAATCGCGGCGCTCTGGCTCGCACGCTCGGGTGACGCCGGCCCGACTGAGATCCCGGTCACGCTGGCCGAAACGGAAGCGGATGCCTCGGCCGGGGTGAGTGCGGGTCCGGAGGACGCGGCGGTGACCCTGGTCGAGTTCGCGGACTTCCAGTGTCCTGCCTGCGCGCGCTTCTACGGCTTCTCCGGCCGCCTCATCAAGCAGAACTACGTGGACGGCGGAGGGTCCGTGCGTTGGGTGTTCTACGACTATCCCCTGGAACAACACCCGAACGCGATACCGGCGGCGCTCGCCGGCCGCTGCGCCCGAGAGCAGGGCCGATTCTGGCAGATGCACGACCTGATGTTCGCGCGTCAGGCGCAGTGGTCGCCGAAGGACGATGCGCGAGGGGATTTCGAGGAGATGGCCGAGGAGCTCGGTCTCGATCGGGACGCGTACCGGGAGTGCGTCCGCGACGGTCGTTACCTGGAGCAGATCTTCGCCTCCGCGAAGTACGGTCAGCGACTGGGGGTCAACTCCACGCCGACCCTCTTCGTCAACGGTCAGAGGGCTCCGCAGGATTACGAGCAGCTGGAACGGATGATCCTGGAGGCCGCCGCCGCGGCCGGAGCGGATGAAGGAGCAGCAGCGGAGGGTACGGACGCGGAGGGCTGACGCGGAGCGAGGGACGCCGTGAGGAGGTGAGAGGGATGAGGAAGCGGATGGCGATCGCGGTGCTGGCCCTTGTGGGCCTTCTGATGTCGGTCTACCTGCTGCTATACAAGCTCGGCTTTTACGGGGAGCTGGTCTGCGGCACGGGCGCCTGCGAAGCGGTCCAGACCTCCGAGCACGCCATCCTTCTGGGCCTTCCCGTGGCGGGCTGGGGGGTCGCCTGGTACGCGGCCGTCTTCGTGCTCGCGTTTCTCTCCCTCCAGCAGGCCTACCAAGAAGCCACCTGGCCGGCCAGGCTCATCTTCCTTCTCGCGGCGGGTGGTGTGGCCTTCTCGGGCTACCTCACCTACCTGGAGCTCTTCGTCATCAACGCCATCTGCAGGTGGTGCGTGGCCAGCGCGGTCGTGACCCTGCTGATCTTCATCCTGGCCGTGCCCGTTCGGGCGAGAAGGGCGGAGGCGAGCGGGGCGGAGGGCGCGGTGGGCTGAGAACGAGGCCGGCTATGCCGAGCCTGGCCCACGGGCGCTCGTCCGAAACCGTCAGACGCTGGCGCTCCAGAAGCCCTCAAGCGCCAAGCCGTCTGGAGAGGCCCGTAGCTTGTCGAAGGCTCGATTGCGGATCTGGCGGATGCGCTCTCGGGTGACGCCGAGTAGAGATCCTATCTCTTCGAGCGTCATCTCCTCGCCGTCGTCGAGGCCGTAGTAGAGCACGAGGATCTTTCGCTCACGCTCGGTGAGGAACCTCTCGAACATCCGCTCCAGAAACTCGCGTCGCGCCTGCGCCTCGACATCGACCTCGATGTCCTCGTCGTTCATCCCGGAGAACCGCTCTCCGAAGGAAGCGCTGTCGCGATCCGAGCGATCCAGCGGAGCGTCCAGGCTGAGCTCCGCAGACGCCACCCGACGGAGCGCCCGAACCGTCTCGACCGGCTCCTCCATCTCCTCGGCGATCTCGCGGTCGGTCGGCGTGCGTCCGAGCTTCTGCGTCAGCATCGTCTCGGTCCGGGAGAGCTTCACCAGATTGGAGTTCTGGTTCAGCGGGATGCGGACCGACCGGGTCTGCTCGGCGAGCGCCTGCAGCACCGTCTGCCGGATCCACCACACGGCGTACGAGATGAACTTCACGCCCTTGTCGGGATCGAACTTCTTGACGGCCTTGAGCAGGCCTTCGTTACCGATGCAGACCAGCTCGGCCAGGTTGAGGCCCCGGCCCTGGTATTTCTTAACGTAGGAGATCACGAAGCGCAGATTGGCCGTGACGAGCCTCTCGGCGGCCGCGCGGTTCCCCACGCGAGCCCGCCTCGCGATCTCGCGCTCTTCCTTGGGGTCCGCGATCAGCGGATAGCGTTCGACATCCTGCAGGTACTGATCGAACGAATCGAGGTTACGCGAGTCGAAGAACATCTTCCCTCGGCACTTGGTGTGGCTGGGGTTCGTGGCAGCGGAAAGCGCCGCGACCCTCTATATGCATCGAACGGGTCATCCCTTACATGGCTCCTGAGCGCGGGAGCTTACTACAAACCGGCCAAGACGAAGTTCCTGCCTAGCCGAGGCTCCCGATCTGCTGACGTATCCACTCCTCTTCCTCCTCGCTCAGGCCTCCGTCCCCGTCCGGAGACGTCGGCTCGGCGGCCCTCCCCTCTTGGGTCGGTGCGGGATCGGCGTCCGGCACTTCCAGCCCCGCGAGGCTTGCCTGCGGCCCCGGCGCTGTGGCACCGGTCCAGCGCCTGATCCGGTAGTAGAGAAGCACTCCGCCGAAGAGCAGCGCCGCGACGGGCAGCAAGTACACTAGGAGGTTGATCCCTTTCGGCTCGGGCTTCAGCAGGATCCAGTTTCCGTACCGGCTCACGAAGTACGCCCTCACCTCCTCCGGCGTCTCGCCGCTGGCGAGGCGGTCGCGTATGACCGACTGCATCTCCCGCGCCAGCCCCGAAGAGGACTCGAGGACCGACTGGTTTCGGCAAACGGGACAGCGGAGCTGTGCGGCCACTTCCGCGCTCAGCTGGTCGACTTCGGCCGCCGACATCCCCTCTTCCTGTTTCCAGGCCAAGGCGGATTCCGGAGCGAGCATGAGGAGCAGAAAGACCAACAGCGCGAGTCGCCTCATGCGCCACCCACGGCGAGGAGTGAATCGACCTTCGTCTGCAGGATCTCCCAGCTCAGCGGGCCGATGTGCTTGTATGCGATCCGTCGGTCGGCATCGATGAAGAAGGTCTCCGGGACGCCGTACACGCCGAAGTCGATCGCCGTGCGAGTCCCCGGGTCGAGCACGGTCTCCCACTCGCCGCCGAAGCGCCGCATGAAGCGCTCCGCGCCCTCGGGCGTGTCCTGGTAGAGGACGCCGAGGACCCGGACGTTTGAGTCGTCGTACACCTCGGTGGCACGGACCAGAGCGGGGTGTTCCTGCCGGCAGGGAATGCACCAGGACGCCCAGAAGTTCAGGACGACGACCCGTGCGTCCAGCCCCGCGAGCGTCAGTGAATCCCCCGCCATCGTCTCGAGGTGGAACTCCGGCGCCGCTTCGCCGACGATCGCCGAGGGCAGAACCTGCACATCGCGGGTCAGGCCGAAGGCGAGCAGGGCCAGCGCGGGGATCGGGAGGAGCGGGATCAGCCAACGGCCGAAGCGCTTCACGACGCGCTTTCCTCTTCGCCTACCGTCACCGCCTCTTCCCCGCGCCCGGCATCCCCGCCATCGTCGATCAGCAGTGAATCGGCCGCCACGGCCGCTCCGGCCAAGTCCGCCGCCAGCTCCGGCAGGTAGACCGGCCGTCCATGAGGCCAGATGGCGATCAGGGCGCCGATTCCGACGATGAGCCCGCCGATCCAGAGCCACGCCACCGCGGGGTTCACGATCACACGAACCGTCGCGTGCTCTCCGTTCTCAGAGTCGAACGCCATGAGCGTGAGGTAGAAGTCCTTCGACAACGACGTCTCTACGGCGGGCGTCGCGATCGGCTGCTGCGAGGTCGGGTAGTAGTTGAGGCGCGGCTGCTGCACGCCCAGGTACCGGTCCCCCTTCCACGCCTTGAAGGTGCCTCCGACGACGAAGCGCTGCGCCTCTTCTCGCGTGAAGATCTCGTCGAACTGCAACCGGTACTCCCCGATCTCGAGCTGCTCGCCCTGCCTCAGCGTGACCTGGCGCTCGTACTTCCAGGCGCCCGATATGGCGAGGCCGACGGCGATCACCACGATGCCGGTGTGGACGACGTAGCCGCCGTAGCGCCTCCCGTTGCGGGTGAGCAGGTCCAGGAAGGCCAGCGCCGGCGGCCGGCCGGATATCCGGCGGCGCGCGGACACGCCCTTCCTGAACTCCTCCACGATCGTGGTGAACACGAAGCCGGCGAAACCGAACGTGACCAGCGGGTAGACTCGGCGAACCCCGAGGAGGAAGATCACGGCGACGACCGCCACGCCCACCGCCGTCGGAAGCCAGAAGCTACGCTTCAGCTTCTCGGCCGTGGTCCGGCGCCAGGGCAAGGCGGGCCCGACCCCCATGAGGAACAGGAGAAGGAGGGCCAACGGCGTGAAAACCATGTCGAAGTAGGGCGGGCCCACGCTGATCCTCTCGTTCCTGGTCCACTCCACCATGAGCGGAAACACGGTGCCGAGAAGCACCGTGAAGGTGAGGGCAACGAAGATCAGGTTGTTGAGGATGAAGGCGCTCTCGCGAGACACGGCGCCGTCCAGCGTGCCGGGGGCGTGCAAGCGGTCGCTCCGCCAGGCGATCAGCAAGAAGGAGCCCAGCGTGATGAGCGCGATGAAGCCGAGAAAGAGGGGGCCGATCACCCCTTCCGTGAACGCGTGCACGGAATCCAGAATGCCGGAGCGGGTGAGGAAGGTCCCGAACAGCGTCAGGATGAAAGTCCCGATGATGAGGGTGAGGTTCCAGGTCTTGAGCATCCCCCGCCGCTCCTGGACCATCACCGAGTGGAGAAACGCGGTCGCGGTCAGCCACGGCAGGAACGAGGCGTTCTCGACCGGATCCCATGCCCAATAGCCTCCCCAGCCGAGCACCTCGTACGACCACCAGGCGCCGCCGATGACGCCGAGGGAGAGAAACGCCCAGGCGGCGATCATCCAGCGGCGCGCCTCCCGCAGCCAGGCCGCTTCGAGGTTTCCGCTCAGCAGGGCTCCGATGGCGAACGCGAACGGGACGCTGAGCCCGACGAAGCCGAGGTAGAGGAGCGGTGGATGCAGCCCCATCAGCGGATGGTTCTGCAGCAACGGATTCGGTCCCGGCCCGTTCTCGGGCGTCGGGACGATGAGCCCGAACGGGTTGGCGGGGCCGGCGAGCAGACCGAAGAAGAAGATGCCGACGAAGCCCAGGGTGCCGAGGACGAACGGCGTCAGGCCGTCTGTTTCCCGGCGCCGCACGAAGGCCACCAGGGCCGCGTAGCCCGAGAGGATCCAGCCCCAGAAGAGGATGGAACCGTCCAGGCTGCTCCAGAGGGAGATCGCCGTGTAGTAGCTCGGCGTCTCGCGGCTCCCGACCCGAGACACGTACTCGACGCTGAAGTCGTGGGTGAGAAGCGCCGCCTCCATGGTCACGATCGCCGCCGTCATGGCTACGAAGGTGAAGTAGGTCGCTCGGCGGGATGCGTCGATCAGGACGGGCCGGTTCTTGAAGCCTCCGATGAGGCCCGTGAAAGTGGTGATCACCGCCCCGAGCAGGGCCGCGATCACGGAGGCGTAGCCGAGCGTGCTCAGCACCGTGGCCCGGCCTCTCTAGTCGCCCTCCGCCGGGAGCGGCTCAACCCCCCGCATCCTTGTCGATCAGCGATCGATACACCTCCCGCGGGTGCTCGCCCTCCTCCGGCGGCCGATACTCATTGGAGTGCTTGACCATCACGTTGTGGGAGCGGAAAACGCCGTCCTCACGATAGGAGCCCTCGACCACGACCCCCATCCCCTCGGAGAACATCGCAGGCGGGGCTCCGCTGCTCTCGACGGGAAGCTCCGTCTCTCCGTCGGTGATCACGAAGAGAAGCCGCCCGACGTCGGGGTTCCAGTCGACGGACTCGGGCTTGACCTGTCCGCCGAGCCTCAGCGGCGCGCCGTACACCTCCGCCCCCTTCGCCGCGAGCTCCGTCGGGGTGAGAAAGTAGACGACGTTGTCGCGCAGCCCGCCCGCGGCGAGCAGGATGACCGCGCCGGCGATCGCAACGAGAGCGAGCCCGATCCAGACCCGCCTTTTATTCATCCGTTCGACTCCACTTCTTCGTTTGCATGAGGTGTCGCTGGGGCCGATTCGAGCGCTCGTCGAGCGTCCGCGGAGCGCCTGCTCAGGCGCCAGACGTACCAGAAGAGCACGGCCCAGGTGATCAGATACCCGGCCACCATGAACGGAGTGCCGGAGGGTTGACCTTCCATCTTCTACCGCCTCTCCCTGTCGGGATCTCCGTGCATCTCTACGTGATCCTTCCGTCGTCCCGCGTGAGCCGGAGCTCTTCCACGTGGCGCTCCGCAATTGCCAGCCGATATCGCCGCAGCATGAGATACACGTACAGGAGCGTGAAGGCGGCCAGGTTCAGCAGCAGGACGTACACGAACTCGCCAGCCATCGAACGAGGGCTGGATGGGGGTTGGTGCAACGTCCGCCACCAGAGGACCGAGAGATACACGATCGGCACATCCACGAACCCGACGATCCCGATGATCGCCGACCAGCGGGCCCGTTTCTCGGGATCGTCGGCGAACGATCGAACGAGGAGATATCCGACGTAGATCATCAGCATGATCGCCGTCGTGGTGAGCCGCGGGTCCCAGGTCCACCAGACGCCCCAGGTCGGCTTCCCCCACAGAGAGCCGAGCACGAGCGTGAGCGCCGTGAAGACGATGCCGACCTCCGCGGCGCTGACCGCCACCAGGTCCCACTTCGGGTCCCGCTGGATCAGGTAGAGCACGCTCATCACGAAGACGACGAAGAACGAGAGCATCGCCAGCCAGGCCGCCGGCACGTGCACGTACATGAGCCGCTGAACGTCGCCCTGAAGCGCGTCGGCAGGCACCAGGAACAACCCGGCGGCGCTCCCGGCGGCGACGATGATCAGGGTCGCCGCACCCAGAAGCCGTGCGCGTCCGGGATGGGGTCGGGGCAGATCCGTAACCGTTATTCCTCCAGCACGATCGGGTAGATCCAAACACAAACGACGAAGAATATGATGTCGAACGAGATGAGCAAGCGGATCCAGCCTCCGATCCGGTCCAGCGGGTCGCCCGCGAGAGCCAGCGTCGTCCCGTTCACCGCGCCGAGGAAGACCGGCACGAGCGCCGGGAAGAGCAGGAGCGGTAGCATCAGCTCGCGAGCTCTCAGGTGCTGCGTCAGGGAGGCGTAGAACGTCCCGATCACCGAGAAGCCGAACGTTCCCAGCAGAGTGATGCCGACGAAGAGCGGGAAGCGTCCCCACGGCTCGAGCTGCAGCAGCACCGCGGCGACCGGGACCAGAACCACCTCGAGCACCACGAGCATCGAGAAGTTGGCCAGGAGCTTTCCGAGATAGATCGCCCGGATCTCACCCGGATACATCCGAAGCCCGTCGAGTCCGCCCGCCACCTCCTCGCTCTGGAAGGTGCGTCCGAGCGAGAGCATGCCGGTGAAGGCGATCGCGATCCACAGGAGGCCGCCGCCCAGGCGGGAGAGCGTGGCCGTATCGGGGCCGACCGCGAATCCGAACAGGAAGAGCACCAGCGCCGCGAAGAAGACCATCGCGCTGAAACTCTGCTTCGTCCGCAGCTCGATGAGCAGGTCTTTCCAGAGGATCGCCCACGTGCGGAGGGCCAGCGAGCTCTTCATCCGGCGGGCAGCACAGGCGGCGTGGCCGGCTCGGCCTGAGGGTCCAGGTCGGCGGGTTCAAGCTCCTCGGGCCTGCAGTACCGATGGAGGCAGCCAGCCTGCAGAACGGCCACGCGATCCGCCTTGCGGACGGCCAGGCCCCGTCGATGCGTGGCGAGAAGCACGGTTCCCCCGCCGGCCCTCCACTCATCCACGAAATCGTCAACCATACGAATTCCGTCCGAATCCAGGTTCGCGTACGGCTCGTCGAGGAGGACGAGGTCGAGGCGTCGCATGAGGAGCGTCGCGAAGGCGAGCCGCTTCTGCATGCCGGAGGAGAATTCGCGCGCCCTTTGCTCGCTGACTTGGTCCAGTCCCACCTTGGCCAGAGCGGCTCGAAGCCGCGCCTCGTCGACGCTGACCCCGCCCATCCAGGCCGCGAACCGCAGATTCTCGAGGGCGCTGAGGTCGCCGTAGAGATGACCGCGCGAGGAAAGGAGGCCGACGCGCGCGCGGATCGCTTCGGCACCGTCTCGCAGCGGGATTCCGAGCACGGCGCCCGTGCCGGAGGTGGGCTTCAGAAGAGTCGCGAGCACGCGGAGCAGGGTCGTCTTTCCCGCCCCGTTCGGCCCGATCACGGCGACCGAGCTCCCGCGGTCGACCCGAAGCTGGATCGCTCGCAGGGCCCACGTCCAACCCAACCGCTTGGAGACCGTGTCCAGCCGGACGGCGGGCGCGCTACGGTCGTTCATGCGTCCGGGCGGAAAGCATGCGAGGCGCGATTTCCTCCGAGGATTCAGGGTGGGGTGCTTCCCTACACCTCGTGACAGCAAACTCCCCACAGGCCGGCCACTATCTCCCGACAGACGCGCACGATGTCGGCTTTTAACTTGAAAGCGACAATGTGGGAGAGGTGGTCATGGATTCTACGATCATGCAATCCGGGCGGATAGATAGGGCGGCCTACCAACGCCCCGGGGAGGAGCTGGCCACGAATGCGCTGCCACTAACGACCTGAGCCTCTCGGCTTGACATTGCTCCGCCCCTCCGGTCAGACTGATCGCTGCGGGTATGCCGACCGAGGCCGCCGCGAGGCGGCCCGCGCACCCCGGGAAGGCCCTCGACGCCCCGACGCGTGCCCGGCCGGCATCCCATCTCGGTTCGGCGCCGCTACGGAAAGGGTCTCGTGAAGAAACCGGCCGGCGGCAGAGACGAGCCCGGTCGGCGGCCGGTGTGGCTGCTTCTGAGCGTCCTGTCGCTATCTCCCTCCTGCACGGACCGGGAGACGATCTTCGGCGAGGGACCCTTTTTCGAGCGGATCCCGGCCGAAGCGGCGGGCTACCTCGGCTACTCGACCGAGCTACGCGAGGCGCAGCAAACCCTCTGCGGCCAGTGCCACGCCACTGAGCAGAGCGAGTGGATCGACACGCACCACGCCGAGGCTTGGGAGGACCTGCAGGCGAGCGGGTCGGCGCAGGCCTTCTGTGAGCCCTGCCACACCACGAACCAACGCGGCAGCCCTTCGGACGTGCCGGGCGGCTTCGTGACGACGGGCGATCCCCGCTACTACGACGTGCAATGCGAGAACTGCCACGGGCCCGGCGACGCCCACGCGAGCTCGCCGGGCGCTACCCAGCCGCTCGCGTCCCTGGCGGTGGCGGAAGGGGTGGGCTGCGGCGGCTGCCACGAGGGGAGCCATCAACCGTTCGTCGACGAGTGGTCCCAGTCCAGGCACGCCGACATCGTCGGCTTCGCGGCGGCTCGCGAGGAGTGCGCGGGCTGCCATCGAGGCCAGGGCGCCCTGATCGCGTGGGGCGTCCAGGCGGATTACCTGGAGAGGGATAGCCCCGATCCGCTCGCGACCGTGTGCGGCGTCTGCCACGATCCGCACGGCTCCCCCTACGACGCGCAGCTCCGTTTCCCGGTGAAGATCCGCTCCTTCGAGACCCATTTGTGCTCCCGCTGCCACGACCGGCAAACCTCGCCGGACCCGGGATCGTCACGGGGACTCGCGCCACACTCCCCCGAGACCGGGCTGCTCAAGGGAACGGCGGGTTGGATTCCGACCGGGGTGGAGATCGATGAGCGGGTGGCCCAGTCGACACACGGCAGCGAGCGAAACGAGGCGCTCTGTGCCCGGTGCCACGTCGAGAACTTCACTGTGAGCGACAGCTTGACCGGGGCCTTCGAGTTCACGTCGACGGGCCACCTGTTTCTGGCGATACCCTGTGTGGACGAGGAAGGAAGGCCCATCGGCGGTGACTGCGAGCTCTCCACGGAGGCCCGCCGGTTCGACGCATGTACGGGCTCCGGGTGTCACGGATCCGTGGACGGAGCGCTCTTCGTGCTGAACCGGGCGGGTGGCAGGATCAGCGACCAGGCGCTGATCCTGCTTCGCCAGCTGGAGGTCGTCGACCCCAACCTCGACGGACCCGGCGGAGAGATCGACGCGAGTGACCCCACGTTCACCGTGGCCGAGGGGGCGTTCTTCAACTACAACCTTTCGATTTTCCAGAAGAGCGGCGAGCAGCCGGAGATCACCGTGCTGGACGTGGCAGGCTCGACGACCCACAACCCGTTCCACATGGAGGCGCTCGTCGCCGGCAGCATATGCGCCGTGGAGGACCGGTACGGCGTGGCGCCGGTGGGCTTCAACTGCGATGCCGAGCTGTCGGCCGTACTGGAGCGGGCCGGCATGCTGTCGATGCCGTAGCGGCGGTGGCAAGCCCGGCGGCACTGCTCGGTGCACACGTTCTCCTGACCACCCAGGAGATCCCCGAGGCCCTCGAGTCGCCCCTTCCGGGGGGCATCGCCCAGGTGGTCCGCTGGTTCCTCTCCGAGGTGCCTCCCTGGATTCAGGTCGGCGGTCTGATCGTCGGCGGCATCGCCGCCCTCCTCGTCCTGTGGTGGGCTTGGCGGCATCGCGGGGCGATCGCCGAGTGGATCCGCGCCCGGCGGAGAGGCTGGCAGATCGGAATGGCGACGGCGGGGCTCCTGGTAGTGGTCGCGGTTATCACGTCCGGCACGACGGCGTACCGCTACGTGAACTACGACAACGACTTCTGCACCGGCTGCCATCTCATGGGACCGGCTTTCACCCGGTTCACGGAGAGCCAGCACTCGGAGCTGTACTGTAAGGCATGCCACGCTCAGAGCCTGTTCGATTCGGCGCGGCAGTTCCTCTGGTGGGTGGCCGAACGCCCGGAGGCGGTCAGAGAGCACAGCCCGGTGGCCAACGCGATATGTGTGGAATGTCACGTGACCGAAGATGCGACCGATAAGTGGGAGCGCATCTCGGCCACGGCCGGGCACCGCGTCCATTTCGAGTCGGACTCCAGCTCGCTCGCAGGTCTCATGTGCGTGACCTGTCACGGAGAGGAGGTGCACGTCTTCATGCCGGCGAACGAGACGTGCGGCCAGGCCGAGTGTCACGCGGAGGAGGAGACGCGCATCGTCCTCGGCGCCATGGCCGAGCAGACGGATTTCCACTGCGCCACTTGCCATCGGTTCACGGCCAGGGTCTCCGAGGTCGCGACGGTCGATACGATCCGGCAGGAGATGATCCCGCGCGTGGCGGAGTGCTTCTCCTGCCATGACATGGAGAGCCAGCTCGTAACATTCGACGCCGAGACCGAGCCTCACGACGCGGTTTGCGGAACCTGTCACAATCCGCACGATCAGTCGACGCCCGCCGACGCGTTCGACAGCTGTGCGGCCGCCGGATGTCATGCGCGGGCCGACACCCTCACGCCGTTCCATCGGGGGCTGCCCGAAGGCACGCTCGAGGAGTGCGCTCGCTGCCACGAGGCGCACGAATGGGCGGTCGACGGCCAGAACTGCCGGGCCTGTCACGGGGACGTCGGCGGCACGAGGCCCGCCGGGCGGATGCCGCCGGGCCACGTGAGCGCGGGCTCACCGTCGTCCTCCGCATCGAGCGCTCTGGTCCGCTTGGCGAGCGCCGCTCCCGGATTCACCGTCGGCTTGCTCCAGGCGGGGCCTTCGTCTCTCCGAAAGGCAGGCCCCGCGCCGCAGGAAAGGGCCCCGTTCGACCACCAGACCCACGCTTCCGTCGCCTGCACCGAGTGCCACTCGAGCGTCGACGCGCACGGAGAGCACACCGTGCGAAGGGCGGCGGACTGTTCCTCGTGTCACCATCGTGACGCCGAGAAGGCGTCATGCGCCTCGTGCCACACCGCTGCCGACCTCACCGGAATCCGCGAGGTGCGGTCCGAGGTCGTGCTCGGCGTATGGTCGCAGCCACGCGGGCGGTGGATGGCATTCGACCACGAAGCGCACGGCGATCTCGAGTGCGCTGAATGTCATGTCGTCGGCGAGCAGCTCACGGTGGATGTGTCCTGCGGCTCCTGTCACGCTGAGCACCACGGGGCCGAAGCGGCGTGTGAAGCGTGCCACGAGCAGCCTCCGGCCGAGGCCCATCCGTACGAGGTCCACACCGGAGGGTGCGGCGGTTCGGGCTGTCACGCGGCGGCCGAGGCCTATGCCGGCCTGCCCCGAACCAGGAGCCTCTGTCTCTCCTGCCACCAGGATCTAGTGGACCATGAGCCGGACGAGGGCTGCGCCGGCTGCCACATGGTTCCGGCCGGGCAACTCTCCGGCGCAACGTCGCGTCTCAACGCCTCGGATCCCGACCGGCCATCGCGACCGCAAGCGGCCGCGGAGCGATGAGGCCCGCACACCGGTCCTGGCTGGCTTTGCCCGCTCTCGTGTGGGCCGTGGGATCGGCGAGTGCTCAAGGGGTGCGGGGGACCATCACGATCGACGGTAGCTACCTTCAGCTGCAGACGCTGGCTCGGGACAGTGTGCCCGAGAGCGAGGTTCCGGGCACCGGCACGATTCGCCGGCTTCCGGATGGAACGATCGTCACCTGTTCGACCGGGGAGTTCTGCCGCTGGTACCGGTCCGGACCCGTGGAAGCGATCTGGGCCACGAACCAGGACCTGCGATTCACTGCCTGGGGCGGCGTTCGCGGACTCTCGGCTACGGTGGCGGTTCGGGGCCGGCTCGGAACGAGCGATTTCTGGCCTCGCTCGAGCCAGGAGTTCGACGCGATCGACGCCTACCTCACCTACGAGCACAGCCGGTTTCGGGCTCGCGGCGGGCGCCTTCACGTCCGAAACTCGCTCGGATTCTACAACTTCGACGGCGCCTCCTTCCTCTACAAAGGGCTGAAATACGCCTGGGTAGAGGTCTGGGGAGGGTGGAGCCTGGCTCGCAACATCGATCAGCCGCGCGACGGATCTCTGATGCAGGAGGCGGATGTCTTCGCCCCGGATCGGCGCGGTCTTGTCTTCGGCGCGGAGGCCGGGGGTCGCTGGGGGCAGAAGCTCGCCGGCAGCGTGCTCTACCAGCGCGAGATCCGAACCGACGGGCTGGCTCTCTACAGCGAGCGCCTCGCCTTCGACGTGGGCGCCCTCCTCGGTCGAGTCTCCCTCGACGCTAAGGCCAAGTACGACGTCGCGTACGGAGAGTTCAACGACGCCCGCGTCACCGTCTCGACGCCGATCGCGGCCGGCTTCGAGGTCTCCGCGCAGGGCCGCAGGTACCTCCCGTTCTTCGAGCTCTGGACCATCTGGGGTGCGTTCTCCCCTGTCGGCTTCGCCGAAGCACGGGGCGCCGTACGCTGGTCCTCGCCCCGCCTGGGCCTGAGCCTCGAAGGGGCCGGCGGCTACCGAAAGTACGAGGAGACCAACGCCGGCTCGCTGGCGAACCCGCTCAAGGATTACGGCTGGACCGTCTCGGGGCGCGCGACGTGGGGAAACGGGGTTTGGTACGCCGACGGCGGCTACCGGGCGATCACGGGCTTCGGAGCCGTTCGCTACGGCGGTGACGTGACGGCGGGCCGGACATTCGGGTCCGGCACGTATGTGGGCCTCCGAGGCACGTCGACGCAGACCTTCGGCGAATTCCGGGTGGGCGAGCAGTTCGTGAACGGCGGCGGGATCGACGGCGCGATCGCGATCGCCGACTTCTCGATCATCGGAAGCTACGGCCTCTACCGGATCACGTACGAGAACACGCCCGGCACGGACGACTGGACTCAGAACCGGGCGTACATCGGCGTCGCCTACCGCTTCGGGGTCGAGCCCATGGCCGCCGCCTACACCCGGAGAGAAGGATCGTGAGGCCGCCGCGGGTGGCGGCCCGCCGTGTGTGGTCGGTCGCGGCTTTCTCGCTGACTGCGGCAGTGGTTGCCGCCGGGGTGCTGCACAGCTTGCCTTCGAACGACCGTTTCCCGCACTCCGATCACTCCGGGCTGTTTCCGACCTGCCTCGGTTGCCACGCGGGGATTCCGAGCGGCGAAGAGAACGACTTCTACTCGGTCAGCGCCGAGAACTGCGGCGCCTGCCATGACGGCGAGCGCGCCGAGCGGGTCGAGTGGAGTCCGCCCCGCCCCGCGGCGACGAGCCTCACGTTCCGGCACCCGGAGCATCGTCACAGCTTGGTGGGGGCGGACGAGGAGCCGCTTGTGTGCGGCGCGTGTCATCAGCACCAGGGAGGGGAGCGGCTCATGGAGGTGGGCCGGGCCGCGCCTGAGACCTGTATCGGCTGTCACGCACACAAAGCGGAGGCCCACGTCGCTGCCGGCACGGAATGCGCGAGCTGCCATGTAGCCCTGGCCGAAGCCGAGGCGCTCACGGCGGCGGCGATCGGTGCGTTCTCCGAACCGGCCGGACACGGTGAAGCCGACTTCATCCTGGGCCACGCAGAGTCCGCTCGCGCCGCCGCCGCGAACTGTGCGTTCTGCCACGCGCGGGAGAGCTGCAGCCGCTGCCACCTGAACGCCGGTCGGCTCGAGTCGATCGGCGCGCTTCCTAACGACGCCCGCGTCGCCTCCCTGCTTGAGGGTGCGCCCGGCACGTGGCCCGAGCCGGCAGACCACGAGAGCTCCGACTGGCTAACGGCCCACGGCACGGCCGCCGCGGACGCGATCGAGGGCTGCGCCAACTGCCACTCTCGCCCGAGCTGTGCCGTCTGCCACGGCGAAGCGGGCACCTTCCTCGCCGACCTGCCGCGGCCGGTGCCTGGAGGTCCCGCGGGCGCCATGGTGGCCGCCGTGCGCCCACCGGGTCACACGTTCGTCTTCGCCGCGGCGCACGGTGGCGCGGCCGCGCTCAACCTGCCCAACTGCTCGGCATGCCACCTGGAGGGCGAGTGTGCGGATTGCCACGCCCTGGCGGGCACGGGACGGCCGCCCAGGCCTTCCGTCCCTTCGGCCCGCCACGAAGCACCGGCGGATCTCCCCTCGGCCCGCCACGAGCCGACGGAAGCCGAGCGGCGCGGGGAAGCGGGAGGCCGTGATGCGCCCGCACGGGGAGAGGCCGAGCCTGGGGCGAACGGGGCCGGGCCCGGCGTGAGCCCGGTACCATCGGCGAACGCGGCCGGAGGATACCATCCCGCGAACTTCGTCGTGCGGCACGGAGCCGAGGCGTATGCCGTGCGATCCGACTGTACGGCGTGCCATTCCACCGAGGTGTTCTGCCGCACCTGTCACACGAACGTGGGCGTCGGGGATAGCGGACTCCAGGGCACCAACGCCTACCACAACGCGCAGCCGGACTGGATCACCACCCACGGGGTGGCGGCACGCCAGGGGATGGAGCAGTGTTCGAGCTGTCACCAACAGGACTCCTGCCTGCGATGCCACTCGGCCAAGTTCGGCATGCGGATCAACCCGCACGGACCGGACTTCGATCCCGGGCGCGTCGCGGACCGAAGCACTCAATCCTGCGGCCTCTGCCACTTCGGCGACATCTTGGAGAGGCTCTGAACGGATGACTTTACGGACGCTCCGGACGGTGTGCCGCAGTTTGGGATGCGCTTCGCTGCTCTTCGCCGCGGCGTGCGGCGGCGCCGATTCGGCGGCGGAGGGCGAGGCGAGCGACTCGACGGGAGCAGAGCCGCCTGCCGGAGCGGGCTCCTCGCCGGAGGCGGTCTTCGTCGAAGCCGAGCCGGGTGAGGCTCGCCTGTCGAGCCTCCGGATGCTCACCTTCGCGGGCGAGAACGCGGAGGCCTACTGGAACCCCGCGGCGGATGAGCTGGTCTTTCAGGCCACCCGGCCCGGATTGACCGAGTGCGACCAGATCTTCACAATGGACGACCGCGGCCGGAACCTGCAGCTGGTCTCGACCGGCGAGGGGCGGACGACCTGCGCCTACTTCTTCCCGGACAGGGACCGGATCCTCTACAGCTCCACGCACGCGCAGAGCGCGGCCTGTCCGCCGCCACCCGATTACAGCCGCGGCTACGTGTGGCCGCTGTACGACTACGACATCTACACGGCGAACCCCGATGGCTCCGGCCTGGAGAGGCTCACTAAGACGCCCGGCTACGATGCCGAGGCGACGATCTCCTCGGACGGCGGAAAGATCGTCTTCACCTCCACCAGAGACGGGGACCTGGAGATCTACACCATGAATCCGGATGGCACCGATGTCCGGCGGCTGACCCACGAGGCGGGATACGACGGCGGTCCCTTCTTCTCGGCCGATGGCACGAGGATCGTCTATCGCGCCTATCATCCGACGGATCCCGAAGAGCTGGCGGACTACCGTTCGCTCTTGGCCGAGGGCCTCGTTCGGCCCGGAACGCTGGAGCTCTTCGTCATGGATGTGGACGGGTCCGACAAGCGACAGATCACCTCCAACGGAGCGGCCAACTTCGGCCCCTTCTTCCACCCGGACGGCGAGCGGATCATCTTCAGCTCCAACCTGCACGCTCCGGACGGACGGAACTTCGACCTCTACCTGATCAACCTGGACGGCGCCGGCCTGGAGCGGGTCACGACGCACCCGGAGTTCGACGGCTTTCCGATGTTCACGTCGGACGGAAGCCGCCTCGTGTTCGCCTCGAACCGCCACAACCGGCAGCGGGGGGACACGAACGTGTTCGTGGCCGAATGGGTAGAGGATCCGGCCGCCGAGGCGGACGAGGAGGGGCCGTGACGACCGAACGAACCGACTGATGGATAAGATGTCGATATTGTCGAGCCGAAGCACGACCGCCACGGCGCTGCTCGCCTCCGCCGCGCTGCTCGCCTCTGCCGCGCTACTCGCCGGCGCCGGTCCCCACGGCCAGGCGCTGGCCCAGCAGACCGACCCCCACGACCCGTCGGAGGCCGAATCCGCCGAAACGCTAGTCTGTCCGACACCGCCCGCAGCCCCGGCGGTCGATCCGGCGGTCGTAGGCCGATATCTGGCGGCCGACGACTTGGAAGGTCGCCTCGCGGGCTCGCCGGGCGCGCGTTGCGCCGGCGACTTCATCGCGAGGCAGTTCGAGCTTCTCGGACTCGAGCCGGCCGGTGAAGATGGCACCTTCTTCCAGCCACTAGCTCTCGCCAGCTCGATCAACCCGCACGCGCCCTCCGGTACCGGCCGAAACGTCGTCGCGCTCCTTCGCGGCGATGATCCGGACCGCAGGACGGAGATCGTCATCGTCGGGGCGCACTACGACCATCTCGGCCGGGGCCCGTTCGGCTCGCTGGAACCCGACGCGAACGAGATCCACAACGGGGCGGATGACAACGCCTCCGGCGTCACCGCCCTTCTGGAGGCGGCCGACCGCCTGGTTCACCGTCCGCGGCCGGCCCGATCGATCCTGTTTATCGCCTTCACCGGCGAGGAGTTCGGCCTGCTCGGGTCCGCGCACTACGCGCGCACTCCGACGATTCCTCTCGAGCGCACCGTAGCCATGCTGAACCTCGACATGGTCGGTCGACTCGGAACGGGTCAGTTGATCGTCTACGGGGTGGATACGGCCACCGAATGGCAAGAGCTGGTCAGCGAGACGGCCGCCGAGTTGGGGCTGGAGGTGGCGTTTAACGGATCCGGCTACGGGCCCAGCGACCACACCTCCTTCTACTCCCAGGACATCCCCGTCTTGCACTTCTTCACCAACGTCCACTCCGACTACCACAAGCCCTCGGACGATTGGGAGCTCATCGACGTGGAAGGTCTGTTCAGCGTCTCAGCGCTGGTAGCGGGGGTCGCGGAGCGGGTCGCCGAGCGGCCGACCCGACTGACCCTGCAGCGGACCGAGGCCCCGCCTCCGGCGGCACGCGAGGGCGGCTACGGGGCCTACCTGGGCACGGTGCCCGACTTCGCGCCCGTGGACTTCGGGGTTCGGCTGAGCGGGGTGCGAGCCGGCTCTCCGGCCGAACAGGCAGGCATGCAGAAGGGTGATGTCCTCATCCGCTTCGACGGTGAGGAGATCGAGGATCTGTACGTCTTCACGGACGCCCTCCGATCCCACGCCACCGGCGACACGGTGGAGGTCGTCGTTTTGAGGGAGGGGGAGGAGGTGCCGCTGGTGGCCGTGCTCGGTAATCGGGGAGAGCGGGAATGAGCGGCGTCGCGGGTCCGGGGCTGGAGGACTACGCCGACCTCGTCCAGCCGTCCGAGACGAAGGTCCTGCTGCTCGTGCTCGACGGGCTCGGGGGGCTGCCGCTCGAGCCGGGCGGGCCGACGGAGCTCGAGGCCGCGCGCACGCCCAACCTGGACGATCTGGCCTGGACCGCGGAGGTGGGACTCCACGACCCCGTCGGTCCCGGCATCACTCCCGGCAGCGGGCCCGGTCACCTGGCCCTCTTCGGGTACGATCCGCTCCGCTACAGGATCGGGCGCGGCGTGCTGGAAGCGCTCGGGATCGACTTCCCGCTCGAGCCCGGCGACATAGCGGTACGCGGGAACTTCTGCACGGTCGACGGCGCCGGGAACGTCACGGACCGCCGGGCCGGTCGGATCCCGACCGCGGAGGCGGAGCGGCTGGTCGAGGCGCTCGAGAGGATTCCCAACGGCGAGACACAGATCTTCGTGCGGGCGGTGAAGGAGCATCGCTTCCTTCTCGTGCTGAGACCCCCCAGGCCGATGAGCCCCGACCTGGTCGACACCGATCCCGGCAGGACAGGCGTTCCGCCTCTCCACGTGACCGCGGGCTCGACGGCCGCGCAGGCCACGGCGGCACTCGTGAGCGAATGGCTGAGGGCGGCGCGCGAGGTGCTGGCGGGAGATCCGGCCGCGAACATGGCCCTTCTTCGCGGTTTTTCGGTTCTCCCCGACTGGCCGTGCTTTCCGGATGCCTTCGGCATGCGGGCCTTCGCGGCCGCCGCCTATCCGATGTATCGGGGCGTGGCCAAGCTGGTCGGCATGGAGGCGATCGCCGTCGACGAGGATCCCTCCGCCCTCGTGACGGCGCTGGAGGACGCGGTCTCGGCGCACGACTTCTTCTTCCTCCACTTCAAGCCGCCCGACAGGGCCGGCGAGGACGGGGACTTCGACCGCAAGGTGGCCGTGATCGAGGAGGTGGACGGGATCCTTCCGGCGCTGATGGGTGTCCGGCCGGATGTGGTACTCGTCACCGGCGACCATTCCACCCCCTCGCTACTCCGATCGCACAGCTGGCATCCCGTGCCCTACTTGCTCTGGTCCAACGTCTCGCGGGGTCGCGGAGCGGAGGCCTTCGGGGAGAGACCATGCGCCAAGGGGGGCGATGGCGTCAGGCGCGGGCGAGAGCTAATGCCCCTCGCCGCGGCCGCGGCCGGGAAGTTCGTGAAGTTCGGAGCCTAACCAGCCAGGTCGGCACCTAGCCGGCGGGCGCTTCCTCCTCGCCGCCGTACTCGATGGCGGCTGCACCCAGGGCCGCACCCAGCCCGATCGTGATCACGCCGAAGAACAGGGCGTTCCAGAAGGCGAACTGGCTGGTCAGGTAGTCGTGAAGGAAGGGTGAGAACATGCTGTACGCGCCGGCAGCGATCAGAACCCAGGAGCCGGCGCGGTTCCAGCTCATCAGGTACGAGGCGGAAACGGCGAGGATGACCGAGCCGATCAGGATGCTGTGCCACCAGAGGAAGCCCATCGGGTAGCCCCAGACAAAGGGGGCGAGCAGGTACCAAACCCCGATCAACAATCCCAGGTAGCGCGACTTCATATCAGCTCCGGTTTCCAGTTGGAAACACCGACGGCCTCCCGCTCACGGCGAGGCGGCCGCAAATTACAACGCAAGGTCTCGTGAGGCGACGGGGACCAGGGCGTCTGAAGGAGATCGGACGAAGGGAGCTGCGATGCGTTGTTCCTCCTGCGGGGCCGAGGCCTCGGGGAAGTTCTGTTCGGCGTGCGGGGCGCCGGTATCCGACAAGAAGAGCGGGTGCCCCAAGTGCGGCCATGAGCTGAAGCCGGGTGCGGCCTTTTGCAGCAACTGCGGAGAGCCGGCCGCGCCGCGGGCCGCGAAGCCGCTCTCGGCGCACCTCCCGTGGGTGATCTCCTTCGTGGCCCTCGCCGGCTTCGCCTTCCTGATCGCCTGGTTCGTGCAGCAACAGTCGCGTGCCCGCATCGGCGACGATCCGATCACCGGCGGGTTGCCGGAGCCGAGCGCCGTGGGCGGCGCGGGCGCCGGTGGTGGAGCCGGAGGGATGCCCGACCTGAGCTCCATGTCGCCCCGCGAAGCCGCAGATCGTCTCTTCGATCGGTCGATGCGGGAGCAGGAAGGCGGCAACGAGGGGCAGGCCGCGACGTTCGCCAACATGGCGCTCCAGGCTTACGGTCAGGTGCCTCCGGACCAGATCGACCTCGATGCGCTCTTCCACGTCGGGTTGCTGCACCTGCTCATGGGCGACAGCAACACCGCGACATCGATCGCGGAAAGCATCCTGGCAGACGACGCAAACCATCTCCTCGCGCTCCTCCTCGGGCGCCGGGCCGCCGTCGCGGTGGGGGATATGGCGGCTGCCGACGGGTACTCCGAGCGGCTTCAGACGGCCGTGGAAGCGGGCCTCTTGGACGAGGCCGGCCGGCCGCCCGAGTACCAGGCGCACAGAGACCTCATCGAGCGCGAGGCGGGAGTGGCGCCCGCCGAGAGCTCGAGCGGCGACGGCGACCCCTTGTGAGGTTCCTACCGACGATCGCCGCGATTGGCCTCGCCGCGTCCGGCTGCGGGGAGCCCGATACACGTATCGAGCGGCTTGACGGGAGCGACGTCTCCGTTCGCGCGATCGAGACCGAGATCCCCGAGATCATGGCCGGCGCGCGCCTGCCCGGCCTTCAGGTCGCCGTCATCAACGACGGGCGGGTCGTCTACACGAAGGGTTTTGGGGTGAAGAGCACCGACACCCGGGAGCCGGTCGTTGATCGGACGGTGTTCGCGGCGCTCTCCTTCAGCAAGACTATCTTCGCCTACCTGGTCATGCAGCTCGCCGACGAGGGGCTCCTGGATCTGGATCGTTCGCTCGTAGCCTCCCTACCGCAGCCCCTGCCCGAGTACGAGTTCTACCGCGACCTGGAGGGAGACGAGCTCCACACGACGCTGACGGCCCGCATGGCGCTCAGTCACACGACGGGCCTGCCGAACTGGCGATGGTTCACGCCCGAAGGAACCCTGCAGTTCGTCTTCGAGCCTGGAGAGCGGTTCAGCTATTCGGGCGAGGGCATCTACCTCCTCCAGCTCGTCGTGGAGGAGATCGCCGGGGAGAGCGTCGAGGAGCTGGCGCGAGCCCGGATCTTCGAGCCCCTCGGCATGGAGCGGACGAGCTTCGTCTTCTTGCCGTCGTTCGAGGACGACTACGCGGTCGACCACGATCACTTCCTCGCTCCCATCGGCAAGGATAAACGGGACGAGGCGAACGCCGCCGGATCCGCGCAGACGACCGCCGAAGATTACGCGAAGTTCCTCGCCGCCGTCATGAGGGGGGAGGGGCTGTCGGCTGCGAGCCATGAGGAGTTGTTCACTCCGCAGGTTTCGATCGAGCACGTCCGGATGTTCGGACCCCTCTCCCGGGAGCGAATCGCCCCCGGCGACGTGTCGCAGGTGAGCTGGGGACTCGGTTGGGGGCTCGTTGAGTCCGAGCACGGACGCGCGCTCTTCCACACGGGCAACGACGAGGGCGCCGCGAACTACCACGTCGCGTTCCCCGACCGAGGCACATTGGTCGTCCTCCTGGGCAACTCCCAGACCCTGGAGTCGGCCGCGCCGGCGCTGACCGAGCTGCTGATCGGCGACCGGTACTCCCCGTACGGTTTTCTGGGATACGAGCCCTACGATTCGCCAGCGCATCGCCTGGTGGAGGCGATCGCTTCCTCCGGGCTCCCGGGCGGGCTCGAGTACTACGCTTCACTGACCGAGAAGGATGTAGGGTTGTGGTACGCGGACGAGTGGGACTTCCTCGACAGTGTAGGGCGGGAGCTCATCGGGTTGGAGCGGTACGAGGAGGCTGCGGACTTCTACCGCCACTTCTTGCCGCAGCACCCGGATCGGTTAGCCGGCTACAACCACTTGGCCACGGCCCACATCGCCAGGCGAGAGTTCGAATCCGCCCGGGAGGCGTACCGAGACGGGCTCGAGCGTTCGCCGCCGGGCTCGCCGCGGGAGCACCACTTTCGCTGGAGGCTTGAGTGGGTGGGGGGACTTATGGATCCGCCGACGCTGCCGGCCGAGCTGCTGCGGGAGTACGCCGGAGACTACGGTGAGCGTCACGTCGAGATGAGGGACGGGGACCTCTACTACTACCGGGAGGGGGCGAACATCCAGAGCCCGCGGCCGCTGCACCCGATCTCCGAGAACACGTTCGTTCTGGAGGACGAGAATTCTTTCAAGCTGCGGTTCGAGCGGGGACCTGACGGCAGCGTGAACCGGATCACGGGGCTGTACCTGGACGGCCAGCAGGACGAGAGCCGGCGCGGTCCGGCTCCCTAGAAGGTCATTCCCACCGCCGGTCAGGCACCCAGATCGACCTTTCGCAGCCGGTTGGCGTTCGTGACCACCGTGATCGAGCTGAACGCCATAGCCGCTTCGGCGATCACCGGGTGGAGCAGCCCGAGGAAGGCGACCGGGATGGCCACCGTGTTGTAGAAGTAGGCCCAGAAGAGATTCTGCCGGATCTTCCGGAACGTGGCGCGAGAGAGGCGCACCGCGCGGACCGCGGCGGCCAGATGATCCTGCAGCAGCGCCATGTCGGCCGCCTCGATGGCGATATCGGTGCCGCTTCCGATCGCCAACCCCACGTCGGCCTGCTTGAGGGCCGGCGCATCGTTGATCCCGTCCCCGACCATCACGACGGTTCGGCCCTCGCTTTGCAGCTCTCGAATGACGTCCAGCTTCTGGTCCGGCAACAGACTCGACCGCCACGAGGCGATCCCGAGCCGTGCCGCGACCGCCGCCGCCGTACGCTCGTTGTCCCCCGTGAGCATGATCGTCTCGAGGCCGAGCTCCCGAAGGGCCGCCAAGGCCTCAGCGGCACCCTCCTTGACCGGGTCGGCGAGGGCGACCAGCCCGGCGGCCACATCGTTCACCGCGACGAAGACTATCGTGCGGGCCTGCGATTCGAGCGCCTCGGCCTCTTCGGTCAGGGACGAGAGGTCGATCCTCTCCTCATCCATCAGTCGCTCGTTGCCGGCGATGACCGGTCGGCCGCCGACGGTGCCGTAGACCCCTCTTCCGGGTTCGACCCGGAAGTCCTTGACGTCCGGTCTAGATGCGGAAGCTACCGGCACCGCCGCGGCTATGGCCCGTGCCAGGGGGTGTTCCGAGAGCTCCTCGAGCGGAGCCAGGATCCCCAAGAGCTCCTCTTCGGTCCAGCCCGCCGCGGGCACGACGTCAGTGACGGCGGGCGCCCCTTCCGTGAGCGTCCCTGTCTTGTCGAACACCATGACATCGGCTTCCTGGAGGCGCTGGATCGCCGCTCCGTCCCGCACCAGCACGCCCTCTTCGGCGCCCAGGCCCGTCCCGACCATGAGCGCGGTCGGCGTGGCGAGGCCGAGCGCACAGGGGCAGGCGATCACGAGCACCGCCAGCGCCGCGAAGAAGGCGAGCGATATCCGCCCCATGCCGGGCTCCACCCACGGGAGGAAGCCGGACGCCGCCCCCGCCACCGAGTGGAAGAACTCGGGAAAGACGAGCCAGGAGACGAGCGCCGCCGCGGCGATGGCCATGACGATAGGAACGAACACAGCGGTGACCCGATCTGCGAACTCCTGGATCGGCACCTTGCTGCCCTGGGCTTCCTCGACCGAGCGGATGACGGAGGCGAGGAAGGTGTTCTCTCCCACGCCTGTCGCCCGCACGCGAAGCGCGCCTTCCAGGTTCACCGTCGCCCCGACGACGGCCCCGCCCGGGCCCTTCTCGACCGGCATCGACTCACCCGTGACCAGTGACTCGTCCACCGCGCTGCGTCCGTCGACCACCACGCCGTCCGTCGGGACCTTCTCTCCCGGCCGCACGATCATCACGTCACCGACCCGGACGTCCGCGATCGGGACCGCGACCTCGACCTCGTCGCGAAGCACCCGGGCCGTACGAGCTTCCAGCGAAAGCAGCCGCTGGATGGCGGCCGAGCTGCGGCCCCGCGCCTTGGCCTCGATGAACCGGCCCGTGAGGTGGATCGCCATGATCATCGCGCCGACGCCCGCGTAGTTCATCAACATCGGCGCTGCTCCGAGATCGTGGAGGACTGCCACGACCCCGGTTACGAGCGCCCCCCCGCTTCCGAGCGCGATGAGGACATCCATGTTCGGCGCCCAGTGGCGAAGCGACATGGAGGCACTGCGCATCGTGGCCGCGCCCGGAATCGTCAGGACGGCGGCGGCGATCAGGGTCATCCCGAGATCGAAGGCGAGCGGGCTCGGCCACTTCACCCCGAGGAACATCTCGGGGATCATCCAGATCATGGCAGGGACCGTGAGGAGCCACGCGAGCCGCATCCGCTGGAGGGCCCGTTCGAGATACCGCTCCGCCCGGGCGAGCCGCTCTCGCTCCATCGCCCCCGGCTCCGCGCCCGCCTCCGGTGGTCGAAGCAGCGTGTAGCCGACGTCTTCCACGGCCTTTTGGAGCTCGCTCACGCTTGCCAGCGCGGGCTCGTATCGTACCGTCGCGGTTTCCGCCGGAAGGCTCACCGAGGCCTCGACGCCATCGAGCTTGTTCAGGGCACGCTCGACGGCGGCGCTGCAGCCCGCGCAGTGCATTCCCTCCACGGGGAACACATCCCGTCGGCTGCGGCCCTCCTCGGCCACCTCTGCGTTCACTGTCGCGGTGCTCTCGCTCATCTCGTCGGCGCCCCGTGCGTCGTGTCGGTCGGATCGGCTTCTTCAGTATACACCGCCGGGATCCTAGAGCGCCTGGAAATCCTTGTCCGCGATGGACTCCCGTCCGTGGTGGACTCCCGCCGGTTCGATTAGACTTCAGCCCATGTTCAAGAAGCTGAAGCAGGCGCTGGACGATGCGCTCGGCAGCGTGGAGCAGCGCTTCGGAGGCACCTCCGAGGAGGATGTCGAGCGGCTGATCCACGCGATGCGCGAGGAGCTCGTCGAAGCGAAGACCCGGCTGCCCGAGCTGGAGCGTCAGGTCACGGGGATCGAGGCGCGCCGTGTCGCCGAGCTGAAGCGGGCGGAGGATGCGGTGCGCCGGGCCGACCAGGCGAACACGATCGGTGACATGGAGACGGTCGAGGTCGCGGTCCGGTTCGCGGAGCAGCACAAATCCCGGGCTGAGATGCTCCTGCAGCAGCGGGAGGCGGCCGAGGCCGAGCTGCAGCTCAAGCGGGTCGAGATCGAGGAGATGACCCGGCAGCTCAAGAGTGCCCGCACCCAGAAGGACGTGCTCCTGATGCGTGCACGGCGGGCGAAGACGAGCCAGCGGCTAGACGGAGCCTCGGGAGGTGCCGCGGGCGCCTTCGACCGCGTGGAAGAGAGCCTGACGCGCGATGAGGATCTGGCGGCGGCGCGCGACGAGGTGGAGCGCGACCTCGGAGGGGATGACCCGGAGCTCGAGGCGGAGTTCGACGATCTCGGCACTCGTCGCTACGAGTTCGAGGGCGACGAGCTGCTGGAGAAGCTGAAGCGCAAGATGGAGGATGATAGGGAGTAGATTCAGACCTCGCCGGTCTCGATCCCCGAGGCGGGATCCACAGGCTCCGGCGGTGCCTCCAGGCCGTGTCGCCGCTCCTCCTCGATGGCCTCATCCAGTCCCTCACCAGGCGGCACGAAGAACGGCTCCCACTTCTCCTTCGGCGAACGCGGCGTAAGAAGGCTCACCGCGACCATCAGCCCGGTGGAGACCAGTACCCCCGGAATCACGATGTAGTCGCTGCTCGCGAAGTCGAAATCGGTGCCTCCGAGGGTGAGCGAAAAGTCCACTCCCAAACGGCTCAGGACCGCGATCCCGAGCAGCGTGACCAGGCCTCCGGCCAGGCACGCCACGCCTCCGGCGACGGTGACACGTCTCCAGAGGAAGGCCGCCAGGAGCGCGGGGGTCAGGCTGGCTCCCACCAGCGAGTAGGCGTACAGCGCCATTGCTAGGATCGTGTCGAACTGGGTGATGAGCAGCAGGGCGAGGACTCCGAAGGCGGCGATCGAGAGTCGCTGCACGAGCAGCATTCGCGTTTCTGAGGCTTCGGGGTCGACGAAGCGCTGGTACAGATCGCGGCTGACGTTCGTCGACGGGACGAGAAGGAACGTGTTGCCCGTCGAGAGCACGATCGCGACCGCGGCGGCGAGCAGGATCGCGGCGCCTATCAGGGGCAGGCCGTGCCGGGCGATGTAGAGGATGATCGTCTCCGAGCCCGCTCGACCGACGATCGACGTGGACTCCATCAGATCCGGAAACGCGGCGCGGCCCACGATCGCGAGCAGCGCGATAGCGACCTCGATAATGACGATGCCGATCACCATCCCCACGACCGCCTTCCGTGCCGCGCTCTCGTTCTTGGCGGAGAAGAACTTCTGGTACATGCCGCTCTCGCCAAGGATCAGCAGGAAGGTGGGTGCGGCCACCCCGAACACCCAGAGCACGTTGTGCCCGCCCAGCGGCTCCAGGTGCTGGGCCGGCAGGGCGCTGGTCACGGCGCCGACGCCGCCGAGCTCGAACACCATGTAGGGCAGGGCGAAGAGGACGCCCAGCGTGATGATGATCCCGTTGAACACGTCTACCGTCACGATCGATACCATCCCCGCCGCCCCGGTGAACAGCACGATCACGATAGCCGTGATGTACATGCCCGTGTCCGGACTGATCGCGCCGTCGGAGACGATGCTCAGAATCCAGCCGCCTCCTCGAAACTGGTAGGCCGCGATCGTCACGTACGCGAGGATGATCGCGATCGTCCCCAGGACCCGCGCCATCGCGTTGTAGCGCTTCTCCAGGAGATCCGGGACGGTGTACTCGGCGATTCGGCGAACCCGGGCGGCGAGGAAGAACGCGACGATGAGGCCCAGCCAGCCTCCCAAGCTGAACCAGAGCTCCGCGATCCCGGTCCGGTAGGCCAGGCCGGCGCCCCCGAACAGGGATCCCGAGCCGATCCACGTGCAGACGAGCGTGCCGACGAGAAGCGGCACCGGCACCGCCCGCCCCGCGACCATGAAGTCGTCGTGACTCTTCACGCCTCTCGATCTCCAGAGGCTCACGCCCAGGAGAATCATGGGGTAGAGGATCACTACGGCCAGCAGCAGGTTCATCCGGCGCCTCCCGCCCGGTTCACGTGAAGTTCACCGAATCAACAGCCTCGAAGCCGACGCCGCAACGGGCCCGAGCCCGTCCCTCAAAACGCCCGTCCCGCGATGAGGTCGGTGCGCCAACGAAAGCGTCTCGTGTCGGTGGCCGGGTTGTCGCGCAGCGGCGAGGGGATCGTGGCGGCGAGCATCGCGGCCTGGCTGGCGGAGGCGCCGGAGACGGGCACGCCGAAATAGTGGCGAGCCGCTGCATCGACTCCGAAAACGCCCTTGCCGAGCTCGATCACGCTGAGGTAGAGCTCGAAGATCCGGTTCTTGGAGAGGCCTTCCTCGAGGCGCCTGGTGATGAGCGCCTCCCGGAGCTTCCGGCTCAGGCTACGCCGGGGAGAGAGGTAGAGGTTTCGCGCCAACTGCTGTGTGATCGTGCTCGCGCCTCTGGGCGCCTCCTTCTCCTGCCACGCCTTTCGGATCGCCGCGCGCAGCTCGTACCAGTCGAAGCCCGAGTGGTCAAAGAAAGCGGCGTCTTCCGAGACGAGAACGGCTCGCCTGAGGGAGCGTGGCACCTCGGCGAGAGACACCGGGCGGTACCGAAGCTCGAGCGGTTCGTCTCTTCGGGCCGCTTCGGCGATGCGGATTCGCATGTAGGCCGTCGTGTCGGGCCAGCTCTCGACGTACCTGGAGACGGACGGGAGAGTGGCCCAGGTGAGTCCCAGCCAGGAGACGACGATAACGGCGAGGGCGCCGGCCACGACCGCGACCGGCCGCCGAAGAAGAGGCTCTCGAGGCCGCGGGGTGCCGGCAGGGGATCTGCCAGGCCTCCCCGACCCCTCAGCCGCGCGCGGCGTCCTGAAGCGAATCAATCTGCTCCGGGCCCCCGAGGACGATGAGAACGTCGTTGGCGCGGATCTGCTCGTGAGGGCCGGGATTGTAGATGAACGCCCCGTCGCCACCGGCGTGCCGGATCGCGATGACGATGAGCCCCGTCTTGTCCGGGATCTGGGCTTCGGAGAGCGTCTGGCCCGTGAGCCTGGAGTCGGCGGGAACGGCGAGCTCCTCCAGGCGCAGCTTCAGATCATCGTCTCCGGTCACGACGTCCAGGAAGCTGACCACCTGGGGACGCAGGAGGATCGACGCCATGCGGCTTCCCCCCGTGACGGTTGGGCTGATGACGTGGTCGGCGCCCGCCTTGCGCAGCTTTCCGATCCCTTCCTCCTCGGACGCTCGGGCCACCACCTCGAGTTCGGGGCGCAGCCCCTTGGCGCTCAGACAGACGAAAAGGTTCGCCATGTCGTCCGGGAGGGCCGCGATCAGGCCCCGGGCCGTCGAGATGCGCGCTTCGTCGAGGGATTCGTCCCGCGTGGCGTCGGCCTCGACGACGAGGATGTCGTCCCCCATCGACCGGATCTGCTCGGCGCGGTCAGGGTCCTGCTCGATCACCACGTAGGGGACGCCCGCATGGATCAGCTCCCGCATCACCTGGAGCCCCATGCGTCCTGCGCCGCACACGATGATATGGTCCTTCAGCTGCATCATCATTCGCCTGGTCTTTCGAAGTCGAATCACGTTCGTGAGATCCATCTCGACGATCGCCGAGGTGATCAGAGCGAACCAAAGACCCATCGAGGTAACCCCTCCGGCCAGAAGGAAAGCGGCGACGAGTCGACCCTGGTCGCTGAGGGGCCGCACCTCGTCGTATCCGACGGCCGAGAGGGTGATGATCGTCATGTAGAGGGCATCGGAGAACGTCCACCCCGGAAACTGGAGAAACGCGAGCGTACCGATAACCGTGAGGGTGCTCACGACGAGTACCACGAACAGGGTCCGGGCGAGGAGCGTGCGATAGTCCGTCATTCCGCCGGACCTTCTCCTTGGGCCCACTCGGAGGGCTTTTTGATCCCACGGCATTGTCGATCTTGACGCTCTCGGAGGGTCCATCTAACCTGGCTCCGTTCGTTCCCACTCCCCGGCGTTCAAGGCAACTTCACGAATAGGAGCGATCGTGAACAAGACCGACCTTATCGACTCGCTTTCGCACCGAGCCGGCATCTCCAAGGCGGAGGCCCAGCGATGCGCGGACGCCCTCTTCGACACTCCCGAAGGGATCATCGCTCGCGCGCTCCAGCGCCATGACAAGGTCCAGATCACCGGCTTCGGCACCTTTGAGATACGGCGGCGCAAGGCGAGATCGGGGCGGAACCCGCGGACCGGCGAGCCGATCCGTATAGGTTCGAGCACGACGGCCAACTTCCGCGCCGGAAAGGGGCTCAAGGACTCGCTCTAGCCGCCGGCCTCGCGCGCGCGGCGAGCCACCACCGTTCGGCCCTTGATCTGGACTCCGCGGAGCCGATCGATCACCAGGTCCGCGATCTCCGCATCGATATCCACCAGTGTGAAGCTGGATCGAATCTCGACTTTCCCGATCTGCCCTCCGGTGGCCCCGCTCTCCCCGGCGATCGCCCCGACGATATCTCCCGGCCCCGCCCCGTCCCGCTTCCCTACGCTGATGAAAACCCTGGTCCACGCGGGAAGAACCGCCTCGCGGGAAGCACGGGCTGCCGCGGCCCTTGAATCCTCCGTCGGCCGGCCCTGGGCCGGCTCCTCGGGTTCGGGTCGTTCCCGCAGGAGCGCCGCCAGCGCTCCTGCCACCAGCGCGGCGGGTCGCTCCTGCAGCAGCGGCTCGAGGAGAAGCAGCTCGGCAGACACGTCTCCTGCCTGCCAGCGATCCCGCACGGCCTGACGAAAACGTTCCACGGAGCCGCCTTCCTCCGCCGGAGGAGCGGTGACGGGCCGGAGATCCCATGCGGCTCGGCGCGCCAGGAGCGACAGCTGTGGCAGGTGCAGTGCGTCGATGATCGTCATCCGCAGGCCGGCGGCGGGCATTCTCTTCGTGTAGGCTTCGAGGTCCGTGGGAAGGCTCCAACGCACGGCTGCCGCGAGCTCCCCCTCCGTCTCGTCCGCCTCCGTGATCACGAGCGTGCCGCCGGTGGGCGACTCCGCTTCCGCATCGAGGGCATGAGCCGGGACGCCGCGTGAGCGAAGGCCGGAGCGCACACGTTCGGCCGTCTCCTCGTCGGGACAGATGACGACGGATACGGCCGTCTCCTCTTCATCGGGCGCCGCTTCCTCTGCGGCCTTCGCCAGTGCCGCCGCGAGCAGGTCCAGTCGCTCTTCTTCGCGCACGGCGGCTGCGTACCAGAGGATCTCGGGGCGGGCGCCAACGGTGGCGCTTCCCGACGACTCGTCCGAGAAAAGCTCTTCGGGCCAGCGCCGTGCCCGGCCCAGCTGCCGCTTCAGCAGGTCGGCCAGGTCCCCTTCGAAGGAGGCGCTCGATACAACCTTCCGGGCCTCCGATCCCGCGGTGTCGAGGAGAGCCTCCGCCGACGCCCACTCCCCCAGCGCCACCATCTGATCGGCCCCATCGACGCAGATCAGCTTCACGCGGGAGGTCGGCAGTCGGCCCCCCCGGATCTCTCTCAGCAGCGGGATCGGAGGCCCGATCATGACCTGGGCGGCGCTGGCCTCGGTCACTCCTCCAGCGGACGGCCAGACGATCAGGTCCAGGGGGCGGTCCGACGGATCGCCGGCGAGGGCGGCCGCCAGCCTGAGTGCAGCGTCCCGAGTCGGCGAGAGGATCAGGGCCTGGGTTCCTTCGCCGGCCTCGCAGTCCGATTGGGCTGCCGCCTTGAATACGAGCTCGTGCCCGGACCCGGTAGCCGCGAGCATCGCGATGTGACGGCCGCGCTCGATCGCCGGGCGAAGCTCGCCAAGTACTTCCGGCTCGCGCCGAGGTTGATTCGCCTGCATGAACCCCCGATATGGAGCCGAATGCCCCGGGAGATTGTTGACGACTCCGAGAACGTCGACCCAGTATGGGCCGGCCAGGCCGTTTCGCGGCACTCGCGGGCACGTCCCCGCGCAGAGCCTGCTACGGCCGGCAATGTGCGATCCTGACCCAACTTTGCCAACCGAGCGTGGGAGGCACGACATGCTGGCTGACGTCCAGTCCTTCGTCTGGGGCCCGCCCCTGATCATCCTCCTCGTCGGGACGGGCGTTTATCTGACCGTGCTCCTCCGCGGGATCCAGTTCCGTCAACTCAAGCACTCTCTGTGGCTGGCCCTCATCAAGCGGCGCGAGGAAGGCGCCGAAGGAGACATCTCGCACTTCCAGGCCCTGATGACCGCGCTCGCCGCCACGGTGGGGACGGGGAACATCGTCGGCGTTGCCACGGCGATCGCGGCTGGTGGGCCGGGGGCGCTCTTCTGGATGTGGATGACCGGGCTTGTCGGGATGGCTACGAAGTACTCGGAGGCGGTCCTGGGCGTTCGGTTTCGCGAGACGGACGAGCGCGGAGAAAAGTCTGGCGGTCCCATGTACTATCTCGAGAACGGTATTCGCTGGGGAGGCGTCGGGAAGCTCCTCGCCGTCTTTTTCGCCGTTTTCGCTTCCATCGCCGCGTTCGGAATCGGAAACGGCGTCCAGTCCCAGGCGGTTGCAGATGCCCTCAACCGGTCATTCTCGATCCCGCATTGGCTCACGGGTCTCGTCGTCGCCGCCTGCGTAGGCGCCGTCATCCTCGGAGGGATCAAGTCAATCGGTCGCTTCACCGCCGTGTTCGTGCCGATGATGATCGTTCTCTACATCGGCGGTGCCGGACTGGTCATCCTCCGCAACATCGGTCAGGTGCCCGAAGCGCTCCGTCTCGTCTTCCAGGGAGCGTTCACGCCCATGGCCGCCGGCGGGGGTGCGATCGGCTATACGGTGGCGCAGGCTGTCCGCTTCGGTGTCGCTCGCGGGGTGTTCTCCAACGAGTCGGGGCTCGGCACGGGCGGGATCGCCGCCGCTGCGGCGCAGACGAACGAGCCCGTGCGGCAGGCGATGGTCTCGATGACTCAGACCTTCATCGACACGATCGTCGTCTGCTCCTTCACCGGAATCGCGATCATCAGCACCGGGTCGTGGACCATGGGGCTCGACGGGGCGAACCTCACGCAGCAAGCGTTCAGCACCGGACTCCCGGGAGAGACGGGAGGCGTGATCGTGGCGGTCTGTCTCGCCTTCTTCGCTTTCAGCACGATGCTCGGTTGGTCCTACTACGGCGAGCGGAATCTGGAGTACCTGATCGGCGTGAAGGCGATCTTCCCCTATCGCCTCGCCTTCGTGACCGTGATCGCCGTCGCCGCCGTTGCAAAGCTGGACGTCGTGTGGCTGCTCTCGGATATCATGAACGCCCTCATGGCGTTCCCCAACCTGATCGGCCTCCTGCTGCTTTCCGGGATCGTCTGGAGGGAGACACGATCCTATTTCTCCCGCCACCCGCTCGAGTAGGCTGGAATGAGACCGTTGCTCCGAAGGTCGGCGGTTGGGGCGCTCCTGGGTGGAGCCGCCTTTCTCGGGCTGGGGATCTACATGAACCGGGCGATCGGTGCGGGTCCGCTCGAGCATCTCGGCCCGCTCGGCTTCACCGTCGTTGTCGGTGCCACGATCGGCGGCCTGGTGGCTCCGCTGTTTCGGTGGCGACGAAGCCGGGGCCTCGTCGATGTGGGGCTGACCCACGTGGCCCTGGAAGTAACCGACCTGGACCGGAGCATCAAGTTTTACGCCAGGTACGCGAAGATGGAGGTCGTGCACCGCCGCGACCAAGCGACAGACCCGGATCTGGAGATCGCCTGGCTGAGCGATCGCACGAGGCCGTTCGTTGTCGTCCTGATGGAGGCCAGCCGCGTGGACCGGCCGCTCGGCCCCTTCGCGCACCTGGGCGTCGCGTGTTCGACCCGCGCCGAGCTGGAGAAACAGTGCGCGCTCGCCGCCTCGGAGGGGCGTCTGCGTGAGCCGCTGCGGGAGACGGGTGGTCCTGCCGGGTGCCTCGCCATGCTCTCAGACCCGGACGGCCACACGCTGGAGCTTTCCTACGGGCAGGAGGTGGGAGTCGCCGTCGAGTCGAGGAGGGGCGGAGACGCGTGAAGATCCGGACGCTCGAGCCCGCTGACTGGGAGGCGGTCAGCCACATCTATGCGGAGGGGATCGCCACCCGGAACGCGACCTTCGAGACTGAAGTCCCGTCGGGGGGGTCCTGGGACAGCGCTCACATCTCGGATTGCCGCTTCGTGGCAGAGGTCGATGGAGCCGTGCGCGGCTGGGCAGCGCTCACCCCCATCTCGGATCGTTGCGCCTACGGTGGCGTCGCCGAGGTGAGCGTGTACGTGGCTGCGTCCAGCCGGGGCCACGGCCTCGGCTCGGCGCTGCTGGCGCGAGTGATCCGAGCGTCCGAAGATGCCGGTTTCTGGACACTCCAGGCTGGCCTGTTCGCCGAGAACGCGGGCAGCCTGAGGCTGCACGAGCGGGCCGGCTTCCGGCTCGTAGGCGTCCGGGAAAGGCTGGGTAAGCTGGATGGCCGCTGGCGAGACGTGCAGCTCCTGGAGCGTCGCAGCGAGCGGGCCGGCGTGGACTGATGCTGAGGCGCCGGTCGATCTACCCCTCGAAGCGGGGGTAATGACCCAGGTCGTACGCGCGAATCGAGACGACCTCACGCGACTGGACTCCGAGCTCGGCCAGGGTCATGGATTCTTCAGGCACCCGCTTCTCGGCGTACTCCACGTAGAAGTCGTCGGGATCGTCCGTATCGCGAAGAAGCATCGCCTGAAGACCGAGCCGCTTCGCCTCCGCCAGCGTCGTGGTGGCTGGCAGCTCGGCGACGTGCTCCAGCCAGCGGTCGGGCATGATGAGCCGCACGGTGAGCTGAGGGGCCCGGCCGGCTTGCCGGGCCCGTGAGCCGGGCCCTCGGGTCGTGGGATCGGATGGAGTGTCGCTCATGCTATGCGCCGCTGAGAGTGTAAAGGAACCGCTTGGTGACGTCGGTCACGTCGAGGCCGACGACCCGGTCCGTGGAGGCGTGGACCGTCGTGTGGCCGTGCTCGCGGCCCACCCGGATGGTCGCCGTGCCTATCGCGCCGCGGAAGGTCACGGAGTCGGACGTCTCCTCGCCGACCTTGAGGCGGGTGTGAGCGCCGTAGAAGTCCTTGGCTCGTTGCAGGACCTCCATTGGCGCAACGGTTGTCATCGCTATGTACCGCATGCCGAACACGGGCTCCGCTGACGCGTCCGTTCCCGAGCGGCCCACGCTCGGTGGAGAAGAGGCGGTGAAGTTTGCCCGGGCACGCCGCCTCGTCAACCGCAGCGGGTCCGGACGGCACTCGGGTGTCCTCCGAGAGTCGGTGGCGCTGCTCGTGATGGCCGTTGCCGTCCTTGCCTTCGCGACGCTCGCGGCCGCCAGGGGCGTGCAGCCGTTTTCCGGCTGGTACTACCACTGGGCCTGGTACCCGACGCTGGTTGCGCTGGGCGCCGGCTACGCGGCCATCACGGGTAGGTGGCCGGCGTCGGCGCGCCTCGCCATCAGCCTTCTGTTCTGGTCGGCGTCCCTCTGGTTCTTCTTTGAGCTGGTGAATTTTCGGCTCGCCAACTGGTACTACGTGTTCGCCGCCGCCGGCCGTCCGGCGAGGGTGCTCGCCGCCTTCACGGCCTTCGCGACCGTCCTCCCGGCGATCTACCTCTCCTACCGCTGGACCCAGCGACTGGGCGTCGCCAGAGGTTGGGTGGGTCCGGCGCTGCCCCTGAGCCGGCACTCCGCCGCGCTCGTGGGCGCGGGATTCGCGCTCCTCCTCGTGGCGCTGTGGCAGCCGCGCCTCTTCTTCCCGCTCGTCTGGGGGTTCCTGACCCTCGTCTTGGAGCCGTGGAACTACCGTCACGCTCCCGAGCGGTCCCTGCTGGCCGACCTCGAGCACGGCCGATATGAGCGGATCATCCAGATCCTCGTGGCGGGAGCAGCGGTGGGGCTGGTGTGGGAGGCGTTCAACTCCCTCGCCGGGGCCCGGTGGATCTACACGGTCCCGGGCCTGGAGGGACACCGACTGTTCGAGATGCCGCTACCGGGCTTCCTGGGCTTTCCGGTTTTCGCGCTGGACTGCTTCGTGGTGTATCAAGCGCTCGTCAACGCGGGCCTCGCCGCGCCCGGCTGGGGAGGGAGCTTCGAGGAGGCACCCCCGGCGGGTTCAGAATCGGCCGTGACCGCCTTCGCCTCCCCGTCCGCCGCGACCTCCGCCGCCACCAGGAGTGCGGCCGTCGCGAGTGCCCTGGTGTTCGGAGCTTTCGTCGCCCTGGGCATGGAACGCTGGACGATCGACTCGACGTATCCCGAGCTGGAGGCGCTACCTGGCATCACGTCCGGCGAGCTTCGGAGCCTGCAAGCGGCAGGTGTTCGCAGCGTGGAGGCACTCTCATCGGCCGACGCCGATCTACTCTCGGAGCATGGTATGGAGGTCAACCGGGCCACGGACCTTGTCGCGACCGCGGGTCTGACGACGCTTCGCGGAATGGGAACCGAGAACGCCGCCGCGCTAAGATCTGCGGGCATACCGACGGTCTGTGCCCTCGCACGGGCGGATGCGATCATGGTCTCGCGGGCTGTTCGCGCCGTGCGCACCGATCCAAGGGCCGGCAGCCCGCCCCGCGTGAGGGTCTGGATCAGCTCCGCGGCCCGTAGATGCAGGACGGAGGGATAGAAGATGCCCCCGAACGACATGGCGCCCCTGCTCGAGTACTCCGAGGAACTGTTCGCTCCGGAGACGGAGACCCACCGCTGGATCCGGGCCCAGATGGCGGAACGCGGCTTCCCGACGATTCACATCTCTCCGCTGGAAGGCCGTATCCTGGCGGTTCTTGCCAGGCTCGCGGGAGCCGAGAAGCTGTTGGAGCTGGGCACCCTCGGTGGGTACTCCGCCCTGTGGTTGATCTCGCTGCTGCCGGCGGAGGCGCGGCTGATCACCGTGGAAAGCGAGCCCCGCCACGCGGCTCTGGCTCGAGAGGCCTTCGAGCGAGCCGGCGAGAGACGGATCGAGGTTATGGAGGGGGACGCCCGAAACGTGATCCAGGAACGCCTCCTCGGTGACCAGGGCCAGGCCGCTTCCTTCGATCTGATCTTCATCGATGCGGACAAGGAGAGTTATCCGTACTATCTGGATTCTGCCTGCAAGCTCCTGAAATCAGGGGGTCTCCTGCTGGGAGACAACGCGTACTGGGAGGGGAAAGTCGTCGATGCATCCGCCCGGGATGTGGAGACGGAAGCGATCCGACTCTTCAACCGCCGTCTGGCGGAAGATCCACGCTTCGAGAGCGTTCTTCTGCCCGTGCGTGACGGTCTGGCCGCGGCCCACTACACCGGTCCCCTGCGGCAGCACTCCTCCTGAGATCGATGAGATCGGTAAAGATCGAATTGGAGGAGCTCGATGATCGAGAATAGATCGAAGACGACGCTCGAGTACGGGCGCTTTTTTCTCCCCGGCCCGACCGAGGTCCGGCCGGAGACGCTGGCCGCGATGACACAGCCGGTCATCGGCCACCGGAGCGAGGAGATCCAGGCTCTGATCGGAGCGGCTCAGCCTGGGCTCAAGCACCTCTTCGGGACCAAGCGGCCGGTCTACATCTCCACCTCCTCCGCCACGGGCATGATGGAGGCGGCGATCACGAACCTGAGCCGAAAGCGCGTCCTCTGCCTGGTATGCGGAGCGTTCAGCGGCCGCTTCCACGCCATCGCCGAGGCGACGGGCCGAAAGGCGGACCGCCTGGCCGTCGAGTGGGGCGAGGCGAACCTGCCCGAGGATCTGCGCGAGGTGCTCACAGCGGATCCGGATCGCTACGATCTCGTGACTGTCGTACACTCGGAGACCTCCACCGGAACTCTGAACCCGGTGCGCGAGATCGCGGCCGTCGTGGCGGAGTTCGACGATATCCTGCTGGCGGTGGATACCGTGAGCTCGATGGGTGCGGCTCCTTTGCGGATGGACGAGTGGGGCCTCGACTACGTGCTCACGGGGTCCCAGAAGGCGTTGGCACTGCCACCAGGGATCTCCCTCGCCGCCGCTTCGGAGCGGGCCCTCTCCCGGGCCGGCGAGATCGAGCACCGCGGCTTCTACTTCGATCTTCTCAAGTTCGAGAAGAGTCTCGACCGGCTGATGACCCCGAACACGCCGGCCGTCTCCCTGATGTTCGCGCTTCGCCATCAGCTCGAGCACATGGTGGGGGAAGGCCTGGAAGTTCGCTGGAGGCGTCACCAGCAGATGGCGGATCACACGCACCTCTGGGTAGCGAGTCTCGCGGGCGAGACGGGTCGGCATTTCCAAATCGTCGCTCCGCCCGGATACCGCTCCCCGGCGGTGACGGCAGTGCGGCTGCCGGATCCCGAGGAGATGAGCGGACCCGAGGTCGTGAGCCGGCTCAGGGAACGAGGCTACGTGATCGCAGCCGGGTACGGAAAGCTGAAGCAAGAGACGGTTCGTATCGGCCACATGGGTGACCACACGATGGAGAAACTCGAAGACCTGCTCGATGAGCTGGGTGAGGTGTTGATCACGTGAACGACGGCATAGCGCTTACCAGGTCAGCCGCGGCGACCCGGACGGCGGAACGGACGGAGGAAGAACGGCGGGTCAAGAGGGTGGTGATCGCCGATCCGCTCTCGAACGAGGGACTCGACCTGCTCGCCGCCGCCGATGAGCTGGAGATCGTAGACGTCTCGTCGGAGGGAAGGGAGGCGCTCGAGGAGGCCCTCAGGGGTGCGGAGGGGCTGATCGTGCGGGGCGATACGCGGGTCGACGGGCCGCTCTTGGACGTCGCGGAGCGGCTTGAGGTGATCGGACGGGCGGGCGTCGGAGTGGACAACATCGACATGAGGGCGGCAACGCGTCGCGGGGTCGCCGTTATCAATGCTCCGGGCGGCAACACCAGCTCGACCGCCGAGCTCACTTTCGCGCTTCTCCTGGCGGCCGCACGCCGGGTCGCGGAGGCGGATCGCTCCGTGCGAGAGGGTCGCTGGGACCGGAAGGCCCTCGGGGGCCGCCAGCTCAAGGGCACCACGCTCGGCGTCATAGGCGCCGGCCGCATTGGCACCGAGGTCGCGCGCCGCGCGCATGCGTTCGGCATGCGGATCCTCGCCTACGATCCGTATCTCTCGGCCGAGCGGGCCGCCGACGAGCGCATCGAGCGGGTGGAGCTGGACGAGCTATTGGAGCGAGCTGACTTCGTGACGGTGCACGTGCCCCTCACGGAGCAGACGCGAGGAATGATCGGCGTGGCGGAGATCGCCAGGATGAAGCCGGCCGCGATCCTGGTCAACGCGGCGCGTGGAGGGATCGTGGACGAGCGGGCCCTCGCCGTCGCGCTCGAGCAGCGCAAGCTGGGGGGCGCCGCCCTCGATGTGTACGAGACGGAGCCGTTCCCCGGCGAGCACCCTCTCCGCGGGGCGCCGAACCTCGTGATGACGCCTCACCTGGGCGCCGCCACGTTGGAAGCGCAGCGCGAGGTGGCGCTGGAGATCGCCAGGCGCGTTCGGGATGCGTTGATCGCGGCAGACCTCACCGCAGCGCTCAACGTGCCGCAGATTGATCCGGCAGAGCGTGCGCGACTCGAGCCGCTGCTCGAGCTCGGACGCCGGCTCGGCGTGGTGCTGTCCGCCCTCACCGACGGGCGCTGTCAGCGCCTGGAGGTTCGCTATGCCGGCTCCATGCGCCGCGTTCTGCGGCTGCTCGCCGCCGCCTCGCTGGAGGGCTACCTGCGCTCGACCGTGGCCTCGCCGCTGAACCTCGTCAACGCCCTGGCGGTCGCCGACGAACGAAACATCGACGTCGCCCGCGTGCGCCGTCGCCGCATCGCCGACTACGCCCATTACGTGGAGCTCACTGCGACCGGCGGTCCCCGCGAGCAGGTGGTCGGTGGAGCGCTGCTGGAAGAAGGGCATCGGAGGCTCACGCGCGTCGGCCGTTTCCACGTCGACGCCACGCCGCGCGGCAACCTGGTCCTCGTGAAGAACCGGGACGTGCCGGGCGTGATCGGCGAGGTCGGATCCTGCCTGGGCGAGGCCGAAGTCAACATCGCCGAGTACCACCTCGCCCGCAGCGAGGCCGGCGGCGAGGCGTTGGGCGTCATCCGGACCGATGCCCCTCTCTCCGAGGAGCTCTTGGAGGAGCTCTTGGGGCTGCCGAGCGTGATCGCCGTTAGGCAGGTCGTTCTGGACCGGTAATCGGGCAGGCGGGGATCAGATCCCGGCGGCGATCCCCGTCGGCTCCCGGGCATCGGTCGTCGCATCCGGTCTCCATGTATCGGCCGCGCCCGCCAGAGGGAGCGTCAATAGCTCGGGGTGCAAAAGTCCCCCCATGATCTCGATCCCGTCCACGATCCGCGGACCCGATCGATTGAAATAGGATGACCCGTCCACCACGAACGCGCGCCCGCAATCGATCGCTCGCGGGGCCAAGCGGGCGAGGAGCTCGACGTGCTCTGCGGCGTCTCGACGGGTCGCCGCGAGCCCGTAGCCGCACGGCATGATGAGGAGCACGTCCGGGTCCGTGTCGGCCAGCTCGTCCTCCGTCGTTTCGACGGATCGCCCCTTCGCCTCGCCCGCCACGCACTCGCCGCCCGCCAGATCGATCATCTCCGGCACCCAGTGCCCCGGTACGAAGAGCGGATCGAGCCACTCTAGAGCCAGGACTCGTGGGCGCGGCGCGCCGGCCACGGCCCGGGTGACCTCGTGACAGCGTCGCCGCAGATTCCCGACGACGACCTCGGCTCGCTCCGCCGTCCCGGTCGCCTCACCGATCAACCCCACGCTCACCAGCACGTCCCGTATGGAATGCGCATCCAGCGAGAGCACATCCGCCTCGATCTCCGCCGCTCGAGCCGCCTCCAGAGCGCCCTCGGTCGGAACGGCGCACACCTCGCATACGGCCTGAGCCAGGATGAGGTGGGGCGAGAGCTCTCGGAGCTGGTCGACGTCGATCTCGTACAAGTCGTTACGGGACGAAGCACCTTCGCGGATCGCTTGATCGATCGCGCCGCTGCTCCTACCGGAGACATCGAAGGTCGGTTTGCTGAGCCGTGGGCGGTCGAGAACCTCGGGTGGGTGGTCGCACTCGTGGGAGATGCCGACGAGCTCATCTGCCAGACCGAGCTCGCAGAGGATCTCGGTCGCAGCGGCGAGTAGAGAGACGATTTTCATGCCAGGCTCAGTAGGTCGGCATGCTCTCGTCGACCTCCTCGGCCCAAGCCAGGATTCCGCCCTTCAGGTTGATCGCGTCGAAGCCCGTTTCCCGCAGCTTCTCCACCGCCTGCGCGCTGCGCGCCCCCGAGCGGCAGTAGACGACCAACGGAGTGGCCGGATCCAGCTCTCCGACGACCGTGGGGAAGACGCCGAGCGGGGTCAGGCGGGCTCCCTGCGGCCCGAGGTTGCAGATCTGCCACTCGTACGGCTCACGCACGTCGATCAGCTGGAAATCTCGGCTTTCGTCCAGCCACCGCTGGAGTTGGATCACCTCCATCTCGGGCACGCCTTCGGCCGAAACGCCTCGGTCCACGTTCACTCCACAAAACTCCTCGTAGTCGATCAGCTCGGTGATCGTCGGGCTCTCTCCGCACACCGGGCACGACGGATCCGCATGGATGCTCAGCTCACGAAACTGCATTTCCAAGGCGTCGATGAGAAGGAGGCGTCCGATCAGGGGTCGGCCCTGATCCAGAATGAGCTTGATCGTCTCGGTTGCCTGGATCGTACCGACGATGCCCGGGAGCACGCCGAACACGCCGGCGTCCGCGCAGCTCGGCGCCAGCTCGGCCGGCGGCGGCTCGCGAAACAGGCAGCGATAGCACGGTCCGTCCTGCGCTCCGAAGACGGACACCTGTCCCTCGAAGCGGAAAATCGCGCCGTAAATCGTCGGGATTCCCAGGAGCACGGCCGCGTCGTTCACGAGGTAGCGAGTCGGGAAATTGTCGCTCCCGTCCGCCACGACGTCCCAGCCCTCCAGGATCTCCAGCGCGTTGCCCGAGTCCAGCCTTGTCTCGAACGTCTCCACATCCACGTCCGGATTGATCGCATGGAGGCGAGCCCGAGCGGATTCCAGCTTCGAAGTGCCGATGGAAGACATATCGTGCAGGATCTGTCGCTGCAGGTTCGTGAAGTCCACTACATCGTGGTCGACGATGCCTATCGTGCCTACTCCGGCGGCCGTCAGATAGAGCGCGAGGGGCGAGCCCAGGCCGCCGGCGCCGACGAGAAGAACCCGTGCTCGCTTGAGCCGCTCCTGCCCCTCCACGCCCACCTCGGGGATGAGAAGGTGACGGCTGTAGCGGCGTAGCTCATCGGTCGTGAGCCCGGCACGCTCGGCTTCCGTGCCACCGCCAGTCGCCTCGATCACCTCCGAGGCGCGCCCGCCGGCGATCGACGGGATGATGCTCAGCTCCGCTCCGTCTTCCAACGCCGGATCCTCGGGCAGGTCACGGAGATTGCTCGTCCCGACAAAGACATTCACGAAGTTCCGCAGCTCACCATCGTCATCGATAAGCTGGGCACGAAGGCGCTCGTTGGACTCCGTCAGCCGGACGAGCGCTTCGCGGGCCGTCTCCGCCTCGACGTCGACGCTGGATCGCCCGTCCACGAAGGGCCGCAGCGGGGTCGGGATGCGTATCGAGACTCTAGCCATGCTCACACCTCTCACTGGCGTACATTGATCAAGTATAGTCGATTGACCGCTCCTCGAAGCGGCCGGTGTCCGCATCCAGCTCCCAGGCCCGCGTTTCCTCCGGCTCTCCCGCCGCGACCCGGATGATCACGTAGTGATACCACGGCCATGCCAGCTCGCGATCGGTCTCCGACGGCAGCGGGGGAGCGTCAGGGTGGGAGTGATAGAACCCGAGCACTCGCGGACCGCCCTCTTCCTCGGCGGTCAGAGCGCGACGGAGGCTCTCCGGATCCACCAGGTAGCGATCCTCTCGCTCGGACCAGCGGTTCGGTGCCGGCCGGAAGCCCTCGACCACCCGCCTGTCTCCCTCGATCCGGCCGAGCAGGATTCCGCAGGCCTCTCCCGGATAGCCCTCCGCGGCGGAAGCGAGCAGATCTGCGCAGACCTTGGAGCCGATCTCCAGCTGGGTCCGGGTCACGCTCAGGGCCTGCTCTCTCTCTCGCTGAGGTAGCGGTCTCCGCCGTCCGGCAGGATCGTAACGATCGTGCCGGCTTCGAGTCGTTCCGCGGCCCGGATGCAGCCCGCGTAGGCGGCCCCGGAGGATGTGCCGACAAAGAGACCACTCTCGCGCGCGAGCCGTCGTGCCCAACTCTGGGCTTCCTCCGTGGAGATCCTGATCTTCTCGTCGGCAACGGTAGGATCGTAAATCGCCGGACGGAGCGCCGAGTCGAGGTTCTTCAGGCCTTCGATGCCGTGCAGGGCCTCGAGCGGCTCCACCGCGATGATCCGCACCCCGTTCTCCAGCTTGCGCAGTCGCCGGCCGGTGCCGATCAGGGTCCCGGTCGTGCCGAGGCCGGCCACGAAGTGAGTGACGCCGCCACCGCTCTGCTGCCAGATCTCTAGGGCCGTGCCCTCGTAGTGCGCCCGCCAGTTTCCCGGGTTCGAGTACTGGTCGGCGTACCAGTAGAGATCCGGCGACGCCTTGGCCAAGCGTCGAGCCTCCAGGATCGAGCCGTCGGTGCCCTCGACCGGGTCCGTGAGGATGATGCGTGCCCCAAAGGCTTCCAGGGTCCGCAGCCTGTCCCGGCTCGCGTTCTCCGGGAGGCAGAGGGTGACCTCGAAGCCGACAGCCGCCCCGATCATGGCGTAGGCGATAGCCGTGTTTCCGGAACTGGCGTCAAGAAGGGACCGGTCCGCGAGTCCGCCCGTCCACAGCCCATCTCGAACGATCGACCACGCGGTGCGATCCTTCACGGAGCCGCCCGGATTCAGCCACTCGGCCTTACCGAGGATCTTGACGCGCGGATCGGGTGAGGGCAGGTGGAGCAGCGGCGTCCGCCCGATGCTCTCCACCAGCGTCCGCGCCGCGCGCGACAACACCACATTAGAGCCCGGCTCTTCCGGGAGGCCGAGGGCTGGTTCCATGGTCCCTTCCCGTCCGTTGAAGTCTGCGTGATACAAGAAAGCCGCGAGTTCGGGGCTCGCGGCTCGTGGCGTCATCGGGAAAGATCTGTCGATCTAGGCGCGCACCGCGGTCCCCCGCCGTCGGAAGCCGATTCGACATCTACACAAGGCCGTAACGCTCGCTCTTCCGGCTTTCAATGTGCGCGGCGTCATCTTCACACGGTCATCGGTTCGAGGAGTTTTCGGCCCGGCCAAGCGGGCGGCGTGTCTGAAGTGGAACCCCTCAGCCCTCAATTTAGTTTCCGGCGTCGAACGACGCGGCGGAAATCTCGCCGAGGCGAGGGCAGCCGTCACACCGGCACGGCGGCGGCGGCTTGCAGGGCCCTGAAGTTCTCGGCCACGCTGCCGCCGCCCCGGAACACCGAGGAGCCGGCGATCAGCACGTCCGCTCCGGCTGCCACCGCGAGCGGCGCCGTCTCCGTGTCCACGCCGCCGTCGATCTGGAACCGGATGCCCTCCAGCCCGGACGCCGCCGCCATCTCCCGTAGTCGTCCCAGCTTTGGAAGCGCCGATGCGATGAAGCGCTGCCCGCCGAAGCCCGGGTTCACAGTCATGACGAGAACGAGATCGACCAGGTGGAGCACCTCCGCGACCGCCTCCGCAGGCGTCGCCGGGTTGATCGCGACCCCGCACCTGCAGCCGAGCTTCCGGATCTCGACGAGATCGCGGTGCAGGTGGAGGCTTGCCTCCTGGTGGATCGTGATGAGGTCGGCACCCGCATCGGCGAAGGGCGCCAGAAACCTACCGGGCTCGTGCACCATCAGGTGGGCGTCCATGAACGCCGTCGTGCACGCCCGGAGGGCTCGCGCCACCGGGAGCCCGGCTGCCAGGTTCGGCACGAAGCGACCGTCCATCACGTCCAGCTGGAACCAGCGTGCACCGGCCTCTTCGGCCTCCCGCACGTGCTCTCCGAGACGGGCGTAGTCGGCGGCCAGCACCGACGGAGCGATCACGATCCCCTCTGGCGCGTCCATGCGATTGAGATCCTTCCGGCACGGGGTGACATGGGGCAAGCAGTCCGGCGTCGGTAGCACGTATTATAGTCAGATCCCGGGGGCCGCCAGAGGGGGGAGCCTTGCCATCAGGGACGGTCCCCGTTCCTTTCGGGCCCGACGCGTTGACTTTGACTCCGGATCCGGCCTCGGCGATTCCGTGACACCCTCCATCCTTCTGGTCCTGGCGATCCTGGCGGCGGCCGTCGTGTTCTTCGTCACCGAGTGGGTGCGCTACGATCTCGTCGCGCTCATCGTCCTGATCCTGCTCGCCCTGACGGGGCTGATTACGGGGCTGGAGGCCATCCAGGGGTTCAGCAACCCGGCCGTCATCACGATCGCCGCCGTTCTGGTGCTCAGCGGCGGTCTGTACCGAACGGGCATCGCGCACTTCGTCGGCGACCACGTCCTGCGGCTGGCCGGGGAGGGCGCGGGTCGTCTCACCTTCCTCCTGATGGTCACGGCCGGTCTTCTCTCTGCCATCATGAACAACATCGCGGTCAGCGCGCTCCTCATTCCGGTCGTGCTGGAGCTCTCTGGCCGTACCGGTCACGCGCCGTCCAAGCTTCTGATTCCACTCGCCTTCGCCTCTTTGCTGGGCGGCATGACCACCATGATCGGCACCGCCCCGAACATCCTGATCAGCGGCGCGGCGGCCGATGCGGGTCTCGGCGCCTTCGGCATGTTCGCGTTCACGCCCGTTGGTATCGCCGCCCTCGTCGCGGGGGTCGCCTATATGGCGCTGATCGGCCGGCGGCTCCTTCCCGAGCGCCGAAAAGATGGGGAGCGCGGCGTCGGCGCCGGTCTGTGGGCGCAGTTCGGGCTCGAGGAGACTCTGTTCAGCTTGGAGCTTCCGGCCGGATCGGCGCTCGAGGGTCGCACGCTCGTCGAGAGCCGGCTCGGAACGGCGCTCGGCCTCACCATCCTGGCTGTCGTGCGGTATGGAAACTACATCCTGGCCCCCGCGGCGACGTTCGTGCTTCGAACCGGCGACCGCGTCGTGGTCGAGGGGCGGCGCTCGGCGCTCGAAGCCGCCAAGACCTGGAGACGTCTATCCACCGAGGAGCCCCCTGCCGCCGCGGAGCTCCTCTCGGAATCGGTCGGCTTCCTGGAGGCCACCGTCGGCCACGCAGCTCCGATCCTCGGGGAGAACATCGTCGACGCAAACTTTCGACGTCGGTTCCACGCCACCGTGCTGGCCGTCGACCGCAGCGGCGTCGTGAAGCGGACGCGCCTCCACCAGACCGAGCTGGAGGTGGGTGACGTGCTGCTACTGCGCGCGGACGTGGAACGCCTCGAGGCGCTTCGGGCGGCGCCCGACTTCTCCGACGTCCGGCTGATCGGAGGCGAGGAGGCGAGCCGGCGATACCGCCTGGAGCGGAGGCTGCTGCGGGTCGTCGTTCCAGAGCGCTCCTGGCTGGAGGGCCGACGTCTGGATGAGACGCGTATCCGGGCCGCCTTCGACCTGACCGTGCTCGAGATTCGGCGCAACGGCGAGAGAAGCCTTCTTCCCGAAGGAGATACGGTGCTGCGGGCCGGAGATCGGCTGTTCCTGGAGGGCCGGGAGGAAGATCTCTCCATCCTCGACGGGATCCAGGGGCTCGAGTTCGACGGAGAGCAGCCCCTGCTGCTGGAGGACCTCGAGGCGAACACGGTCGGCTTCGCGGAGGTCACGCTCTCTCCGCGCAGCACCATCGGCGGAAAAACCCTGCAAGAGCTCGGCTTCCGGGAGCGGTACGGGCTGATGGTCCTCGCGATCGAGCGCAGCGGTCGCGTCTATCACTGGAACGTGAAGGTCCGCTCGATGCCCCTCCAGTTCGGAGATGCGCTGCTCCTGTACGGCCGACGCTCGGAGCTGGCCAAGTTGGCGCGGGACCCCGACTGGCTGGTGCTCAGCGCAGAGGTGCGGGAGGCGTTTCGCGAGGGGAAGGCGCCCCTGGCCGTGGCCATAATGGCGGCCATGATCCTCTCGGTGGGCGTCCGCTTGGTGCCGATCTATATCGCGGCCCCGACCGGTGCGCTGTTGATGATCCTCACAGGCTGCCTCACGGCGGACGAGGCCTACAAGTTCATCGAATGGAAGATCCTGGTGCTCATCGCCGGGATGCTGGCGCTCGGACTCGCCATGGAGGGAACGGGAGCCGCCGGGCTCATTGCGGAGTCGGTTCTAGGAGTGGCCGGGTCGGCGGGTCCACGGGTGCTTCTAGCGTCTCTTTTCCTGATCACCGCGCTGGCCGCGCAGTTCATGCCGACTGCCGCCGTGGCTGTTCTGATGGCGCCGATCGCGCTCGGCAGCGCCGCCGACCTCGGTCTGTCGCCCCACGCTCTCCTCATGGTGGTGGCGATCGGGAGCTCGTGCGCCTTCATGAGCCCCTTTGGCCACCCCGTGAACCTCCTGGTCATGGGTGTGGGCGGCTACAGGGTCTCGGACTACACGCGCGTGGGGATTCCCCTCGTCGCGGTTCTGCTCGGGGTGGTTGTCCTGGTGCTCCCCATCGTGTGGCCCCTGACCTGAGCTCCGGTCCGGGCTGGATGGCGGCCTCGTGATCCCAGCGTGATCGCCCTCAGATCAGCCCGAGCTTCCCACCCACCTTCTTCAGGGCGTCCAACGCCCGGTCCAGGTGCTCTCTCTCGTGGGAGGCCGAGATTTGGCACCGTATCCGGGCCTCCCCCTTCGGCACGACAGGAAAGCCGAAGCCGATCACGAAGACGCCCTCCGCGAGGAGCTGGTTGCTCAGAGCGATCGCGTCCGACGTCTCTCCGATGATGACGGGGACGATCGGGGTGTCGCCTTCGATCGGCCGATAGCCGAGCTCCAGCAGCCTCTCCCGGAAGTAGTCGGTGTTGGCCATCAGCTTCGAGATGAGCTCGGGGTGGCTTTCCAGATGCCTGATGGCGGCGAGGGCGCCGCACGCCGAATGGGGCGGAACGGCGTTGGTGAACAGCTGGGTGCGCGAAACCTGGGTCAGGTAGTCACACAGATCCCGCGTGCTGGCGGTGAAGCCACCCGCCATGCCGCCCAGCGCCTTCCCGAGTGTCGAGGTCACGATGTCCACCTCGCCGTGCATCCCGAAGTGCTCGGGCGTCCCGCGGCCGGTCTCACCCAGCACTCCGGTGGCGTGGGAGTCATCGATGACCATGATGGCGTCGAACCGGTCGCACAGCTCGCGGATCTCCGGCAGGGGTGCGATCTCCCCTTCCATGCTGAACACACCGTCGGTGATGACGAGCCGATGACGGGCGTCGCGCGAGGCCTCCAGCACCTCCCGAAGGTGATCTATATCCATGTGACGGTAGATCTTGCGCTGCGCCTTGCACAGCCGGATCCCGTCGATAATGGAGGCGTGATTGAGGGCGTCGCTGATCAGGACGTCCTCCTCGCCAAGTACGGGCGCGAAGAGCCCCTCGTTGGCGTTCCAGCAGGAGGTGTAGGTGATCGACGCCTCCGTCCCGAGGAAGTCGGCGATCCCCTCCTCGAGTTCGCGATGTATCGTGAACGTCCCGCAGATGAAGCGAACCGAAGAAGTCCCGGCCCCATAGCGGTCCACTCCGTCGCGGACCGCCTGCATGACAGATGGCTCGTCGCACAGCCCGACGTAGTTGTTCGAGCAGAGGTTCACGACCTCGCCGAAGCCTTCCAGTCGGATCACCGCCGATTGAGGGCCCTCTACGTGACGCAGCGTCTTCAGCACGCCCCGATCACGCATCTCGCCCAGCTCGCGAGCCAGCCGCGAGCTCAACCCCTGATTCAACGTGGTTCCTCCGATCCGTTCCGAATAAAGCGTCATCTCGCTACGTCATCTCGCTAGCCGTACTCGCTAGTCGTAGTAGTCGCGACCGCGACGCTCGGTCACCCGGGAAGAATCGACCCGGATGCTGGGTCTGGATCCCCAGCGCCCGCAGAGCGTGAATCCGGTGAACGAGCCACGCACGAAGACCACGCGGTCGGTGCCCGCCTCCGCGGCGATCTCGTCCGGGGTATCCCGAAGCGCGAAGGGTCGTTGGTTGGCTGCCCAACCGGGACCGAACAGCCAGCAGCCGCCGACGCTACGCACGGTGCCCTCTCCCACGGCGACCATCCGGGAGAAACCGCCGGAGTCGACCGCGGTGACTGTCCCGAGGTCGAGGCCGCCGCGAGTTCGCACACGGTACCGTCCGGCACGCTCGAGGCTAAACGGTCGCGCGTGATAGAAACTGACCCGCTCCCGCGAGCACGTGGCATCGAACACGCTTCGCTCCGCGGAGAGCACGATCTCCGCCTCCGAGAGCGTGACGACCGCGGTGTCGAGCCGGCCGCAGGTCGTCGGGGAGACCGGGCCGGCGAACTCCAGCGAGAAGGTCTCGCCCACGACCACGGTGTCCGGATACGCCGCCCAGCTGACGATCGCCTCGTCCGGCGTCGGCTCGCCGATTCGCCAGCATCCCGCCGCGATGGTCACGATCAGGACGAGTGGCGGATTCAGCGCTCCCCGTCTCCTCAGGATGATTTTGCGATCGCCGTCATGCTGGATTTATCCCGCTCGAGGGGTGGGCAAAGTGTCCGGCCGGAGAGTGGCGGGCAAGGAGTCGGGCCGGTCGACAGCGCGTTCCGGTCGGGGGCTCGACGACCCGCCGGGAAACCTGACTTTCCGCCGGTGTATCCTCCGGCGTGAAACAGCGCTACGTATTGCCATCCGAGCGCTGGGACAGGCAACAGAGAAGGGTGCTCGGATGGTCGCTTCTGGTTTCGGCGGTCCTGCACGGGATCTTCTTTATCGCCTGGCGGGGCGCGTCCTCCGCGCCGGCCGGCGGCCCGACCGAGTCCGCTCTAGCGGCCCCTTCGCTGGCGTACGGAGGCGGTGCGTTGCAGGCCATCAGCGTGTCCGCGCCACGCCCCTTCGAGATTCCGGCTCCACCCGAGCCCGCAGAGCTCACCGATGAGCCGGTGTGGGACGTTGTCGAGGTCGGCGGCCCGGTCTCGGTAACGCTGGGGAGGCCCGGGCCGTCCCGAGGGGATGCGTCCGGTTCGGGATCCTCTCCCGGGCCCGGGCTCGGGGGCACCGGCTCCCGCACGACGAGTCCGGTGCCGCGCTCCATCGTTCCCGAGTGGGATCCGCCCGGCGAAGTCCAGGGAATGCGGGTGACGGCGCGTGTGCTGGTGAGTGCAGAGGGGCAGCCGCTGGGCGAGGTGCAGCTCGTTCCTCCCACGCCGGATCAGGCGTTCAACCGCAGGCTCGTCGAGAAGGTGCTGCAGATGCAATACATGCCCGGACGGCGAGACGGCGAGCCGGTGGAGGCCTGGGCCGAGATCACGTTCGTCTTCTAGCTGGCCGCCCACTCCTCATTCTAGCTGGCGGCCAACGGACGCCGCGACCCGTTGCCGACCGGACTCAGCCTCCCGCGACCCTCCCAGAGGAGCGTGTACAGCTCGTCATGGGCTGCCGTGATCGAGTGATACTCCGCCAATGGTCGGTCGTTTGAGGTTAGCCAGAGGACTCGGATCAGGGCGAGGTGCGTGATGACGACGGCGGGGGCTCCGTCCTCGGAGAGCTCCGCCTTCCCGATCTGGTCGATCGCGCCCACGGCGCGCTCTCGAACCTCCTCCAGGCGCTCACGCCCGGGGATCTCCAGCTGATCGGGCCTCTCCAGCCACTCCCGGTACGCCGACGGCCATCGTTCGGCCACCTCGCTCTCGGTCAAGCCGATCCACTCGCCCAGCTCGATCTCGTGAAGATCGTGAACGGTGTGAACGGGAAGCGAGAGCTCCGCCGCCAGGATCTCTGCCGTCTCGACCGCGCGGCGCACCGGGCTGGCGTAGAGCCTGCCGCCACGGAGCCCGAGGCTTTTCGCGAGCCGCACGACCCCTTCGCGTCCCTCTTCCGTCAGGTGCTCGTCGCTCCACCCGGCGAACCGTCGGCTCCGGTTGGACTCCGTTTCCCCGTGGCGGATCAACACGAGCGTCGGTGGCTCGGCCAAGTCTACCCTCCCGTTCAGTGACAGATATACGCGTAGCCTCCATTCGCCGAAACCGGCGATTGAAGGCCAGATGATCGGCGGAGGCGAACCTCCTACACCGACACCTTGCCCGGCCGTCGAAGCGAAAGAAAGGAGGACGCGACGTTCTCGACTTGAACCGTTCCGAGCGACGATCCCTCGCTGTGGCTGCGCTTCTCGTCCTGCTCGGGACGGCCGTCCGTGTGGCGGTCTCTCCCGGCCGGGCCGAGTTCACCTGGATACCGGCGGACTCGACCGGCGAGCTCCCGACCCTCGGCGAGACGCGGCGCGCGGTGGCCGATGCGCTGGCCAGGAAAGCCGTCGCGGAGAGACCGCTCGGTGCCGGGGAGCGGATCGACCCCAACGCCGCGACGGCGGAGGAGCTGGAGCGGCTGCCAGGGATCGGGCCGGCAAAGGGCTTCGCTATCGTTGAAGAGCGACGCAGGAGCGGACCCTACACGACTCCGGCGGACCTGGGTCGCGTCCCGGGCATCGGCCCGGCGGTGCTCGAGCGCATCGCTCCCCATCTCACCCTGCGGCCCAGTCCGGTCTCCCGGCAGGGCTCCGGCCCCCCCTCGGCCGGGCGGGTCAATCTGAACGTGGCAAGTAGGGACGAGCTCATGGCGCTCCCCGGAATCGGACCGGCTCGTGCGGACAGCATCCTTGCTTTCAGGGACCGGCACGGGGGATTCAGGCGGGCCGAAGAGCTGCTGAACATTCCAGGGATAGGCGCGGCAATCCTTCGTGCTTTGCAAGGGATAGTCGACGTTCGCTGAAACGCTCATGGTGTTTAACACTTTACTGTGTCACACCTTACCGCCTTCTACCGGCTCTGGCGCGAGTGGACTGACTCTTGCTCCCACGTGAGTGCCGATTCGGAGGCTCGGTCCACTCGTACCATCTCGGGAGTGAGGCCGGCGACACTCGACACAGGTTTCAGAGAAGGGGTCGATGGCGGTTCGCACGGCTCAGAGTCCAGCAGCAACGCACTCGTCTGCCGGGAAGCGCTTGGGCGAGCTCCTCCTTCAAACGGCGATGATCTCGCTGGAGGACCTGGAGGCGGCCCAGCAGGAATCGGAGCAGACGGGCGCTCGCCTGAGCTACATTCTCGTAGCGAACGACCATCTGTCTGAAGCGGACGTCACCTCGGTGATCTCCAGCGAGTACCATCTCCCCTCCGTCGATCTCACGTCGGTGGAGGTGGATGAGCGCGCCGTGGCGATGGTTCCCGCCGATTTCGCCAGCAAGCACGCCCTGCTGCCGATCAAGCGGAGCGGTCGAACGCTCACTGTCGCCCTGGCCGATCCCTCCGACCCGACTCTGCTCGACGTTCTGAAGTTCATCACGCGCCTTGACATCGAGCTCATGGTGGCGGGCGAAGTCTCCCTCCGCTCGCGCATCGAAAAGCACTACGACGTCACGACGGCCAAGCTGGGCGAGCTGCTGGACGAACTCGAAGAGCTGGAGATCGAGCTCGTCGAATCGGAACAGGACCAGATCTCGACGGAGCAGCTCCGGGCACAGGTCGACGATGCACCAGTCGTTCGCCTCAT
>Ga0255058_10000036_pt1 | contig 74111 bp, 74 predicted proteins | sample Cases_109_9_MG_FD_188637 | JGI IMG/M metagenome (GOLD analysis project Ga0255058, IMG submission 188637) | Seawater microbial communities from Amundsen Gulf, Northwest Territories, Canada - Cases_109_9 | ecosystem: Environmental > Aquatic > Marine > Gulf | place: Canada: Northwest Territories...
CGTCGGCAAGCACCATACGCAGGGCCTTGCTGCCGCGTTCCCGGCGCACGATGGCCGGGCGGCCTTCACGCAGCGCCGGCTTGTAGACATAGAACTCGTCAGGGTTCACCTGTCCCTGGACGACGGTTTCGCCGAGGCCATAGGCGGAGGTGATGAATACCACCTGATCGAAACCGGATTCTGTATCCATGGTGAACATGACGCCGCTGGCAGCAGTATCGCTGCGCACCATGCGTTGCACGCCGGCCGACAGAGCCACCTCGCTATGGGCGAAGTTCTGGTGCCCCCGGTAAGCGATGGCGCGATCGTTGTACAGGGACGCGAACACGGACTTGATGGCCACCAGCACCTCGTCGATGCCGACGACGTTGAGGAATGTTTCCTGCTGACCGGCAAAGGACGCTTCCGGCAGATCCTCCGCCGTCGCCGAGGAGCGCACCGCCACCGCGGCACCCGCACTCGTTCCGACGAGTTCCCGGTGGGCCTTGCGAACCGCATCCTCCAGCGCCTCCGGGAGCGCCGCGTCGCTTACCCAACCCCGGACGCGCTCCCCGGTCGCGGCGAGCGTCGCCACGTCTTCCACGTCCAGATCTTTCAACTCGTCCGCGATGCGTTGCGCCAGGGTATTGTGGCTCAGGAATTCCCGGAAGGCGTCGGCGGTAGTCGCGAATCCCCCGGGGACTCTCACCCCGGAAGCCGCGAGGGATCCAATCATCTCGCCAAGGGAAGCGTTCTTGCCGCCGACCCGGGCGACGTCATTCATGCCAACTGTGTCAAACCAGACTACGCGATCCACGTGCTGTTCCCGATCTTTGCCGCCCGAATACCGGGCGGCGGCTGCCGCCCCCGGCCAGGAGGCGGGAGCATAGCGTGGCACGGCTTTCGAGGCCACGTTGGAACGGCATCTATTTTTGCGGGGACAGTTTAAGGCGTCGAAGCCGAAACGGGCCCTGATCTCTTAAACTGTCCCCGCAAAAATAGGAACGGCATCCGCGTCCCGTGGGAGCCGTAGACACGGGCAACGGCTGGTAGAATGATCGTTTTCCACCAGCACAGATGCAGCAGCCCATGCCTTTTCGCCACCGCCACGATCTCCTGGGAGTCTTCACCCAGCACAAGGTGGCGTGCAATCTGCTCATGGTGATCATGATCCTGGCGGGGCTCTGGGCTCTGGATCGTCTCAACACGCAATTCTTCCCGAACATCGCCCTTGACGTGGTGAAGGTGCGCGTCGAGTGGACCGGTGCCAGCGCCGAGGACGTGGAGGCTGCCATCACCAACCCCCTCGAGCAGCAGCTTCGTTCCCTGGATGGACTCCGCCAGATGACGTCCAACTCCGCCGAGGGCTCGGCGAGCATCGTCCTCGAGTACGAGGAGGGCACCGACATGGGCGTGGCGCTGGATCAGGTGAAGGAGCAGGTGGCGCTCGCGCGCAATCTGCCGGCGGCGGCGGAGACGCCGGAGATCGCCCGCATCGTCCGCTACGAGCCAGTGGCGCGGGTGCTGGTGACCAGCGCCGACACCAGCATCGGCGAGCTGCGCGCGCTGGTGCAGCAGATGGAACGCGAGCTGCTGGGTCGCGGCATCGCCAACATCCAACTGGTGGGACTGGCGGAGCAGGAGATCGCCATCCAGGTGCCGGCCGCCGTGCTGCACGAGCTGGACCTGTCGCTGGACGACATCGCCGATCGAGTCGCCCGGTTGAGCCGCGATCTGCCGGCCGGGAACATCGGCTTGAACGACGTGTCCCGGCAACTGCGGGCGCTGGATCAGCGCCGACGGGAGGTGGGTTTCGAGCGCCTGCCGCTGCTCAGCGATGAATCGGGTCGGCTTCTGACCCTGGGAGACATCGCCACCATCGAGCGGCGTGCCCGCAGCCGCCAAACCGTGGTCACCATGGCCGGCCAACCGGCCATCGAGATGCGCCTCAAGCGCAACGAGAACGCCAGCAGCCTCGAATCGGCGGAAATTCTCGCCCGCTGGCTGGCAGACAACCGCGGTCGCTGGCCGCCGGGGATCCAGGTGACCGTCTACGACCAGGCGTGGCTGTTGATCAAGGAGCGCATCCAGCTGCTACTGAAGAACGGCGCCGGCGGCTTGGTTCTGGTGGTGCTCATCCTGTTTCTGTTTCTGAACGGCCGCGTCGCATTCTGGGTGGCAGTGGGTATCCCGATCTCCTTCATGGCTACCCTCGGCGTGCTCTATCTCATCGGCGGCAGCATCAACATGGTGAGCCTCTTCGGCCTCATCATGGCGCTGGGCATCATCGTCGACGATGCCATCGTGGTGGGCGAGGACGCGCTCACCCACTACCAAGCCGGCGAGGATCCCCTGGAAGCGGCCGAGGGCGGCGCCCGCCGCATGCTGGCGCCGGTGATCTCGTCTTCCTTGACCACCATCGCGGCCTTTCTGCCGCTGATGCTGGTGAGCGGCATTATCGGCAACGTGCTCTTCGACATCCCCATGGTGGTGGTGTGCGTGATCATCGCATCGCTGGTGGAAAGCTTTCTGGTGCTGCCGGGGCATCTGCGCCACGCATTCCAGAATATGCACGAGCGCCCCGCATCGGCGCTGCGCATGCGGCTGGATGCAGCGTTCGCGCGCTTTCGCGAAGGCCGCTTTCGAACCCTGGTGACAGCGAGTGTCGCGAATCCGTGGACGACATTGAGCGTCGCGGTGGCTCTGCTTCTGGTGAGCATCGGCCTGTTCGCCGGAGGGCGTCTCGCTTTTCATTTTCTGCCATCGCCGGAAGGCAAGCTCATTTACGCCAGTGTCAGCTTCGTCGCCGGCACGCCACCCGGGCGTACCGAAACCTTCCTCGGCCAGGTGGAGCAGGCGTTGCGCGACACCGAGGCGGCACTGGGCGGACAGCTTATCGAGATTGCCACCACCCACCGCGGCATCATCGAAGGCGCCGACGGCACGCGCGGCCAGAGCGGCGATCAGTTCGGCACGGTTATCGTGGAGCTGGTGGAACCCGACGCACGCGACGTGGGCAATCCCGAGTTCATGCGCGAGTGGCAAAGCCGCGTGCGCCTTGCCGCCGGCATCGAATCTTTCTCCATCGTCGAGCGCCGCCCTGGCCCGCCGGGCCGCGACATCGACATCCGGCTCACCCGCCCGGGCAACGATACCGCGCAGCTGAAAGCGGCAGCCCTGGAGCTGGCCAGCACCTTGAGCACCATTCGCGGGGTGAGCGGAATCGGCGATGACATGCCCTTCGGTCAGGAACAGCTCATCTACCGCCTGTCGCCAGAAGGCCGTGTCCTGGGACTCACCGTGGAGGATGTGGGCCGTCAATTGCGCGCCGCCTACGACGGCCGCATCGCGCAGATTTTTCAGGACGGCGACGACGAAGTCGAGGTCCGGGTCGTGCTTCCGGATCGCGAGCGGCACAATCTCGCGAGCCTCGGCGATCTCAAGATCATGACCGCGGCCGGCACCAGCGTGCCGCTGTTCACCGTGCTCGAGGTCTCGACGCAACGGGGCTTCGACATTCTCAGGCACAACGACCGCGATCTTTCCGTGCGTGTCTCGGCCGCGGTGGATCCGGCTCTCAACAACAGCAACGACATCATTGCGGATCTCGAAGCCGGTCCCCTGCAGCAGTTGAAGCGTCGCTACGGCATCGACTACTCCTATGAAGGCCGCCGCTCGGATCAGACCGAGACGCTGGCAGACATGGCGCGCGGAGGACTGCTCGCACTCGCCATGATCTACCTGGTGCTGGCATGGGTATTCGCGTCCTACGGTTGGCCATTGGTGGTGATGTCCGTCATTCCCTTCGGCGTCATCGGCGCGCTTCTGGGCCACTGGCTGATGGACCTGGATCTGACTGTGCTTTCGTTGTTCGGTTTGTTCGGCCTGTCGGGCATCGTCGTCAACGACTCCATCATCCTGGTGATGTTCTACAAGCAGCAGAAGGAGAGCGGCGTGCCCTGGCGCCACGCCATCGTCGAGGCCACCTGCCAGCGTCTTCGCGCCGTGCTGCTGACCTCGCTCACGACCATCGCCGGTCTGACGCCGCTGATGTTCGAGACCTCCCGCCAGGCACAATTCCTCATCCCCATGGCAGTTACCATCTCATACGGTCTGGCAGTGGCGACGCTGCTGGTGCTGCTGGTGGTTCCGAGCCTGCTGTGTATTCACGAATCCATTGCCCTGCGCTCCGGTCGACACACCGGCGGCGACGTCGCCGAGCTCAACACCTGAACAATGGCCGCGAGCTTGGCCTGAAGATATGGGAATCGGACTGATCGTCATCGGCACCGAGCTGCTCACGGGAAAACGCCGGGACAGCCACTTTGCACATACCGTGGAGGCGCTTGCCGGTCGCGGCCTGGCGCTCAGCTGGTGCCGCTACATCGGTGACTGTCCGCGAGCCATTGTCCGTGAGCTGCGCTTCATCATGGATTCCGGAGACATCGCGTTCTGCTGCGGTGGTATCGGCGCGACACCGGACGACCACACCCGCGCCAGCGCCGCCAGCGCCGCGAGCGTTGTGCTCGTTCGCCACCCACAAGCGGCGGCCATCATCGAGGAGCGCTTCGCAGACAGCGCCTATCCCCAGCGCATTCACATGGCCGATCTTCCGGAGGGCTGCACCCTGATTCCGAATCCGGTCAACCGGATCGCGGGATTCAGCCTGGGTAAGCTGCACTTCATCCCCGGTTTTCCGCAGATGGCGTGGCCCATGATGGAGTGGGTGCTGGACAATCACTATCCGAGTCTCCGCGACCACGAGCCACCGGCGGAGATTCTGCTGACTCTGCCCGGTGTCAGCGAGGGCCAGCTCATCGACATCATGCAGGATTTTGTCGCGCGCTTTCCCGAGGTGGAGTTTTCCTGCCTGCCGCACATGCAAGGCGACTACCGTGAGACCGAGCTAGGCGTGCGCGGCCACGCCGGAAATGTCGATGACGCCGTGGCCTGGCTCACCGAGGCCCTGGATCGCGGTGGCTGGAGCTGGGAGAAGCGCGCCGCGTCTCCGGCCGCTTAGGGAGCCAGCACCGATGCCGCCAGCGCGCCCACCGACCCCGATCACCGATGACCGCGCAGCGCTGCTGCGCCCGCCGCTCAAGTGGGCCGGGGGCAAACGCTGGCTGGTGCCACAGCTCGAACGCCTGTGGCGCGCCCAAGCCTCCCAGCGCTTGGTGGAGCCCTTCTGCGGCGGGCTGGCGGTGGCGCTGGGCATCGATCCACAACGCGCACTCCTGAACGACGTCAATCCGCATCCGGTGAATTTCTACCAACACCTGCAGAAAGGACTGACCATACGCGTCGCCATGCGTAACGAAAGGGATCTCTACTACCAACATCGCAACGACTTCAATCGTCTCGCATCGACGCGCCGGGGTTTGATCAGCCGCAAGGCCGCCGAGCTTTTCTACTTCTTGAATCGAACGGCTTACAACGGACTTTGCCGATTCAATCGCAAGGGCGAATTCAACGTACCCTTCGGCCGCCATGAACGCATCAATTACGTGCGTGACTTCGGCGCTTACCGGGGAGTTCTCTGCCGCTGGCACTTCAGCAGTGAAGACTTCGAGGCGCTCGAGCTGGAGGGTGATGACTTCATCTACGCGGATCCTCCCTACGACGTTCCCTTCCGGCAGTACTCGCGCTACGGATTCGACTGGAGCGAGCAGGTACGGCTGGCCCGCTGGCTCAGCATGCACAAGGGCCCGGTGGTGCTCTCCAACCAGGCCACCGAGCGCGTCGTCGCGCTCTACGAATCCCTCGACTTCCGCCTGGCATTCATGCAGGCCCCGCGCAGCATCAGCCGCACTGGCGATCGCACCCCCGCGCGGGAAGTCCTCGCCACCAGGGGATTCGACTGAGACCGGGAACCCGGTTTGCTCGAGGCGCTTCGTCGCGATTAATTTTGTGCGTGCCAGCTTACCCGGCGAAAGCCGGAGGCGCCGTCGCTCATCGTCTCGAAGGCGCCCAGGGATACAACCGGGGAAGTGTGATCGTGAGGATCGTGGCGACCACCAGGGCCATCACCATGGCCACGATTGCGAGGGTCCACGTATTGGGTCGAATTGCGCCTAACGCGACGATTACCAGCAACAGAGGGATGTCGAGAAAGTGGGTAAAAGTCGGAATATTCTCCGCCCGGGCACGCGCCAACTCTGGCGTAACTTGACCTTTTTCCACTGCTTCCCGTGTAAGTCGCCGCAACCTCATGAAGTACAGGCGCGTCACCGTGTTGCCCTCGACGAATTCGAAGGCGAATAACGCGACCATACCCGCCAGCCAAGGGACTTTCAGAAAACTCCAGCCACCGTAAAACGAACCGATCATCCACGTCCCCGAGCCCAGTAGCAGGAGTGCGCCGGGGACCACCAAGCCGTCATAGAACACGGCGATATTGCGAACGCTTTCCGTGATCAGGTGGAGATCGCGCAATTGTCTCGACCGGAGATCGGAGACGAAGACACCGATCAAACCCGCCCCGATGAGCACCAAACCGAGAATATGAGCGAATTTCAGCAACGTGTAGGTCATGATGGCTATCCTCGACAGCAATCGATGTCATTGCCGATAGCGTGTGTTTACATTTACTGCGTTGACTCGAGTTGTTCAGAGCGCTCTCGGACGGCCCGTAGGACCTTGAGGGCCTCCTTGAATTGCCGCTCACCGAGGCCTTCCGAAAGCTTGTTCACCCACGCAATCTGTGCATTGTCGATCGCCGCCATCGCTTGGATGCCTTCCTCACTGATCGACACCAGTGGCGCACGTTTGTGGTCGAAGTTGTCTTCCAAAACGACCATGCCCAGCCCCTCGAGATCGTTCACGATGCGCTGCACGCCTTGGCGGGCAAGCCCCATCCTTCTTGCGATTTGAGCTACCGTGCGCGGCTGCCCCGCGAGATCGATCGCTCCCATCACCTGCCACCGGGCGCTGGTCAGGCCCTGTGGTTTCGTGATTCGGTTACCGGCATCGAGCATTGCGCCGTTCAACCGGAAGGTTTCGAGTACCAGGTCAGTCAAAGCTTTACCTGCTGGTGTTCGTTTCGCCATGTTCGTCGCATATTACCAATTCGGTAATATATTGTCAATTTACCAAGGAGAAGCGATTGCTCGAGAGGACGAATCGAAGGTCAATCTGCTGTTCTCGGAGGCCTTTCGTAACAGGAGCCAGCCGGGGCCCGCGTCGGGAAACTATCTTTTCTTCGATTCCGGGGCTCCGGTCACTAAAGATGGGCCAGCAACGACCGATCCCATTACTGAGCCTTTGTTTGTCCGATCCACGCGTCCCATGCATAACCTCGAAAACACGACCCTCGGCAAGTACGACGTCTTCCATGAAATCGGCCGGGGCAGCATGGGCGTCGTATATCTCGGCCACGATCCCTTCAGCGGACGCGACGTAGCCCTCAAAGTGGCGTTGCCTGAATCGCTCCAGGACAAGCACGGCGGCGGCCGTTATCGCAAGCTGTTCTTCAACGAGGCCAAGGTAGCGGGGAAACTTCGCCACCCGAACATCGTCGGCGTCTACGACGCCGGGGTCGAGGATGAAATCTGCTACATCGTCATGGAGCTGATATCCGGTGGCCGTACCCTCTTCGATCATTGTCAACCGGATAGTTTACTGCCCGTCGAAGACGTGGTGCGCATCATCTTCAAGAGCGCCCGGGCTCTCGACTACGCCCACCGGCAGGGAGTGGTTCACCGCGACGTCAAGCCGCGCAACATTCTCCTCACCGTGGACGGAGAAGTGAAATTGAGCGACTTCAGCATCGCCCTGAGGACCCACGGCGATGCCACCGACACGCAAGTGCACGGCTATATCGGCTCACCGCTGTATATGTCTCCGGAGCAGGTCAAGGACGACAGCATCAGCAACCAGACCGATATATTTTCCCTGGGCGTGGTCATGTACGAGCTGCTGACGGGCAGACATCCGTTCGCCGCGGACAATCTGCCCGCCATCGCCCATCGCATTACCGAGAAAATACACACGCCTCTTTCGGAGATGCGCTCCGACGCGCCCCAGATACTCGGCCGAATTCTCGACAGGGCGCTCTGCAAGCAAGCCGGGCAACGCTACAAGATGGGGCTCGATCTGGCCGCGGATCTGAGTCTCGTCTACGACCACATCAAGCTACTCGACGAACAGCTTCCCGGCGACGAGAAATTCAAGCTGGTGCGAAGCCTTGCCTTCTTCGACGATTTCACCGAGCCCGAGATCTGGGAGGTGATCAACTCCAGCGGCTGGCTGGATTTCACGCCGGGCAGCGAGATCATCGCCGAGGGTGAGCTGGATACATCCTTCTACGTCATCATCTCAGGAGACGTGACTGTGCGGAAGGGCCACATGGAGGTCGACGAGCTGCATCAGGGAGATTGCTTCGGCGAGATGGGATTCATCGCACGCAAGGAACGCAGCGCCACCATTATTGCCAAGACCGGCGTGACCGCCATGAACGTACGCCCGTCGATGATCGAACGCGCATCGCTCAACTGCCAGTTGCGCTTCCACAAGGTCTTCCTGTCGGCATTGGTGGCGCGCCTGTCCCAGGCCACCGAGCGCCTCTCGACCGGCGCCGTCGCCGTTTAGCCCGGGCTACCCCACCGCCAGGTAGTCCACTCCACGCCCGTAGCCCATAGCTGCCAGGGCGGCGCCGATGCTCCCCCGGGCACCGTGGCTCGCCACCCATGCGAGCACAAAGGGCCGCGGCTGCCGACGGTTAAGCCACTCAGGTGCCACCACCGGTACGTCGTGAATGCGGCTTCCGATTTTTCGCGGATCCACATCTACCCAGGCGCAAGGTGCAAAACCCAGCGCAGCGAGATGGCTGGTACGCCGGCGGGTACGCCGGCCGGCCCCCCAGAATACCAACGGCCGTCCACTCTGCAGGCGCCGGTCGCGGGCCAGATAGCGCGCCCGCAGGCGGTCGAAGGCGTCTCGAGAGTAACGCGGGTCGCGACGGGAAAGACTGTCGTCGCGCTGACGCCAGTTTAGAAGACAGCGGTCGATCTTGGCCATGCGGCAGCCGTGCTCGGTGAGGCGCAGCCACAGCTCGTAGTCTTCGGGAAAGTCACCGTCCCGGTAACCGCCGACGGCAATCACCGCGGCGCGGCGAAACATGGCACTCGGGTGGGTTATCGGGCACTCGACGTAGACTTCGTCGCGCAGAGCGTCGCTGCCGAGGCACGCGTTCTGCCAGCGCAGATACTCGCGCATCCCCGCCTGCACCCGGTCGGCCGGGAATGCGCGCACACGGCTCGCCACAACGTCCACGTCCGGGTGCTGTTGCAGGTAGTCTCGTTGCAGGGCCAGGCGCTCGCAATCCATCACGTCGTCACCGTCCATGCGTGCAATCAGCGCTGCGCGCGCCTCGCCGAGTCCCGCATTGAGGCATGCCACCAATCCACGTCGCGGTGCACACAGCAGGCGTATTCGCGCGTCCGCCGCCGCCCGCGCCGACACCATCTCGTGGGTGTCGTCGCTGGAAGCGTCGTCGACGACTAGCAACTCGAAGTCCGTGAAGCTTTGTGCCTGAATGGAGTCCAGGCAGGAACCGAGGGTGGCCGCCGCGTTGCGCGCCGGCATGAGGACCGTTACCGCGGGTGTCGCGCTCATAGTGTGACTAACGAGGTCCACGCCGGGAGGCTCACCGGCCCGGCGACCGGGCTCTTATCGAGCGTCGAGAAGGTGACCAGCGCGCCGACGTGCCTCACTCACCGTCGTTGGACCCCTGGTACAGCTCCAACTGGCGCTCACCGGCGCCGGTTTTGCGACGGTACTTCATGCTGACGAACAGCATCAACAGATAGATGACGAACAGCACGTCGAGGACCGGCAGCACGAAACCGAAGAATATGCTGCCGCTGAATATCTTGGTGAAGTAAAAGGAAAGAATACCCAGGACGAATATCGCGGCACGCGCCGGACCCGGCCACCAGCCCGGACCATCGTCGTGGCCCACGCTTTCCCCCACCCCGCCGGCGTTCACCCCCGCCAGCGGCAGGGACCGGGGCCCCGGGCTCGTCGAGGCAGCCGGGGAGACCGGAGTCGGCGCGGCCAGGACCCTGCGGTACACCACCTTGCGCGCGAACTCCTCGAAGCCGAGCTCGAGGAGGAGCTTCTGTTGCCACTGGTTGTCCGGCGTGGTGTCGGTAGCAAGCACCCGGCAGCCTCGGGCCTGGGCCCAGCTGGCGGCCGCCTCGGCAAGACGCCGGGCGGTCACCTCGCGCGCTTGCGCCGGTTCCACGTGAAGGGCGTCCACGTAGGCGACGGGGCCTGAACCGAGCTCATCAGCCTGCGCCCGGCGCGACACTTCGATCATTCCCAACAACTCCCCCTGCCCATCGACGCACAGCAGCGTCATGCGCTGGCCGCGTTGCTCCATCATCTGATTCCAGTCCCGCGCATGTTGCTGGCCGCTGAGCGCGGGGCGCAGGCGCCGGCGCAAAGCGAGCCATGCGGGCTTGTCGGCGATGTTTACGGCGCGGATTTTCATGGCTGACGATGAAGCTCTCCCGCTTCCGCAGTAGGCTGTCCAATGCCGCACACGCTCCTAACCTGGAGCGCATCCAGTCAGCAGAACCACGCGCGAATAGGTGGCGCCGGCGGCCTCGAGCAGCCCCCCCCCAATCCAGGCCCCCGGTACGCCGGTGGCGGGGAAGCCCGAACGGCGCCTGCTGATGACCGGGTCGTTCCAGCGCGACGGACCGCAATAGGCGAGGCTCGCAAAACCAGCCCCGGCCGATGCCACCGTCTGCACGGGTTCTCGAATCTCGAAGGACCGCTCGACCAGCTTGTCACCATCACGCCACAGGCGTACCTGCCAGATTCCAGGGTACCTGGCGGGCACCTTGCCCCGGATTGGCATGGCCGTCTCGATGAGGTCGGGGCTGTCGTAGCTTCGGCGCACCGGCTTGCGCAAATAGACTTCGCCATCGGGAAACAGCCACTCGACGATGATCGGCTCGTCCACGGCCAGACCGGCATCGAAACGGGCCGACAAGGTGACGGACTGGTCGTCGACGGAGAACTCCACCGCCGGCGTGCCGCCGGCTTCCAGATGATCGTCCACCATGGACGGCTTCGCGCAACCGACCAGAAGCGCCGCCGCGACGCCGTAGCAACCCACTCGGCACAATAGTCGGACCACATGCATTCGCGTGTTCAGGCGGCGGCCACCACAGTCGAGGCTAGCGCTCGCGCACTACCCGGAAACCCACCGAGTCGTAGCCGCGCTGAGACTTCCATTTGGTGCGCTTCTTGGCGCGCACGGATTTTCCCGTGTTCAGGAAAGAGCCCCCGCGCACGACGCGGTTGGTGCAATCCCCGCCTTCCCAGACCGAGCCATCGGTAGGCGCATCCTGATAGTTGGGATGCCAGCAGTCCTGTACCCATTCGGCTACGTTGCCGGAAGTATCGTGCAATCCGTAGAGGTTGGCTGGAAAGCGTCCCACGCTGGTGGGGGCGCGCGGATTGAGTCCGGTGTCGCAGTTGAAACAATGGGCGCGCCCGCTACCGAGCTCGCGTCCCCACCAGTAGGTGGTGGCGGTATCGGCGAGCGCCGCGTACTCCCATTGCGCCTCGGTGGGCAGGCGGTACTTCTTGCCTGTCTGGCTAGATAACCAGCGGGTGTACGCCAGGGCGTCGTCCCAGCTGACCAGGATCACCGGGTAGGTCTTCTTGTCCGGGCCCGGGTTCTTCGGCCTCTTGCGCCCCGTTGCCCGGGCGAAGCGTTCGTATTCGGCGTAGGTAACCTCGTGCTTGCTCATTGCGAAGGCCGCTATGTCCACCATTCGCTCAGGCCGCTCGCTGACCTCGACGGAATGGTCCGGGCTGCCCATCTGAAAGCTGCCCGCGGGAATTTCCACCATCGCTGGTCCCTTGCCGCCGGATTTCAAGCCGTCTCGAAATTCCCTGACAACGGTCGGCGGAACATGCTTCGGCACGGGCTCGGGCTCGGGCTCGGGCTCAGGCTCGGGCTCGGGCTCAGGCTCGGGCTCGGGCTCGGGCTCAGGCTCGGGCTCGGGCTCGGGCTCAGGCTCAGGCTCGGGCTCGGGCTCGGGCTCGGGCTCGGGTTGTACTTGCGGCGGCGGCGTACGCGCCTGATCCTTTGGCAGCCAATCCCGCCACATACCCGTCTTGTACACGTAGCCGCCACCGGCTCCGGCGGCCAGCAACAAAATGAGGAAAAAAATCAGTCCCTTGTGGCCGCCGCTCGGCGTGACCGGAAGATCGCGCTCCCGCGCAATCTCTGCCCGCACCGGCGCGATTTCCACCGCCGGCGCCTGTGGCGCCGGCGCCCGGCTTTCCGCCGGCTGGCGCTCGACCGCGTCGACGACCACGATGGTGGTATTGTCCTGACGCGGACGCTTGGCTTCCTCCACCGCTTTCAGCAATCCCGCCACGCACTCCTTCGGCGTGTGGGACCAGGTGGACGTCTTTAGAATGGCCTCGCTTTCCAGGGTGTCCAGGCCATCACTGGAGATGATCAGGCGGTCCCCGGGCAGCAGCTGGTAGCCCGAGTTCGGGCAATCCACTTCCGCGATCTCGTCCCCCGTCATAGCGCTCATCAGCATGTTGCGCGACAGCCCTGCCTCGGCCTCGACGTCGATGCCCTGGGATCGCATGCGGTCCAGATAGCCGCCGTAGCTGTGGTCTTCGTTTTTCTTGATGAGCTCGCGATCGCGGATCACGTATAGATGACTGTCGCCGACGCTGATCCAGTAAATCTTGCCCTTGGTGATGGCCGCCGTGACCATGGTGCAGCCCATGCCGTCCAGGCCGGGCGTTTCCTCGATGGATTCCTTGAGCCCCTCATTGGCGTTCTTGAGCGCCCCGCGCAGCACCCCGACCGGGTCCTGCTTGCCGAACTTACTCGTGAAGGTGTTGTTGAAGGTGGAAACCACCAGGTTGCTGGCGATGTTGCCGGCCGCATGACCGCCCATACCGTCTGCGACGACGATAAGCGCCGAGGACTTCGATTCGCCGCTTTCGTCATCGAGATAGGTGGTCAGGAAAGCGTCTTCTTGATAATCCCGCGCACCCGCGATCTGATCGCCGGAGATTTCTAGGCTGAGTTCCACGCGATATCCCTAAAAGGTGACGTCGCCGTTGACTCGGTTTGTTCTGGAATCGCCCATCCGATCAAGTGTAGGACATGCTCAAGACTGTTTGACAGTGCAATTATATGGGCTGACGCGGGCTGGATCCGGGGTCAGGCCGGCAATATGTGATGCGCTTCACGAACTGAAGTGCGGCCCGGTGTGGGCCCGGGGACGGGTTCTAGATGCGGACTTCGATGCCGCGGGCGGCCATGCTGCGTTTCGCCTCACCAATGCTGAATTCGCCGAAGTGAAAGATGCTCGCAGCCAACACGGCATCGGCGCCGCCCCGCAGAATTCCGTCACTCAAATGCTCGAGATTGCCCACACCCCCCGAGGCGATTACCGGCACCGGCACCGCATCCACCACCGCGCGCGTGAGCTCCAGATCGAAGCCGTTGCGGGTACCGTCGCGATCCATGCTGGTAAGCAGTATCTCACCGGCGCCGAGCTCTGCCATGCGCCGCGCCCATGTCACCGCATCCAGTCCGGTGGGAGTGCGGCCCCCATGGGTGAACACCTCCCAGTGCGACACCGGTTCCTGTCCGTCGCTGCCCGCAACTTTCTCCCCTGCACGCTTCGCGTCGACGGCGACGACAATGCACTGGGCGCCGAACCGCGCCGACGCTTCGCCGACGAAGTCGGGATTCGCTACTGCGGCGGTGTTTATCGAGACCTTGTCGGCTCCGGCGTTGAGCAGGCGCCGTATGTCGGCGCATGCGCGCACCCCTCCTCCCACCGTGAGCGGGATGAATACCTCGCTCGCCACCGTTTCCACCACCGACACGATGGTGTCGCGATCGTCCGAAGACGCGGTGATATCGAGAAAGGTGAGTTCGTCGGCGCCCTCCTCGTCATATCGGCGGGCAATTTCAACCGGGTCGCCCGCATCGCGAATAGCGACGAAGTTCACACCCTTGACGACGCGTCCGGCGTCCACGTCCAGGCAAGGAATAATGCGTTTCGCGAGACCCACGGTCTACGCCTCGCCTGCCGCGATGCGATCAGCCAGGCTCTGGCCCTCGTGGAAATCGAGACTGCCCTCGTAGATGGCGCGGCCGGTGATCGCGCCAATGATTCCTTCGTCGGCGACCTCGCTGAGCGCGCGCACGTCGTCGATCGTATGGATGCCCCCGGAAGCAATAACGGGGATCTTGATGGATCGAGCGAGCCGCACCGTCGCCTCGACATTGACGCCTGTCAACATGCCATCACGCTCGATATCCGTATACACGATGCACTCCGCGCCGTGGCGCTCGAACTGCTGCGCCAGATCGACGACGTCGTGATGGGACAACTTCGACCAGCCGTCGGTGGCAACCTTTCCTTTGCGGGCATCGAGGCCAATGAAAATGCGGCCTGGAAATTCCGTGCAAACGTCCGCGACGAAGTGGGGTGCGTTCACCGCCTTGGTGCCGATGATGATGTATGTTACGCCGGCATTCAGGTAAGACTGAATGGTGTCCTCATCGCGAATGCCGCCGCCGACCTGTACCGGCATATCAGGGAATTTTTCCGTGATGCTGTGAATGACTTCCGCGTTCTCCGGCCGGCCGCTCACGGCGCCGTCGAGGTCGACGATATGCAGTCGGCGGGTGCCTGCATCGACCCAACGCTGGGCCACGGCCAGTGGATCGTCGGAGAACACCGTTTCATCGTCCATGCGTCCCTGGCGCAGACGTACGCAACGACCACTCTTCAGGTCAATCGCTGGAATCAAAAGCATCGGTGGGCGGTCCTGTCAATGTGCCTCGTCCCAATTATTGCCTACGCCCGCATCCACCTTCAACGGCACGCTTAGCTCAGCCGCCGCCTCCATCTGCGCTACGACCACGGCTTGCACATCGGTGACGGCATCCTCGGCCACTTCGAAAACCAGCTCGTCATGCACCTGCATGATCATGCGCGCCGCGGCGCCGCTTTCTTCGAGCCATCGGTGCAGGGTGATCATGGCGCGTTTGATGATATCCGCCGCGGTGCCCTGCATGGGCGCATTGATGGCCGTGCGTTCGGCATATTGGCGCCGCGCCGGATTGCGCGACTTGATCTCCGGTAGATACAGTCGCCGGCCGAAGACTGTTTCCACATAGCCGCGATCCCGGGCGCGCTCCCTCGTGTCGTCCATGAACTGCTTCACACCGGGGTATCGGGTGAAATAGAGATCCACGTACTCTTGTGCCTCGCGGCGGGGAATGCCCAGTTGACGTGCTAGACCGAAGGCGGACATTCCGTAAATCAGACCGAAATTGATGGCCTTCGCGCTGCGCCTTTCGTCGTCACTCACTTTCTTCGAGGCGACCCCGAATACTTCGGCCGCGGTCGCACGGTGAATGTCCTCTCCGGACTCGAATGCCTCCATCAGTCTCTCGTCACCGGACAAGTGCGCCATTATGCGCAATTCAATCTGCGAATAGTCGGCTGCCAGAATGCAACTGCCGGTGGGCGCGATAAAGGCCTGACGAATTCGTCGACCTTCGGGCGTGCGCACCGGGATGTTCTGCAGATTCGGATCGGTGGAAGACAGCCGGCCCGTAGAGGCCACCGCCTGGCGATAGCTGGTGTGCACCCGGCCAGTCTCGGGGTCGATGCAGGCAGGCAGGGCGTCGGTATAAGTGGATTTGAGCTTACTCATGCCGCGGTATTCGAGAATGAGCTTCGGCAACGGGTAGTCATGGGCAAGCTCCTGGAGCACGGATTCGGCCGTCGATGGCTGCCCCTTGGGCGTTTTCTCCAATACCGGCAGCTCGTGCTTGTCGAACAGGATCCCCTGGATCTGCTTCGGCGAGGCGAGATTGAATTCTTCACCAGCGGCCTCGTAGGCCTGGGCGGCGATGTCCTTCATGCTCGCCGCGAGCTCCACGCTCTGGGCCTCGAGCATTCTCCGCTCCACCAGCACACCATTGCGTTCGATTCGTGAAAGCACCGGCACCAGCGGCATTTCGATCTCCTCGAACAATCGCGCGAGACTCGCCTCGTCTCGCAGCCGTGGCCACAACGTCTGGTGCAACCGAAGCGTCACATCCGCGTCTTCCGCCGCGTAGGGTCCGGCTTTGTCCAAGGGGATCTGATTGAAGGTGAGCTGCTTGGCCCCCTTCCCCGCGACGTCCTCGAAATGAATGGTGCGATGGCTGAGGTACTTGAGCGCGAGCGAATCCATGTCGTGGCGGGTCGCCGTGCTGTCGAGCACATAGGATTCCAGCATCGTATCGAAACCCACCCCCTCGAGCTTGATACCGCTGCGGGCAAGAACGCTCATGTCGTATTTGAGATTCTGCCCGATCTTTATGTGCCTCGGGTCCTCCAGTAACGATCTCAATGCGTCCAGAAGATACTCTCGCGTAATCTGCTTTGGAGCGCCGTCGTAATCGTGGCCGCAGGGAACGTAGGCGGCCTCGCCTGGTTCGATGGCAAAAGACACGCCAACCAGATCGGCCCTCATGTAATCAAGACTCGTGGTCTCGGTATCGAAGGCAAACCTCTCGGCATCACCCAGGCGCTTGATCCACGCGGTGAGCTGTTTCTTCTCCAGGACAATCTCGTAATTTACCTCCGGCTTTTCTTCCGCCGCCACGTCATCGCCGGCGAGAATCTCCGCCAACCAGGTCTTGAACTCGAGGTCGGCATACAGATCACGTAGCCGGGGCTTGTCCGGAGCCTTGCGCTCGAGATCATCGGGGCCGACGTCCAGATTGACATCGCATTTGATCGTCACCAGCTGACGCGAGAGTGGTAAGCGGTCCAGGCACCCGCGCAAGCTCTCACCGACCTTGCCGCCGATATCGCCGGCGTGTGCGATTACGTCGTCAAGAGATCCGTATTCCTTCAACCACTTGACGGCCGTCTTCGGTCCAACCTTTGGAACACCGGGAACGTTGTCCACCGCATCGCCGACGAGTGTCAGATAATCGACCATTTGTTCGGGTGAAACGCCGAATTTGCCCTCCACTCCCTTCGGATCGAGGCGGCTGTTATCCATTGTATTGACCATGGTCACAGATTTGTTGACGAGCTGTGCCATATCCTTGTCGCCGGTAGATATCGTGACGTCGAATCCACTATTCTTGCCTTGCTTGGCGAGGGTTCCGATGACGTCGTCGGCTTCGACGCCCGGCACCTCCAGAAGCGGCATCCCGAGCGCTTTCACGAGGGATCGAATTGCATCGAGTTGTTGCCGCATCTCGTCCGGCATGGGTGGGCGGTTGGCCTTGTATTCGGAATAGAGATCGTCGCGAAATGTTTTTCCTTTTGCGTCGAAGACTACTGCCAGATGCGATGGATCGTAATCCGCCAGAAGTCTGCGCAACATATTCATTATGCCGTAGGCGGCGCCCGTCGGCATGCCCTTGGAATTGCTGAGCGAAGGCATCGCGTGAAAGGCCCGATACAGATATGAGGACCCGTCAACCAATACCAGGTGATTTTGCGGCTTGGACATGGGGCTGGACCGTCTTGTTCCGAAAAAGGGTATCCGTGGGCGCTGTGCGGGAAGTGTACGTGCCTCCGGACACAACAGTAAATGCGGGGCCGCTGTGCCGTCAGCGTTCCCCGCTCAGGCCACGGTAACGAAAATCAGCTATGAATAACCTCAATTCGCAATTGGAACGCCCCCGTGAGCCCGCAATCGATGATGGAGAGTTGACACGGGAATCGTGGAAAATCTTTCAAATCATGGCGGAGTTCGTGGAAGGCTTCGAGAAACTTGCCTCTATCCCGCCATCTGTGAGCATATTCGGCTCGGCACGTACCACAGCCGAGCATTCCAACTATTTGCTCGCCACGGACATCGCCGAGCGCCTGTCGAATTCCGGCTTTTCGGTAATCAGCGGCGGCGGGCCGGGAATCATGGAAGCTGTCAACAAAGGTGCCTACGCGGGAAAATCCCTCAGCGTAGGTCTCAACATCACCCTCCCTCATGAGCAGGCATCGAACGAGTACCAGGATCTGGGCCTGAGTTTTCGGCATTTCTTCGCGCGCAAGGTGATGTTCGTGAAATTCGCCTCGGCCTACGTGGTGCTCCCGGGCGGCTTCGGAACCCTGGACGAGATGGCCGAGATTCTCACACTGGTACAAACTGGAAAGACACGGCGCATCCCCATCATTCTCGTTAACAGCGAGTTCTGGGATGGCCTTATTCAATGGTTCCGTCAAACCCTGGTGGCGGAAGGAACCATCGATCCAGACGACCTGGATCTATTCCAATTGGTGGACAAGCCGGAGGAAGTAGTCGAAGCTATCTTTGCGCATTATGACGATCGTTGCTTCGAACCCTCGGCGGCGGAACGCGAGATACTCTTACATCTTTAAAGGCTGTCGGGTTTTGCGAAAATTATCAGCCATCATCCTGGGAACCGTCGTTGCGTGGATTGCGTGCGGATCCTCCGCTGCCGAACCGGTACCGGCTGCCACCGGCGAGTCGCCGACCCTGCAGGCGGTACCGGAGCCTCCGGATATCCCGCCACGGGTAAAAAGCGGCGAAACCCTGGAGCCGGAAATCACCATCCGCAGGGATGATAAACAGACCATCACCGAATACCGCATCAACGGCCGGGTACATTCCATCAAGGTGGAACCGGTCGTGGGCCCCACCTACTGGCTCGTGGACACTACCGGCGACGGCTTCACAGACACGCGGTATGACAACTTCAACCCACCGTTTGCGATCCCCGGCTGGGTGATCTTCCGCTGGTAGATCGAGCCGAGCCCGCATTCCGACACTAATTAACCAGAAACAACGCACCCAGACCGAGGAAGGTCACGAAGCCCACCACGTCGGTGACGGTGGTAAGGACGACGCCGCCGGCCAGCGCCGGGTCTATCATCAGTCTGCGCATGACCAATGGCAGCACGGTTCCGGCGATTGCGCCAATGACCAGGTTTACAATCAGGGCGATTGCCACAATGACCCCCAGCGCCGGCCATCCGAACCAGTAGGTGGCGACCAGCGCCACCACCAGGGCCCACAACAAGCTGTTGATGAAGCCCACCATCATTTCGCGGTTCAAAAGCCAGCCGGCGTTACTCGAGCCCACCTGCCCGAGCGCCATGCCGCGAATGACGATGGTCAGCGTCTGGCTACCCGCGATCCCACCCATGCTGGCGACCACCGGCATGAGGACGGCGAGCGCCACCACCTTTTCGATGGTGGCCTCGAACAGCCCTATCACCCAGGCGGCGAGAAGCGCCGTCGCCAGATTGACGCCGAGCCACAGCATCCGCCGCCGCGACGTGATGAGAACGGGGGCGAATATGTCATCTTCCTCGTCGAGGCCCGCCATACGCATCAAGGCCTGCTCGCCTTCGTCGCGGATGACGTCGACCACGTCATCGACGGTGATGCGTCCGATTAGTCTTCCAACCTCATCCACCACCGGCGCAGAAAGGAGGTTTCGTTGCTCGAACAGCCGCGCCACTTCGTGGGACGCCATGGTCGCCAGTATCGGATCCCGCTCATCAATAATGTGTGACTCCACGCTATCATCCGGGTCCCTGATCAGAAGATCGGCGAGCCGTAACATGCCCACGTACGCGTTCTCCCGATCCACGACGAAAAGCCGATTGGTCCTTTCGGGGATCTCCCCTCGCCGCCGTAGATAGCGCAGCACCGTTTCAAGGCTCACGTCAGCGCGCACGGTGAGCACGTCCACGTTCATCAGACCACCGGCGGTATCCTCCGGATAGGCGAGCACGGCCTCCAGACGCTCGCGATGCTGCTCGTCCATGGCCTGCAACACTTCATCGGCGACCGGCTCGGGAAGGTCCTGGAGAATGTCGGCGGCATCGTCCGGATCGACCTCCTGGGCAACCGCGGCCAGTGCCTGCGGGGCCATGTGGCGCATGTGCGAGGCGCGTACCGCATCGTCCGCCTCGGCCAGCACCTCGGCGACGGAGACCGGATCCAACTGCGACCAGACAACGTCCCGCTCCGCTTCGGGCAACGACTCGAGGAGAAGAGCTACGTCGGCTGGATGCAGCTCCCGAACCAGCGCGTACACCTCGCTGATCGCCTCGCGTTCCAGCGCGTCGTTCAGTCGACGGAGATTTTCCTGGTGTCGGTCTTCATCGGCATGTTGAGTCATCGTCTATAACACCCAGAAATAGTTTGATTCCACTGATCCGCAGAGACGTAGGTCGGGCTGAGCAATGCGAAGCCCAACATTCAACCGGTCCAGGCGCGCCAAGCGCAGCAGGAGTTTATCAGTATCGGTCGGGGAAAGTAGGCGAGGGTAGAGCGGCCGCCAGAAGCATAAGTGCCGTCAGAGTCGATTCATCTCTTCGAGCAACGCGGTGCGTGTGGTCGACTTGATGACCCGCATGACACGCTGCGTGAACTTTCGACTCTCCCCGACACGACTTTCGGTAATCACCTGCTTCACCTCCAGCAGCGCATTGGGATGCACGCTGAATTCCTTGAGTCCCATTCCCAACAGCAACCGCGTGTATCGGGCGTCGCCCGCCATCTCTCCGCACATTGCGACGGGAATTCCCACCTTCTGTCCGGCTCGAATCGTCGTCTGAATAAGGCGCAGCACCGCCGGGTGAAGCGGATCGTAAAGATAGTTGACCTCGTCATCCACGCGATCGATGGCAATAGTGTATTGGATCAAATCGTTGGTGCCGATGGACAGAAAATCCAGCTCGCGGGCAAATATGTCGGCGCATATCGCTGCTGCCGGCACCTCGATCATGGCGCCAATGGGCATGGCCTTGTCATAGGGCTGCCCCTCGTCATCGAGTTCCTGACGGCAAAACGCGACAAGATCCAGCACCTGCGCCAGCTCGCTGATGGTCGACAGCATCGGAATCATCATGCGCACGGGGCTGTGAGCGGAGGCGCGAAGAATTGCGCGCAGCTGCGGGCGGAACAGCCCCGGCTCTTTCAGGCACAAGCGCACCGCGCGCAGCCCCAGGGCCGGGTTGGAGGTCAAGGGCGCACCGGGCCTGGATCCGTCCACCTGCTTGTCGGCGCCGAGATCCAGCGTGCGGATCGTTACCGGCGCTCCCTCCCCGGCGCGTACAACTTCGACATATGCCTGATACTGCTCCTCCTCGTCCGGCGGCTGCTCGCGATTCATGAACAGGTACTCCGTCCGGTAGAGACCGATCCCCTGAGCGCCTACTTGAACGGCGGTTTCCAGATCCGCGGGTAACTCGACGTTTGCCTGTAGAACGATGGATTCACCATCGGAGGTTACGGTCGGCGCATACCGCAGCTTACGCCGCGCCACGTCTATGCGCTCGATCTCACGTTGCAGCTTCTTATAGTGGAGAATCATCTTCTCGTCGGGATCGACGAGCACCACGCCCTGACGGCCATCGATGATGAGCACGTCATTCTCGCGCAGATAAGATCCGGCATTGTGCAGACCGACCACCGCCGGAATTCGCAGACTCCGGGCGAGAATCGCGGTATGCGAGTTCGGCCCGCCGAACTCGGTAACCAACGCGACGACGCCCTGATGCTGCATGAGCACGGTGTCCGCGGGAGTCAGATCATCGGCGAATACGATCTTCCCCGCAAACGAGGCGTCGGCGTGCAGCATGGGCTCGTCACTGTGCAACAGGCGCATCTGCACGGAGCTGACGACATGATCGATGTCGTCCTTGCGTGTGCGAAGGTAAGTGTCCTTCATGGCATCGAACACGCTGACCAGTGCATCGCGTTGCACCTTGAGAGCCCATTCGGCATTGCGTTGCTCTTCCCGAATGAGCTTGATAGGAGCCTTGGTGATAGCGGGATCGTCGAGCATCAACAGGTGCGTGTCGATGAACGCCGCAATGTCGATGGCGGTATCGGGTGGTATCTGGTCCTTGATAGCGCCCAGATCGCTACGGGCGCCAACAATCGCTTTTCTGAAGCGCCTGACCTCCCTTTCGACCGCGGACTTTTCGAGCGTGTACTCGGGCACCTCCATCAATCCACGCGTGACGATGTGCGCCTTACCGATGGCAATGCCCTTGGAGGCGCCGATGCCGTGAAGCGAAAAGGTCATCTGCCCGTATCCATCACTCCGCCTCGCCGAAGCGGTTCTGCACCAACCGCGTTATCTCCGCGAGCGCCTCATCGGCATCGTTGCCGTCGACGCAGACCTCGATCATCACACCCTTGGCCGCTGCCAGCATCATGACACCCATGATGCTCTTCGCATTCACTTCCTGACCACCACGTTTGATAGTGATATCACTCTCGAAGCCCGATGCCAGAGTCACGAGCTTGGCCGCCGCCCGCGCGTGCAATCCGAGCTTGTTGACTATGGTGATTTCGCGACTCGTCATTTTACTTTCCATCGGCCGGGTGAGCCACGCGCCACCGATGCAGAGCCTCGAGCAGAGCTCCGTCATCGGCGCCGGCGGCGATCACCGGTTGCTCCTTGATCCCCAGTGCGCGCGCATGGGCGGCCAAGCGCTCACTGACTACCACGTAACCGGCCTCCTTCAACCAGCCGGCGGCACCCTCTCCCAGCATGGCGAACAGATTCTCGATTCCAGTGAGACTCGTTATGACGATCGTGTCGATGCCGCCACTCCTGCCGCGACGGCCAAGCCCACCACCGTTCACCTCGGGGGCCGCGCGCCGGTACACCTCAGCATACGTCACCCGCGCGCCCCGCTTCGAGAGCGTATCCCCCAGCAGTTGCCGGCCGCCCTCGCCCCTGACGATGAGGATCCTGGACCCCGCCACCGCTTTCTCGCCGAGCTCCGGGAGCGCCAGCAGCGCTTCGCTGCTGGCGCCGTCTGCGGGCCACAGCACGGACGCCAAGCCGGCCTGCGCCAGAGCAGCAGCGGTGCTCTCACCCACTGCCGCGAAAGCAGCGCGGGTTCCCGGCACGCGCGCCGTATCCAGGATGGCGAGCCCGTGCTCGACGGCGTTCGGACTCACGAATATCACCAGTGCGAAGTCATCGAGCGAATCGAGCGCCGCGCGCGCGGCCCGAGGGTCCCGCGCCGGCAGAATTTCGATCACGGGAAAACGGATCGCCGTGCCGCCGTGCTGCTCGATGAGCGTCACCAGACCGGCACTCTGATGCCGCGCACGGGTGACGAGCACGCGCAGCCCGTCCAGCGAGTGGTCAGAGCCGCAAGCGCCAATATCAACCATCGGCCTCAGCCATCGGCATAAACCTCGGCAAGAATGCGATCGGCACCCTGGGACAAGAGATCCTCGGCCACCGATCGCCCGACCTGCCGGCCCTGCTCGCGGAGCACGCGCCCCTCGGCGCGTAACACCGTGCGGCCATCGGGGCTGGCCACCAGCGCGCGAAGCTGGAGCTCCCTGCCATCGAGCTCGGCAAAGCCGGCGATGGGCACCTGACAGCCGCCGCCCAGTCGCTCGTTCATGGCGCGCTCGGCGGTCACCCGCGCGGCGCTGTCGGCATCGTTGAGCACCGCGATGAGCGTCTCTACGCGCCTGTCGCCGTCCCGGCACTCTATGCCGAGCACCCCCTGGCCAACCGCCGGCAGGATCACATCGGGCTCCAGCACCTCGGCCACGCGTTCCGCCAACCCCAGGCGCTGCAATCCGGCGACCGCGAGGATCAGGGCATCGAAGTCCCCGTTGTCCAGCTTGGCGAGCCGCGTATGTACGCCGCCGCGCACCGTGACCACGTCGAGATCGGGTCTGGCCGCCAGAAGCTGGCACTGCCGACGCAGGCTCGAAGTTCCGATCCGTGCACCCCGGGGAAGCGCCGTCAGGCTGTCGTGATGGTTGCAGACCAGGCCATCGCGCGCATCGCCGCGGGCCAGGAATACCGGTAGCGCGAGGCCGGCGGGAATTTCCACCGGCACGTCCTTCAGGGAGTGAACGGCTATATCGGCGCCCCCGGCGAGCAGGGCGTGCTCCAGTTCCTTGATGAAGAGGCCCTTGCCGCCCACTTTGGCGAGCGGCGCATCCAGCAGCCTATCGCCCTGGGTCGACATGGGCACCAGCTCGACATCCAGGCCGGGGTGAATTTTGCGCAACTGCCCGCCCACATGCTCCGCCTGCCACAGGGCAAGGGGACTCTTGCGTGTTGCAATGCGAATTACAGCCATCGCTTACATTCTCACTGACGATCAGCGGGAATGCCAGCGCCCGCCGGCCACCGGGGCCCTGGAATTCCGGCACTCCTCATCGCCGTGTATCATCTGACACCTGGTCTCATCGCACGCGTACAACCGGTCACACCTATTCAGTCTGCGGAGAACGTCATGACCGTTAAGCTCGGGGTCGTCATGGACCCGATTTCAGAAATTACCGTCAAGAAGGACAGCACACTCGCGATGCTGCTTGCCGCCCAGGCGCGCGCTTGGACACTCGAATACATGGAGCTGAACGATCTTTTTTTTCGCGATGGCGTCTGTTATGGGCGCATGCGGCCGCTGGTAGTGCGGGACGACCGACAAGACTGGTTCGATTTGGGCGAGTCAGAGACCAGGCCACTGTCGCAGCTCGACGTGGTGCTGATGCGCAAAGATCCGCCATTCGATATGGAGTACATCTACGCCACTTACCTGCTGGAGCGCGCCGAGCAGACCGGCGTGCTGGTGGTCAACAAACCGCAAAGCCTGCGTGACGCGAACGAGAAGATGTACACGGCCTGGTTCCCGCAGTGCTGTCCGCCAACGCTGGTAACCCGTGAGTTGTCGCGCCTCTATGAGTTTCTCAATGTCGAGAAGCAGATCATCGTCAAGCCACTGGATGGCATGGGAGGCGCGTCCATTTTTCGCGTCAACGAAGGCGAGGCCAATACCAACGTCATCTTCGAGACCATGACCCGTCACCAGCGTCGCTTCATCATGGCGCAGCGCTTTCTGCCGGAAATCCGCGACGGAGACAAGCGCGTGCTGTTGATAAACGGTGAGCCTCTTCCCTACGCGCTGGCGCGCGTGCCGGCCGAAGGTGACTCGCGGGGAAATCTCGCCGCAGGCGCCACCGGAGTGGGCGTCGAGCTGGGCGAGCGCGACCGTTGGATCGCGGCACAGATCGGCCCGGCGCTCAGGGACAAGGGCCTCTTGTTCGTCGGCCTCGACGTGATCGGTGACCACGTCACGGAGATCAACGTGACTAGCCCCACCTGTATCCGAGAGCTGGATGCCATCTACGGACTCGACATCGGCGCACAGCTGATGGATGCGATCGAAACGCTGTTGGAGAGATGATGGCTCATCCCCGGAGGCACGACTAGCGACTATAATTCGAGGGGTTTTCAGCCTGGGTTCTGTCTGAGTGCACGCCATCACGGCCCCGCCGAGCGTAGAATCCGCCGATCGGCTGGGATTCACGCTCTTTATCGCCATCGCCGCCCACGCCATCGTGGTTCTGGGGGTCACTTTCGCGCCCCACGAGCGCGCCCGGGAGCTGGTCAGCACCCTCGACATCGTGCTCGTGCAGCGCAAAAGCGAGGAGCAGCCCGATGAAGCGGACTATCTGGCCCAGGCCAACCAGGACGGCGGTGGCGAGAGCGAGGAAGCAGAGCGCCCGGCCACACCGTTGCCGGCGCCCTTCGTGGGTCCAATCCCCGATATCGCCATGGCATCACCGCCGATTCCCCTGCGCGAGGAGGTGCTGAGCACCGAACTCGAGCCGGTGGCCGCGAAGTCCCCCGCCGCCGAGGATCTCACGCCGAGCGCGCCGCCGACCCCCGTGCTCACCCAGACCCAAGTCGAGACGCCGGAAAAATTCATGAGCAAGCCGAGCGTCGAGCCAGCGCCCGAGCCCGACGCGCGCACCGTGGCCAAGGCCGAGAAAAGGCCGGAGCCACAGCCCGAGCCCCAGGCACAACCGAAAACCCCGCAGACGACCCAGGCGCTGACGGCAGCGGCGCTCATCAATCGCAGCCTCGCGATGGCCAGCCTGAGCGCGGAAATCGACCGGCGACTGCAGGCCTATGCCAAGCGGCCCAAGCGCAAATGGATCACCGCCAGAACCAGGGAGCACAAGTACGCGGCTTACATGGAGGCCTGGCGCCAGAAGGTCGAGCGCGTGGGTAATCTCAATTATCCCGACGAAGCGCGCCGCGCGAATCTGTCGGGGAATCTGCTTCTCGACGTGGCGCTGCGGCCGGACGGCAGCGTCGACGAAATCATTCTACGTCGCTCCTCGGGAAAAAAGGTTCTGGACGACGCCGCCATCCGCATCGTCAATCTGGCCGCGCCCTTCGCCAGATTTCCCAAAAGCATTGCCGAGGAGACAGACATCCTGCACGTGGAAAGAACCTGGCAGTTCCTGTCCGGAAACCGCTTTTCCAGCCGCTGAGTCGAGTCGGCGGCAGTCGGCCGAAATAACCGCTTTCACTTTCAATCTGGCGCTTGTGTAGCGAATCCCTAGTGCCGATAATCGCGGTCGATGGACCTCACAAATCAATTCCTGATCGCGATGCCGGCCCTTCAGGACCCGAATTTCCATCGCACCGTGACTTATTTGTGTGCCCACAACAATGAAGGGGCCATGGGCATCGTCATCAATCGGCCGCTGGATTTGAACCTCGGCGAGGTCCTGGACCACATGTCCATCGAGGTCGAAAACATCGAGGTCAACGACATGATGGTGCTGCAGGGCGGTCCGGTGCAACGCGACCGTGGATTCGTCATCCACGAGCCGGCCGGCGAGTGGGACGCGGTGCTGACGGTGGGGAACGAGATCGGCGTCGCGACGTCGCGCGACATACTGACTGCGGTCGCCCACGGCGATGGACCGGACCGCGCCGTGGTGGCACTCGGCTACGCCGGATGGGGCGCGGGACAGCTCGAGCACGAGGTGCAGCAGAATGCCTGGTTGAGTGGTCCCGCCGACAGCAGCATCATCTTCGATCTGCCCTATGAGAAGCGCTACGAAAGCGCCGCGCGCCTGCTCGGAGTCGACCTGGATCGCCTCTCCGGCGAGGCTGGCCACGCGTGACGGAGCAGGCGGAGACCCTGCTTGCTTTCGACTACGGCGAAAAAAATATCGGTATCGCGGTCGGGCAGACCCTGACCCGCACGGCCAATCCCCTGGAAACCATCCGCGTTACCAGGAGCCACCCTGACTGGAACGCTATCTCGCGCATCGTGAAGGCCTGGCAGCCTGATGCCCTGGTCGTCGGCCTGCCGCTCAACATGGACGGCACGGAGCAGAAGGTGACCCGGCGCGCGCGGCGATTTGGCAACCAGCTCTTCGGGCGCTATCAATTGCCCGTGCATCTGGTCGACGAGCGGCTCACCACCCGCGAAGCACGCGACCGGCTGGCATCCGAGGGCCGTGCCGGCAGCGACGATCACCCGGTGGCGGCACAGATTATCCTGGAGAGCTGGCTGAACGAACAAAGTTCATCGGCATGACCGACCCTGGCGACATCGAAGCGCTCGTCGCCAAGCTCGCGAACGGGCTCGAGGAGCATCTCGCGCGCCTTAACCGCGACGCGCCGCTGATGGTGGGTGTGCACACCGGCGGTGTCTGGGTGGCCAGGAAACTGCACCAGCTGCTCGCTATCGGAACACCGCTGGGCACGCTCAACATCAACTTCTACCGCGACGATTTCACCCGCATCGGCATGCACCCGATGGTGACGCCTTCGGATCTGTTCTCCGTCGACGACCGTCACGTCGTGCTCATCGACGACGTGCTGCACACGGGGCGCACGATCCGCGCGGCCCTGAATGAGATTTTCGACTATGGGCGTCCGGCAAGCGTGACCCTGGGGGTGCTGGTGGAACGCAGCGGTCGCGAAATACCCGTGCAGGCCGACGCCATCGGTCAACGCCTGAGCCTCGCCAGCCACGAGTATGTGAAGCTCCGCGGGCCCGAGCCCCTGTTCCTGGAAATCACCAGGACGACCTGATACGAAAACAGAGCCATGATCAGTACCGGCAAAACGCTTCAGGTCGACGCCCACGGCAGGCTCAAGCACTTTCTCACCATCGACGGGCTCGAACGCGAGCTGCTGATCAACATACTCGATACCGCCGAATCCTTCGCAGGCGTCGGAGAGCGCGCCGTGAAGAAGGTACCGTTGCTGCGCGGCAAGACCATCGTCAATCTGTTCTTCGAGCCGAGCACGCGTACCCGCACGACCTTCGAGCTTGCCGCCAAGCGACTCTCCGCCGACGTGCTCAACATCGATGCGAGCACCTCGTCCACCACCAAGGGCGAAAGCCTGCTGGATACCCTGAGGACCCTCGAAGCGATGCATTGTGACATGTTCGTGGTGCGTCACGCCCAGAGCGGCGCTGCGCATTTCATCGCGCGCCACGCCGCGCCCCACATCAGCGTCATCAACGGCGGCGACGGTCGTCACGCGCATCCCACCCAGGCGATGCTCGACATGTTCACCATTCGCCGCCACAAGGGCGACTTCGCGTCGCTCAAAGTCGCCATCGTCGGCGACGTGGCCCACTCGCGGGTAGCACGTTCGCAGATACACGCCCTGACGACCTTAGGGGCGGCCCAGGTGCGCATCGTCGCACCCCGCACCCTGGTGCCCCCCGGGGTGGAATCCTTAGGCGTCACCGTGCACCACCACCTTCGCGCGGGGCTTGCCGGTGCCGACGTCGTGATTCTGCTGAGGCTGCAGAACGAGCGCATGCAGGGCGCCCTGCTGCCGAGCTCCCACGAATATTTCCAATACTACGGCGTCACTGAGGAAAAGCTCGCGGTCGCCGACCCGGATGCCATCGTCATGCACCCGGGCCCGCTCAACCGCGGCGTCGAGATCGATTCCGATGTCGCCGACGGGTCACGCTCGGTGATCCTGCACCAGGTGAGCTACGGCATCGCCATTCGCATGGCGGTGATGTCCATGGCCATCGGCAGCCACGCCGCTGCCGAGCAGGAGCTCAGCTGATGCGCATGCGGATCAGCGGCGCCCGCGTCGTCGACCCCGCCAACGACGTGAACGAGATCACCGATGTGACCATCTCCGACGGCCGCGTGCAGAGCGTCGGCAAGGTACCCGACGGCTTCGACGCCGAGCGGGTGCTGGATGCGTCCGGTCTGGTGTTGATCCCGGGGATCGTCGACCTGCGTGCGCGTCTACGCGAGCCCGGTGCCGAGCACAAGGCGACCATCGCCAGCGAATCCTGCGCCGCGACCCGCGGCGGCATCACGACATTATGCTGCCCGCCGGATACCGATCCGATTATCGACACGCCGGCGGTGGCCGAGCTCATTCACCAGCGGGCAACCGCCAGTGGCCATGCCCGGGTCGAGGTGCTGGGCGCACTGACGCGCAATCTCGACGGCCGGAATATCGCCGAGATGGGCGCGCTCAAGGAGGCCGGATGTCTGGGCGTATCCAACGCCATGCAACCGGTGAGCGATACCGAGGTCATGCGCCGCGCCATGGAGTACGCCGCGACGTTCGGTCTCACGGTCTTCGTGAACGCCGAGGATCCGTGGCTTGCGCGGGACCGACTGGTTCACGACGGCGCCGTCGGCACGCGCCTCGGATTGCCGGGTATTCCGGAGATCGCCGAAAGCATCGGTGTGGCCCGCGAGCTGTTGCTGGTCGAGCAGACGGGTACGCGCACGCATTTCTGTCACCTGTCCACGGGACCGGCCGTGGACATGGTTCGCGACGCCCGCAGCCACGGGCTGCCGGTAAGCGCGGACGTGGCTATCCATCAGCTGCTCTTGACCGAGGCGGACGTAGGCTCCTTCGACGGTTATTGCCACGTACGCCCGCCCCTGCGAAGCCTCGATGATCGCGCCCGTCTGCGCGCCGGTGTACGCGCCGGCGTGCTCGGCAGTATCTGCTCCGACCACCAGCCCCACGAGCTGGATGCCAAGCTCAAGCCTTTCTCCGAGACCGAGCCCGGCATTTCCGCCCTGGACAGTCTGCTGGCCCTGGTGCTGGGCCTGGTCGACGACGACGAGCTGACCCTGCCGCAGGCGGTGGCGGCGCTCACCAGCGGCCCGGCGGCGGCCCTCGGAATCCATCGGGGCACCCTGTCGGCAGGAGCCGCGGCCGATGTGTGCCTGTTCGACCCCGAGGAGCAATGGGTGCTCGACGACGCGAGCATGCAGAGCCGCGGACACAACACCCCTTTCAAGGGCCACACGTGTAAGGGGCGCGTCCGTTGCACACTGGTGGGCGGCCGCGTGGTGTTCGAGTCGCAGCCTGTCTGAATCGCCCATGAGCAAGGAAGACCGCAACAGCATCTTCTTAGAGAGCGCCGAGGTACTCGCCAACGACGCCTTTCCAGGGGATCAATACGTGCTGCGGGTGCAGGCACCGAAGCTTGCCGCCGCGGCGCGGGCGGGCAGCTTCGCCCACCTGCAGTGCGATGCCCTGCTGCCCATGCGCCGGCCGCTGTCTGTAATGCGCGTGGATGCACGCCGGGGCTGGGCCGAGTTCCTGTACAAGGTGGTAGGTTCGGGAACCGCACTACTGTCCGAAAAGCAGGCTGGCCAGGTGCTGAGTATTCTGGGACCCATCGGCGTGCCGTTTTCCGCACCGGACAGCCACCCGCTGCCATTGCTCATCGGCGGCGGCGTCGGTATCCCGCCCATGGTATTTCTTGCCGACGATCTCCGCGGCCGGGAACCGAGACTTCAACCCTTCGTGATCATGGGCTCCGAGGTACCCTTTCCCTTCACCACCCGGCCCTCCCAGACGCTGGTGGCCGGCATGCCCGCCGGGGTCATCGCCTGCATGCCGCTGATGGAGGACTGGGGCATCGCCAGTCGGCTCGCGAGCCTGCAGGGCTACCCGGGCTGTTACGACGGCTACGTGACCGATCTGGCGCGTGCCTGGTTGGACAGCCTGGATGAGGAACGCCGCCGCCAGGTGACCATTTATGCCTGCGGCCCAACGCCCATGCTGTCGGCCACCGCGGCACTGGCGCGAGAGTATTCCCTGCCCTGCCAGGTGTGCCTGGAGGAATACATGGCCTGCGCCGTGGGCGGCTGCGCCGGCTGTGCCGTGCGCATCGACACCCCGCAAGGCCCGGCCATGAAGCGCGTGTGCGTCGATGGCCCGGTGTTCGACGCATACAGCGTGCACTTCTAGACGGTACCGGTGCGGTCGGAGCATCAGATCCTCATATCGAGTTATTCACAAACGATTCGGGCCCGGGTCGCGCAGATCCTCGTCGTCCGCGCTAGACTGTCGGTCCCATTCCAAATCAAGAGAGCCGCTCGGGCGATCCTATGGCGACCCAATCCAAGCTCGCCGTCATTTTGCACGCGGATGTCGTCGGGTCTACTGCGCTCGTGCAGCTGGACGAGCGTATCGCACACGAACGCATTCAGGACGCGTTTCGGCGATTGTCGGAGACCACAGCGAGCCACGGGGGCACCACCCACGAACTGAGGGGAGACGCCCTGCTGGCCGAGTTCCCGCGTGCGTCCGATGCGGTAAACGCAGCGATGTCATTCCAGACTGGCAACAGGATGCGAAACGAAGCATCGACGGACGCTATCCAGACGAAGGTCAGAATCGGCATTGCGCTCGGCGAAGTGATCATCGCGGATCAAACGGTCACCGGTCCCGGCGTAGTGCTTGCACAGCGAATTGAGCAGCTGGCCGAGGACGACGGCGTCTGCATCTCGGCGGCCGTGTACGAAGCCGTCCCGAAGAGACTACCGGTGACATTTACGAGCCTTGGTGATCAATCGCTCAAAGGATTCGATGAGCTGGTGCGCGTGTATTTTGTGAGTCCGAGCGCGGATGGCCAGAATCGGGAGCCCGCCGAGCATGCCTCCTTTCTTGACCGTGCCGCCTCGTCGTCTCCTCCACCGATGGGGAAGTCGCCTGACCGGCCCTCGATTGCCGTGCTCCCCTTTGACAATCTCTCCGGCGATCCGGAGCAGGAGTATTTCGCCGACGGCATGACGGAAGACATCATCACGGGTCTATCCCGCTTTCGTTCACTGTCGGTGACGGCGCGTAATTCGACCTTCGGTTACAAAGGAAAGTCCCCTGACGTGCGGGAGATCGCCCGGGATCTGGGGGTGCGATACGTGCTGGAAGGGAGCGTGCGCCGAGCCGGCGGGCGGGTACGAATAACTGGACAATTGATCGATGCGTCTACGGGGAATCATCTGTGGGCCGAACGTTACGATCGTGAGCTTGAAGACATTTTCGCGGTTCAAGATGAAGTGACGGAAGCGATTGTCGCGGCCATCGCGCCAGAAATAGGCGACGTGGAGCGCGAGCGCGTGCAGCGGAGCCCGCCGGAAAGTCTCGACGCCTGGGGCCTCTATCAGCGTGGGCTTGCGGCGTATAACTCGTCGACGGAATCCGAGCTCAAGTCTGCAATCGAACAGTTCGACAGGGTAAATGAGATCGATCCCGCCTTCGCTCCAGCTTTCTCCATGGGAGCCGGTGCTCGGTGGCGTTACGCATTGCACTTCGATCCCGACGATCAAGCAGACTATCTGAACCACGCACTGGAAAAGGCATATACGGCAATCAAGCTCGACCCTCGGGATCCCACTGGCCATTACCACGCTGGAGAAGTGCACAGCATGCTCGGTGAGCACGCCGTTGCAGTGCTGAAGGTCGAGGAGGCGATACGCCTCAACCCGAATGACGCCATGGCGCGCTATTTTCTCGGCGGGGTTCTGCGTCGAGCAGGACGTTGCGAAGAAGCCATCCCCCATTTCGACCACGCGATGCGTCTCAGTCCGCGCGATATATGGATAACCGGAATGTTGACCGACCGTGCTTTCGTTCTGTTTGCTCTGGGGCGCTATGAGGAATCGCTCGAGTGGGCGCGACGCGCGCGCCTGAGTCCGAATCCGCGAACCATGACATTCGCCATCTTCGCCGCGGTCCTGTCAAAGCTTGGGCGTCAAGAGGAAGCCCGCTCAGCAGTCGACGACCTCATGGAGCATGCGCCAAGCGTGTCATGTACGAAATATCGAAGGAACTTGTTCGGAACACCGGACGTCATGGCGCGTTTAGTTGAGGCATTGGGCGAAGCGGGATTGCCGGAATAGTCAGGCCATTTACTGTGGTCGACGATAAACACGTTGGCAAAAAGGGCGAACAAGGCAACACCGGTACCGAACAAGGACTTCGCCATGAACACATTCGCCACCGACAGTCTCTCCCAGACCACCTACAAGCTCACTCCCATCACTGCCGTGCTCGGCGTGCAGATGTTGTTCGTGGCGTTCGGGGCTCTGGTGCTGGTGCCCCTGCTGACGGGGCTCGATCCCAACGTGGCGTTGTTTACCGCCGGTGTCGGCACGCTCTTGTTTCAGCTCGTCACCCGCGGCCAGGTGCCGGTGTTTCTGGCCTCCTCCTTCGCGTTTATCGCGCCGATCATCTACGGCACGCAAGCCTGGGGATTGCCCGCCACGTTGTGCGGTCTCGCATTCGCCGGCGTGCTCTACGCCGTCTTGAGCGTGGTGGTGCGGATCGGCGGCGTGCAGCTGTTGCACAATCTGCTGCCAACCGTAGTGATCGGGCCGGTGATCATGGTGATCGGCATCATCCTCGCGCCGGTAGCCGTCAATCTCGCCATGGGCAAGACCGGCGATGGCAGCGCCGTGCTGGTGCCCTATGGCACGGCGCTGACGGTTGCGACAGTGTCGCTCGTCGCCGTCGCGCTGTTTTCCATGCTCGGCCGCGGCTTACTGCGCCTGCTCTCGATCCTGTGCGGTGTGGCGGTGGGCTATGTGCTGGCGCTGGCGCTGGGGCTGGTGGATTTCAGCCCGGTCGTCGACGCGCCCTGGTTGCGCATGCCGGCCTTCGTGGCGCCGGAATGGAGCTGGCAGGCCATCGTGTTCATCGCGCCGGTGGCCATCGCGCCCGCCATCGAGCATTTTGGTGACATTCTGACTATCGGATCGGTCACCGGTCGCGACTACGTTGCCAAGCCAGGCGTCCACCGCACGCTCCTCGGTGACGGCATTGCCACGATCGTGGCCTCGCTGATGGGCGGGCCGCCCAACACGACCTACTCGGAGGTCACCGGCGCGGTGACCATTACCCGGGCCTTCAATCCGGCGGTCATGACCTGTGCCGCGGTGGCCGCCATCGTGCTCGCCTTCGTCGGCAAGGTCGGGGGGCTCCTGCAGACCATTCCCACGCCGGTGATGGGCGGCATTCTCATCATCCTGTTCGGCGCCATCACCGTGGTCGGGCTCAATCTGCTGGTCAAGGCCGGCCAGAACCTGCTCGAGCCCCGTAATCTCACCATCTTGGCCCTGGTGCTGGTCACCGGTGTCGGCGGACTGAGCGTGGGGTCGGCGGACTGGGCCCTCAAGGGCATCGGCCTCGCCGGCATCATGGGCGTGGTCGCCAATCTGCTGCTTCCCGGGCGAGTCTGGTCCAAGGGGCATTCATGAGCGCACCCGGCCATGCACGCCCCCTGGACGGCATCCGCGTGCTCGAGATGGGCCAGCTCATCGCCGGCCCCTTCGCCGGCTGCATGCTCGGCTACTTCGGCGCCGAGGTCATCAAGATCGAGCCCCCGCTCCGCGGTGACGCCCTGCGTAACTGGCGCGTGCTGAAGAACGGCACGTCCCTGTGGTGGCGGTCCATGGGGCGCAACAAGAAGTGCATTACCCTGGATCTGCGCAAAGAAGAAGGACGCGCCATCGCCGGCCGTCTGGCGGAGCACGCCGACGTGCTGATCGAAAATTTCCGGCCGGGCATGATGGAGAAGTGGGATCTGTCGCCGGAGGAGCTGAAAAAGCACAATCCCGGCCTGGTCTACACCCGCGTTTCGGGATTCGGACAAACCGGCCCGCTCGCTTCGCGGCCGGGATTCGCTTCCGTGTGCGAAGGCTTCGGGGGATTTCGCCACATCAACGGCTTTCCCGGCGAAGCGCCGGTGCGCCCGAATCTCAGTATCGGCGACACGCTGGCAGCTCTGCACGCCGTCATCGGTATCCTTTTGGCGCTCCAGCAACGCTCGAAAGCCGAAGGCTCCGGGCAGGTGGTGGACGTGGCCATCTACGAGTCGGTGTTCAACATGCTGGAATCGGTGGTACCGGAGTACGACGGCGCCGACGTAGTGCGTGGCCCGTCGGGCTCGACACTCACCGGCATCGTGCCCACCAACACCTATGCGTGCGCGGACGGCAAATACGTGATCATCGGCGGTAACGCCGACTCGATATTTCAGCGCCTGATGCGCGCCGCCGGCCGCGACGACCTGGCGGACGACGCCCGCCTTCGCGACAACGCCGGTCGGGTCGAGCACCAGGAAGAGGTCGACGGCGCCATCTCCCGGTGGACGGCGACGCTCGATTCCGGCGAGGTGCTCGAGCGTCTCGCCGCGGTCTTGGTGCCGTCGGGTCCCATCTACAGCGTCGAGGACATGATGCGGGATCCGCAATTCAACCAACGCGGCATGTTCGAAACTGTCCAGGTCGACGGCGATCCGCTGAAAATTCCGGCGCTGGTGCCACGACTGGAAGACACTCCGGGTGAAACTCTGTGGCCCGGCCCGGCGCTCGGCGAGCACAACGAGGAAATTCTGCGGGACCTGCTCGGATTTTCTCCGGCCGAGATGAAACGTCTGGCCGTCGAGGGGGTTATTTGAACCTACGCCTAACCTACAAGCCGCCGGCGGCGTTATTCAGGCAGGCGCCAGCTAGCCGAAATTAATCTTTGCTTCCAGATTCGTACGCGAATCGGCGTTGTTCAACGCCTCGTCGAGACCGATTCTTCCTTCCTTGTACAGCGCAAACAGGGCGTCGTCGAAAGTCTGAATTCCCCGCGCGCCGCTCTCCTGCATGGCTTCCTTGATTTCACCGATCTCACCCTTGAGCATCAGCTCCGCGATATGCGGCGTGTTGACCAGAATTTCCACCGCCGCGCAGCGTTTGCCGTCGAGATCCGGCACCAGACGTTGCGAAACGACAGCGCACAGGTTCAACGACATATCCATGAACAGCTGCTTGTGCAGCACCTGAGGAAACATGTTGATGACCCGCTCCAAGGCCTGGTTGGAGTTGTTGGCGTGCATGGTGGATATCGCGAGATGTCCCGTATTGCTGAGCTCGAGCGCCGATTCCATGGTTTCACGATCACGTATCTCACCAATCTGAATGACGTCCGGCGACTCGCGCAGTGACGATCGAAGGGCCTTGGCGTAAGAAATGGTATCGACGCCTACTTCGCGCTGATTGATGATGGACTTCTTGTTGGGATGATAAAATTCGATTGGGTCCTCGATGGTAAGAATGTGGCCCGGGTGGATTTCGTTTCGATGGTCAATCATGGCCGCCAGCGTAGTGGACTTTCCCGACCCCGTGGCGCCAACCATCAGAATGAGGCCGCGTTTGGTCATTACCAGCTCATTCAGAATTTCGGGAAGGCCCAGATCCGCCACGGTGGGAATAGACATCGGGATGAGTCGGATGACCATCGCGATCTTGCCGCGCTGGCGGAACACATTGATACGAAAGCGCGCGCTTTCATCGGGAAGCGCAATAGCGAAATCACACTCCCATGTATCGGCGAACAGCTGCCTGAGCCGGTCGTCCATAATGCCATTGGCGGCGGCTTCGACCAGATCCGGGGTGAGCGTGGTTTTGCCAACGGAGGTCACTCTTCCTTCCAACTTGAGCTTTACGGGCGAGTCGGCCGTGAAGAACAGGTCGGAGGCATTCTTCTCTACCAGCAGCTTCAGGTAGGGTTGGATATCCATGCTAGCTCCAGGATCGATATCCGCGGATCGGTCACGCCATCACGGTCGCGATGCCAAACGGATTCTGCAATGCGTCTGTGTGAACTTGAGGCGCTAATAGATACAAGGACTCGAAATATGACGCAGCACCGCCACTAGCGCATGAGATTGCTCTTATCTCCCTTGGACTCCTCGAGCGAAAGGTGATCCAGTCCTTCGAGTGCTTCCTTGCCCTTCGCCGCCTTGCCCTCGAGCTTGATTCTCAGTCGCAACTCGTTCTGGGCGTCAGCGTACCGCAGCGCGTCATCGTAGGTGATCTGATCGGCTTCAAATAGATCAAACAGCGCCTGATCGAAGGTCTGCATGCCAATCTCGCGCGACTTGGTCATGATCGGTTTGATTTCATGCAGTTCACCTTTGAGGATCAAATCCTTGATGAGTGGTGAATTGAGAAGAATCTCGATAGCTGCGACGCGGCCTTCCCCGGATCGACTCTTGAGCAGGCGCTGGGAGACGATCGCCCGCAAGTTCGAGGACAGGTCCATGAGCAACTGCTGTTTACGCTCTTCGGGGAAGAAGTTGATGATGCGGTCCAACGCCTGGTTGGCGTTGTTGGCGTGCAGCGTCGCGAGCGCCAGATGTCCGGTCTCCGCGAACTGGATGCCGAACTGCATGGTCTCGCGATCGCGGATCTCACCGAGCAGGATGACGTCCGGTGCCTGGCGCAGTGAGTTCTTGAGTGCGATGCCCCAGTCCTCGGTATCGACGCCGACCTCGCGCTGCATGATGATGCAGTTCTTGTGCGGGTGGACGTACTCGATGGGGTCCTCAATGGTCACGATGTGACCGTGACTGTTTTCATTCCGATAATCAACCATCGCCGCGAGGCTGGTGCTCTTTCCGGTGCCGGTACCGCCCACCATAATCACCAGCCCGTTCTTGGTCATACACACGTCTTTGAGAACTTCCGGCAATCCAAGACTATCGAGAGTCGGGATCTCCGTGGTAATGGTACGCATGACCAGGCCGGGATGGTTTTGTTGTATGAAAGAGTTGCAACGGAATCGTCCAACCCCCGGCGGAGCTATGGCGAAGTTACATTCTTTCGTCGATTCGTATTCCTTGAGCTGACGATCATTCATGATGCAGTAGGTCAACGCCTTGGCATTCTCAGGTGTCAACGGTTGCTTCGACACGGGCGTGACCTTGCCGTCGATTTTCATCGCCGGTGGAAAACCAACTGTAATGAATAGGTCTGAGCCGTTCTTCTGCTTCAACAGCTTGAGAAGATCGAGCATGAACTTGATAGCTTGTTCTCTTTCCATTTCGCTGCTCCGACGGCGGGTGTCTTCCTCTTCGCACGCCCTGGATCAGGCGATCGAATCCTTGTTCGCCGCCTTGAGCTGCGCCTGCTGACGCGAAATCACTCCCTGTTGCACCATACTCTGCAGTGTCTGATCGAGCGTGACCATACCCAACTGCTGTCCGGTCTGAATCGCGGAGTACATCTGCGCGATCTTGTTCTCACGAATGAGGTTACGAATCGCCGGCGTCCCTATCATGATCTCGTGGGCGGCGACACGGCCGCCGCCGTTCTTTTTCAACAATGTCTGCGAGATAACCGACCGTAAGGACTCGGAGAGCATCGCGCGTACCATATCCTTCTCCGCAGCCGGAAACACGTCGACCACGCGGTCGATGGTTTTCGCGGCAGAGCTGGTGTGCAGGGTGCCGAAGACCAGATGGCCGGTCTCAGCGGCGGTGAGCGCCAGACGGATAGTCTCCAGATCGCGCATTTCGCCGACCAGTATGGTGTCCGGGTCCTCGCGCAGCGCCGAGCGCAGCGCCTCGTTGAATCCCAGCGTATCGCGGTGTACCTCCCGCTGATTCACCAGGCACTTCTTGCTTTCGTGCACGAATTCGATGGGGTCCTCGACAGTAAGAATATGGCCGTACTCGTTGCTGTTCTTATGGTCCACCATTGCAGCCAGAGTGGTCGACTTTCCCGATCCGGTCGGTCCGGTAACCAGAACGATGCCGCGGGGGGTATCGGAAATGTCCTTGAAAATTTTCGGGCAATTCAACTCCTCGAGCGTCAGGATCTGCGAAGGAATGGTACGGAAGACAGCACCGGAACCGCGGTGATGGTTGAAGGCGTTGACACGAAAACGCGCGAGCCCTGGGATCTCGAAGGAAAAGTCCGTCTCGAGAAATTCTTCGTAATCCTTCCGCTGCTTGTCATTCATGATGTCATAAACGAGATCATGAACCGTCTTGTGATCGATGGCGGGAACATTGATACGGCGCACGTCGCCGTCGACTCTAATCATGGGCGGCAAACCCGCCGACAGATGTAGATCTGATGCTCCGTTCTTGACGCCGAACGCGAGCAGCTCACCAATATCCATTCATGATCCCTCGTCTTGGCACATAGTCACCCGGGGCGTCGGCCCGGGTTGTCGCAGAACTAAAAAAGTATAGTCTAGCGAACCTGGCACGCCCAAAGCGGTTTTGGAGTCTTGCCTACCCCACACGTCTCGGCTGCCGGGCGAATCCCCACCGGACTGTTCCGGCCAGGGCAGCTGCCATTCGGCTCCCGCGCGCCGGTGGTAGAGTGGAAATCCTACGGAGCACGGCCGCCGGGTCACCTGATCATGAGCAGTATTGCACAATCACTGGAAGAAACTCGGAACCGGGTCACGGTCCTGGAGCGCCGCTATGACCGCCCAACCGGCGACGTGCGGGTGCTCGCCGTGAGCAAGACCAAACCCCCCGAGGCGGTGCGCGCCGCGGCCGAAGCCGGCCAGCGGGAATTCGGCGAGAACCAGGTCCAGGATGCCCTGGTGAAGCTGGACGCGCTTGAGGCTCTCGACCTCATCTGGCATTTTATCGGCCCCGTTCAGTCGAACAAGACGCGCGTGGTCGCCGCCCGCTTCGACTGGGTGCACAGCATCGACAGGGCGAAGATCGCCGCTCGGCTGAACGCGCATCGACCCGAAGATCTCCCCCCTTTGGACGTGTGCATTCAGGTCAACGTGAGCGGCGAGGACACCAAGTCCGGCGTTGATCCGGATCAGGTGGAAGAGCTGGCGGAGGCTGTCTCTGAGCTGCCACGGCTGAAGCTTCGCGGCCTCATGACCCTGCCGCGCCCCTGCGGCGACCTCGAGGCGCAGCGCCGGCCGTTCGCTGCGCTGCGTCGAGCACTGGAGATGCTCAACACCAGGGGCTTCGCCCTCGACACGCTCTCCATGGGCATGAGCAACGACATGGAGGCTGCCATCGCCGAGGGCGCCACCATCGTTCGCATCGGCACGGCGATTTTCGGCGCCAGAGCTTAGAGTCTCAGCGGATCGCGGCCTTCTGGATGATGGCGACTTTCCGCACCCATGGTTGCGATGCCTGCAAGCGGCCAGCGAGACTCCCCACCGCTGCCGTGGCCCGGGAGTAGCTCGCGTAGTCACCAGTGACCACCGTATACCAGGTCTTGCCGTCGAGCTCGAAAGCGAAGTAACCCGCCTCGCCGTCGTTGAAATTCCCTTCCAGGTAGCGCCGCACCGACGCCTCGTCGGTATGGCTCAGCACCTGTAGCGTGTAGTGGTCCGGATCCAGGCGTGCCAGCCACGGGCTTGCCGAGCGCTGTCCGGCGCTCGATGCTCGGCCCCCGCCCGCCGGCCCGGCGGAAGATGGCGCCGATGAAGGCACGGAGGCCACCGCACCCGGCCCGGACGACCCGGACGGCGAGTTCTCGCGCACAGACTCGGCGGGCTTCGCCGGCGGCTCTCCAGCGCCAGCCGTCGAAGAGGACGCCGAGGGCTTCGACGCCGAGCTCGGATTGGCGGCTCGCAATGCAGCGAGACGCGAAGCGGCCGGGTGATAACCACGCTCGGCCGCACGTTCGTACCAGTGCATGGCGGTGGCGGCATCGGCATTGACGCCGCGCCCCAGATCGTAGAGCACGCCGAGATTGTATGCCGCCTCGGGAACGTTCTGCAGAGCGGCCCGCTCGAACCAGGTCGCCGCCTGCTGCTCATCGCGGGGCACGCCGTCGCCCACCGCGTATTGAGCGCCCAGGTTGTACTGCGCGCTGGCGAGACCTTGCTCGGCCGCCTGTCGGTACCAATCGGCGGCTTGCCCCCCGTCCCGGGGGACTCCGCGGCCACCGGCAACCATGATGCCGAGATTGTATTGGGCCTCCGCGAGACCCTGCTCGGCAGCCTGGCGCAGCCAGCGCACGGCTTCCGCGTCGTCCCTGCTGCTGTCATCCGGCTGCGCGTAGCGCATACCGAGAATGAAGGCCGCGCGCGCGTCGCCGCTCTCGGCACGCCGCAACAGCGCTGTCACGTCGGTGGATTGTGCCAGCGCGCCGGCGGCGGGTCCGCCGACGGCGATCACCATCACGCTCAGTATCAGCACGAATCCGACAACGCGCCTGGCGGGGGCGCCGGCGAGAACCGGCAACGGCCACGACAGCGACGTCCCCGATGATGCCGCTTTCGCGCGCTTGTCCTGGCGTCGTCTCATGGCAGCAGTTTAGTCGACCATTGGCGAATGGAGGGCGACCGGAGGGAGAGTTTCCGTGATTGACGGAATTGCCCATAATGGGCCAACGACGGACAACGGGGCCGAGCCAGGATGACGGACGGCATCATCAGCTTCATCGGCGGTGGCAACATGGCAACCAGCCTCATCGGTGGCCTGATCGCGGACGGTCGCGATCCCGCATCCATATATGTCAGTGATCCCGAAAGGGCTACACTGGATGCCCTGGCGGATACCTTCCGTGTGCAGACCAGCACCGACAACGAGGAGGCTGTCAGCCATGCGAGCACCGTCGTGTTCGCAGTGAAGCCGCAGATCATGGCATCGGTGGTAAAAGGCATCGCCGTGCCCGGCAAGGCCCATCGGCCGCTGTTCGTATCTGTCGCGGCCGGCGTCCGCGAACCCGACATTCGGCGCTGGCTGGGCTTCGATGCGGCCATCGTGCGCAGCATGCCGAACACACCAGCACTGGTCGGCAGCGGCGCCACGGCCCTGTACGCAAACTCTTATGTCAGTGACGAGCAACGCAGCCTCGCCGAGTCGCTGTTGCGGGCCGTGGGACTGACGCTGTGGGTTGAGGATGAGAATCTTCTGGATGCTGTGACAGGGCTCTCGGGAAGCGGGCCCGCGTACTACTTCCTGCTCATGGAATATATGGAGCGGGCCGGAATCAGCATGGGTCTGAGCAAGGACGACGCGCGTGTGCTGACCATCCAGACCGCCTTCGGGGCCGCCAAAATGGCGCTGGAGAGCAGCGATTCTCCGGCCACGCTTCGAACCCGTGTCGCTTCCCCCGGCGGCACCACGGAGCGCGCCCTGGACGCGCTCATGGCCGGCGGCATGGAGCATTTGATACACGACGCACTGGAGGCATCCCGGGATCGTGCGGTGGAACTCGGCAATGAGTTCGGGCGGGACCCCGGGTCGGACGAGGAAAGTAACTGATGGGTGGCTCCTACGTCGGCAATGCCGCGACCTTCCTCATCGAAACCGTCTTCTTCCTGTACATCCTCATCGTCATGCTGCGCTTCCTGCTGCAGTGGACGCGGGCGAACTTCTACAATCCGGTATCGCAGTTCATCGTCAAAGCCACACAGCCGGCGCTTGGCCCCTTGCGCAGAATCATCCCCGGCTTCGGTGGGGTGGATCTGGCGGCAGTGGTGCTCATGTTCGCCCTGAAACTCATTGAGCTGTGGCTCATAACCAGCCTGCTGGGGGTCACGCCACAGATCGGCGGCCTTGCAATCTTAAGCATCGCCGAGCTGCTTGGCCTGCTCGTCAACGTGTTCATCGTTTCCATTCTGATCCAGGTAATCGTCAGCTGGGTAAACCCGGGCATGTCCAACCCGGTCATGGGGCTGTTGCACAGCCTCAACGAACCGTTGCTTGCGCCCGCGCGGCGCCTGATTCCGCCCATTTCCGGATTCGATCTGTCACCCATCGCCGTCTTCATCTTTTTGCAGCTCGTGTCCATACTGGCCGTGGCGCCCCTTCGCGATCTCGCGCGCTCCATGCTGGTGTAGGGGGCAGATCTGACCCCTTTTTTTCGTTGGCATGGGGAGACGCTGATCCTGGAGGTTCGGCTGCAGCCCCGGGCAAGCGACAATTCCGTGGCCGATGGTGTCAACGGACGGTTGCGGATACGGGTCACCGCGGCGCCGGTGGACAACGCGGCAAACCGGCAAATGATAGCGATGCTCGCGAAAGAGTTCGGGGTGGCAAAATCCAGGGTGCGTTTGCTGGCAGGCACCAGTAGACGTGACAAGCGCGTCGCGGTCGAGGGTCCTCGGCGGCGGCCGGAATGGCTACCGGGTGAATGGGGGCCTACTTGTCGGCGGGCTTGCGCCCGAAAAGCGAACCCTTGAGTCGCTGCGTCACCGACGACTTTTGATGCCCGCCCTCGGCGATGTGCAGCTCCGTATTACGCTGCTCGCGTTCTTTCTCCACGTTTTCACGAAGGCGTTGCCGCAGCGTGTCAGATACCTTCTCACTATTTAACTCGTCGAATCGATTCGGCCGGAGCAGAACGCATTTCGCAAGCTCGTCCATCAGCTCCGCGTTGACCTTGTCCGGCGAATAGGTGTGATTGACGACCCCCAGCGTCCCGAGGTTCTTGAGCTTCAAGGTAATGACGTTCTTTGTCGGGTCCGCTTCGAATTCGAACGAGACGGGCACGAAAGCCTCTACTACGAACACCGAGCCGGCGCCGTTCTGAAGGTCGCGCTTGTTGAAGCGCAGGTTCAAGTTCCAGAGAGCTTCCCGGTGCTTCTCCGCGATAATCGGATTCGTGATCTTGAACTCCTGGCGTCCCGAGCGGGAGCAGGACCAATGGAAGGTAAACTTTTGTATCGACTTCGGATCATCCGTGGCGAGCTTGTAGTCACCCTGCCGCAGATTGGTGAGCGTGCCCAGTCCCTCCAGGAGATAGTCGCACGATACGTCGGGACTCACTACGTTCAGGTGCTCGTTGAACTCCTTGAAGTAGTCGTAGAGGGCCTTCATCTTCGGCGCGAGCATGCGGCGCGCACGTCCCACATCGGCATTCGCGTCCGCCGGCGTCGGATCTTGCCCTTCGTCTTCCCTGGCCTTTAGCTCCTGCGCCTCCTGTTTGAGGTCATCGAGTAAACCCATGTCGTACACTCTCCGTCAACCTGGCAGGGCGGAGTCGGACACCGCAAAAATCCTGCCGCTTCTCTTGCCAGCTGTCCTTGAATTGTTATACCGGGATCGGCCCCGGCGCACCGGGTACAGGTCACAATCTTGAGATTTCGGCCGTTTTGCAGGGATCTTTAGGGTCGGAATGAGGCCCGTTCCGGCCTTTCCGCGCCCGAGATCACCAATCCCTATCGTAGTCCATGATCAGGGGAGCATGGTCGGAAAAGCGCTCGGCGGTGTAAATCTCCGCTCTCTCGACGCAGGATTCGAGCTTCGGGCTCACCACCTGGTAGTCCAGACGCCAACCTACGTTCTTCGCCCAGGCCTGGCCACGGCTCGACCACCAGGTGTATTGATCCGCTTCCTTGTTCAGGACCCGGAATGCGTCGACGAACCCGGCCGATCCGAACAGCTGATTCATCCAGTCGCGTTCCTCGGGCAGAAATCCTGAGTTCTTCCGATTCGCGCGCCAGTTCTTGAGGTCGATCTCTTTGTGCGCGATATTCCAGTCGCCGCAGATCACGTACTCCCGCCGTTTGCGTCGCAACGCTCTAACGTGGATCAGAAATCGGTCCAGAAAATCCATCTTCACCTGCTGGCGCTCGTCCTTCGACGAGCCCGAGGGAATGTAAACGGAGATCACGCTGAGTCCCGGATAGCGGGCCTCCAGGTAGCGTGCTTCCGGGTCCAGGTCCGCCCAACCGAGCCCCTCCACGACGTCGTCCGGCCGGCGTCTGCTGAGCAGCGCAACTCCACTGTAGCCCTTGCGCTCAGCGCACAGGTAGTAGCAATGGTATCCGGGCAACTGAAAGGGGGCGTCCGATAGAGCTTCCGCCGGGGCGCGCACCTCCTGCAGGCAGACGACGTCGGCATTCTGTTGCGGTAACCAGTCGAACAGCCCTTTGCGAGCCGCCGCACGGATACCGTTGCAATTGAGCGTGATGATGCGCATGGGCGCCGGCAATGGTAGTGCCTGAAGGCATCGGGGGAAACAGCCGGCGGCCGCTACCAATCGGCGGCGCTGCCCCCTACCATCGAGCTAGGAGCGTGTACGGCCCCACGAACGCAGGTTACTTTTCATGACACCCTATCAGCAGGAGTTCATCCGGTTCGCGCTGCAACACGGCGTGCTGCGATTCGGGGAGTTCGCCCTCAAGTCCGGTCGCAAGAGTCCGTATTTCTTCAACAGCGGTCTGTTCAACAGCGGCGGCAGCCTGGCGCGCCTGGCGCGCTTTTATGCAGCCGCGATAATCGCATCGGATCTGGATTTCGACATGCTCTATGGACCGGCCTACAAGGGGATCCCCCTGGTCGCGGCGGTCGCCATGGCGCTCAACGACGAGCATGGGCTCGACCTTCCCTATTGCTTCAACCGCAAGGAGACCAAGGATCACGGAGAGGGGGGCGTGACCGTGGGCGCGGCCCTTAACGGGCGCGTTCTCATGGTCGACGACGTGATTTCGGCAGGCACCTCGACCCGGGAATCCGTCACGATCATCCGCGCCGCCGGCGCCGTCCCTGTGGCCGCCGCCATATCTCTGGATCGCCAGGAACGGGGAACCGGACGCCTCTCGGCAATCCAGGAAATTGAGCAGGAGCTGGGTCTGAAGGTCATCAGCATAGTCTCCCTCGAGAATCTCCTCGAGTATCTGGAAAACGATGCCGATATGAAGTCTGAACTCCGGCGGCTGCGCAACTACCGGGAATCCCACGGCGCCTGAACAGGGGCCAAAAATGTGCGTGGGGTCGCAAATTCCGAGGCCAACGCTCCGCCTGGAAACGGCGATCCCCTATAATTTGACTATCGACCCGGGTAACCGGCCCCCAGGGACCTGACCCCGCAAAGGTAAGCGACAAACTGAATTATCAAAATCAGCAGGTGTGGTTTGATGGATGCTCCTAGAGTCTCGTTGTTGCCCTGCGCACTCGCTGTCCTGGCGGCTACGCTGCTGCCGCTTCCGGTATCGGCCGGTATCAAGTGCTGGACCAACGACGATGGCGTGCGCGAGTGCGGCAACAGCGTACCGCCGGAGTACGCGCAAAAGGCCCATCGTGAATTGACCGGGGAGGGGATCACGGTAAGCACGACCAAGCGCGCCAGGTCGAAAGAAGAGCTGCGCACTGAGCGCGCGGAAGCGGCGCGCGTGGCGGCCATCCGAGCGGAAGAAGAGCGCAAGATTCACGCGCGCAAGGTCAAGGATCGCGTTCTGCTCAGCACCTTCACTACCGAAAAAGAACTTGCTCTCGCCCATGAGGGCCAAGTGGCGGCCATCGATATCCGCATCGACCACACCGAGAAGATCCTCGGGCAGCTCGAGCGCTCCCTGGAACAACAACATTCCCAGGCGGCGAAACTGGAGCGCAGAGGCAATCCGATCACGCCTGAGCTCAAGAGCAGGATCGCGAAGACCGAACAGAAGATGCAGGACAGCCACAGCTTCATCGAAAGGCGCCGCCGGCAGAAAGCCGAGATGGCCACCCAATACGCCGAAGATCTGGATCGCTACCGGGAACTCAAAGGTATCAAGAAGTCGAACTAGGCGGCATGTCGCGCCGGGACGCGGCAACACGCTTGCGCGCTATCTACAGCGCCAGACTTCCTTGCATCGACTCGAGTCGGTCTTCGCGTTCCGCGTAGTCCGGGAATACGCTCTCCACCAACGCCCAGAATTTTTCCGAGTGGTCCAGATGCCGCAGGTGGCAGAGCTCGTGGACCAGAATATAGTCGCAGAGATCCGAGGGCAAAAGCATCAAGCGCCAATTCAAGCAGATGGTGCCCCGGGACGAGCAACTTCCCCAGCGTGTGCGTTGCGCGCGAATACTGATGCGATTCGGCTCCACCCCCAGCGTTCGTGCATAGGGCGCCAGACGCGTGGGCAGATGGCGCTTGGCCTCGCGTCGATACCAAGCTTCCACGAGGGGACGCGGCGCCGTGTGGGTGAGAGACAGGGATACTACTTGAAGAACGCCGCCGCGCCGTGCGATCCATCCGTCCCGGGTGCCGAAAGCATCACGCACTTTCCGCGTGACCCGACCTCTGTCGACGGGTGTCAGCAGATCCATCTGCGCCGCGACTCGCAGCTCGAGACGCAGCTCCTCGTCGAGCATCGGCAACCATGTTCCGGAAATCAGCGGCGCACGCTTGACGCAGGCGCGCGTGGCCCGTTCCAGCGCGCCCCGCACCCAGAGAAGATTCTCGATTACGACCTCGGCCGCACTTTCGCAGGAGAAACGCCACGGTGCCCGCACCTGCAGCCGGGCGTCTTCATCCACCACCAGGTGCACATGCTTGCGGCCCACGACCCGATGCAGCGTATATCCGAATATGTCGCCGCCGATGTCGAGTTCCAACGCGGTGGCGATGCTCCTACCAGGCATCAGAGCCTCCCGTGCATGAATGTCATCTGCCGGCGCCTGGAAACAACCCAACCTGCAGTGCCCGCCACTGCTGCTCCCATGATTCCAGAGGCGAGTGCTCGAATCCGCTGCGGCTGAATTGCGTCATGCGCCCTTCCACTACGGCCATCAACAGATTGGCGATGGCAGCAACGCTTGCCCGCAATCCGAGCTCGGTGGCCTGCTCACCCTCACGCAGAATTTGCTTCAACTGCGTTTCGAAGCGATCGAAAAATTGCGACACACGCGTTCTCAATCGCTCGTGCTCACCCACCAGAGCCTCCCCGAGCAGAACACGGGTAATCCCTGGATTGCGATCCGAAAATGTCAGAAGCATGGTGAGAATGCGCTCGCATCGCCGCGTCGCGTCGACCTCTTCGCCGAGTATGCGATTGGCCAGTCCAAACACGGACTCCTCCGCAAACTCGATGAGCGCTTCGAACATCTTCGCTTTACTCGGAAAGTGACGGTAGAGCGCCGCCTCCGAAACACCGACGACCTCGGCGAGGCGCGCCGTCGTGATGCGTGCACCCGGCCGGTTTTCGAGCTCCAGCGCCAAGGCCTCTAGAATCTGCTGGCGGCGAGGCCGTTTAGGTGTCTCCGGCATCGGGCCTAACCGCCTTCGCGACTTATCATCGTGCCGACACCTTCGCGAGTGAAGGTCTCCAACAGCACAGCATGCTGCACACGGCCGTCGGAAATCGTCGCCGTCGTCACGCCGTTGGTTACGGCATCCAGTGCGCAGCGCACCTTGGGCAACATTCCGCCCTTGACGACGTCGTCGGCGATGAGCTTCTCAACGTCACTGACACCGAGTCTGGTCAGCAGCTCTCCGTGCGTGTCGAGCACGCCGGAAGTATTAGTCAACAGGATGAGCTTTTCGGCGTTGAGAGTTTCGGCAACTTTGCCGGCGACCAGGTCGGCATTGATATTGTAGGAGTGACCGTCTTCTCCGATGCCTATAGGCGCGATGACGGGTATAAAATCCCCCTGCATCAGCATGTCGACCACGCTCGCGTCGATGCGCGTGACTTCGCCGACATGTCCAATATCGATGATTTCCGGCGCCTCGAGCTCCGGGCTGTCGCGCCGCACGGTCAGCTTTCTGGCTCGGATGAGATTACCGTCTTTACCGGTGAGACCAACGGCGCGGCCACCGTGGCTGCCGATGAGGTTAACGATTTGCTTGTTGACCAACCCCCCGAGGACCATCTCCACCACGTCCATAGTCTCGCGATCCGTGACCCGCATACCGTCGACGAACTCGGTTTCCTTGCCGATGCGCGCCAGAGCATCGCCGATTTGCGGCCCACCGCCGTGAACCACCACCGGATTCATGCCCACCAGCTTCATCAGCACAACGTCCTTGGCGAAGCTGCTTTGCAGCGCCTCGTCCACCATCGCCGCGCCACCATACTTCAGCACTATGGTTTTCTTGTGAAAACGCTGGATATAGGGCAGCGCATCGGCGAGAACGTGCGCCGTTTCCATGGCGGTGCTTGGACTCAGGGACATGCTTCGAATCCGGTCGCTAGAAGGGCAGCTGCAGGTTCGGATCCAGCGCGGTCACGGCTTTCTTGAACTCCCCCTGTATGCGCGCCAATGCTTCCTTGTTGTTGGCCTCGAAGCGCATCACCAGGCTCGGGGTGGTGTTGGATGCGCGCACCAGGCCCCAGCCATCGGAAAAGTCGACCCGCAGGCCGTCGATGGTGGTACGTTTACCATTGGCGAACCCTTCGGCTTCGACGAGCTTTTCGACCAAGACCACCTGCTCGCCTTCCTTCATGTCAACGCGTAGCTCGGGCGTACTTACACCGGCCGGGAGCTTACTGAATATTTGCGTCGGCGACTTCTTGAAGGCCATGAGAATCTCGAGCATGCGCGCGGCACTGTAAATTGCATCGTCGAAACCGTACCAGCGATCCTGGAAGAAAATATGGCCGCTCATCTCGCCGGCCAGTGGTGCGCCGCTTTCCTTGAGCTTGCTCTTTATGTAGGAGTGACCCGTGCGCCACATCACCGGTTTGCCACCGAGCTGCTTGATGACCTTCGCCAGCCGGTTGGAGCACTTGACGTCGAACACGATGTCGGCGCCCGGATTTCTGCTCAGCACGTCCTTGGCAAAAAGCATCATTTGCATGTCCGCCCAGATGATCCTGCCTTCCGTGTCGACAACGCCCAGCCGATCCCCATCGCCGTCGAAGGCGAAACCGAGATCCGCGTTCTCCTGCTTCACGGTGGCGATCAGGGGGGCCAAATTGGCGGGATCGGACGGATCCGGGTGGTGGTTGGGAAAGTTTCCGTCGACCTCGCAATAGAGCTCCACCACGTCGTGGCCCAGGGCGCGCAGCAGCTTCGGCGCAACCTCTCCCGCGATCCCGTTGCCGCAGTCGACGACCACGCGGAAGGAGTTGCCGAGCGCCACCGGCACATCCTCGCAAACGCGGCGCACGTACTCGTCGACGACCTCCATGCTCTGCAGGTTGCCTTTTCCGCTGGGGAACTCGCCCCCCTCGGCGCGCTTTCTGAGCGCCTGGATGTCGTCACCGTAGAGCGTGTCACCGCCGAGCATGATCTTGAGTCCGTTGTACTCGGGCGGATTATGGCTGCCGGTGACCATGACGCCACTGCCGGTGTTCAGATAGTGGGTGGCGAAATAGAGAACCGGCGTGGGCACACGGCCCACATCGATGACGTCGCGCCCGGTGGCCCGCAGGCCTTCCATCAACGCCTCCTGCAGCTCGGGGCCGGAGTTGCGGCCGTCGCGTCCGACCACGATGGTCTGCTGGCCACGCTCGTAGGCTTCCGCACCGATGGCGCGTCCAATCTGACGCACGATGTCGGCGCTGAGCCCTTCCTCGACGACACCACGCACATCGTAGGCGCGGAAGATTTCCGCCGGCATCTTCACGGCGCCGGCCTCTTCCTCGACGACAATGCCGCTCTTGGCGGGCGGCTCGTCCAGGTCCGCATAGGCCGCTTCGAGGCCGTCGGCTGACTCCGCCCCGGCGCCTACAGCGGCGCTCTGGGTGGCCGCCTTGGCGGTGGCCCGCTCGGCTGCGGCCTCCAGCTTCTTCTGACGATCCACCTCCTCCGCGGCCGCTTCGACACGGGCCCGAGCGCGCTGTCGCAACACCACTACCAGCACGATGATCACCACCAGAGTGCCGGCGAGCGCAGGGATCACCCAATCGGGGAGATCCATCAACGGCTCCCGCGGCGACAGGCGACCGCCCGGCCAGAAGGCCACGCGCCACGGTGTTCCCTTGACCTTGTTGCGCGCCGCCGCGGGCCCGTGACGCACACCCGGGTCGCCGCCCCGGGCGAGCACCAGCGGCTTTCCGCCGCCACTGCTCTGGGTGAGCTCCGCGTAGCCGTCGGGGACGCTCACCCTGGACACGAGTGCGGGCAGTAGGGACACGTCCAGGGCCAGCACCAGATGACCCGCCAGGGTGCCACCCTCGTTGATACGCCAAAGTGTCAAGATGTGCTGATCATCGCTTCCGAACAGCAGCACCTCCGGCGGCGGCGCCTTTCCTGACTTTTCAGATTCACTCATCATCTGGATGGCCGCATACCCGAGCGGCGGCTTCGAGGTGGGGTCGGGAGTCCGTGTTCCCGCATTGATCAGCCGCGCCAGTAACACGGTGTCGCGACTGGCGACGATGGCTCGTTCCCTGGCAGCACGGGCCGCGTCGTCGTCGCTTAGCAACAACGCTGCCAGTTGATCCTCATGGAAAAGATTCGCCAGAGCCTGGGTTTCGCGGCTCACCTCCCGGGAAACGTTGGCGGCCGCTGACCTGGCAGCCGCATGAATGGCCTCCTGGCGTTCCTGCTCCAGCGATGCGGTGTAGTTCTGATAGGCGACCAGCCCAGCCGCCGTTCCCCCGCCTATCAGCAGCATCAGGACGAGCGCCCAGCGCCAGCGCCGCCAGACGCCCGCCAAGCCCTCGCCGGACCCCGTCTTCCCGGCTTTGGACGCAGCCACGGGCTTGGGCGTGGCTTCAGCTTTCCGTTTGCGTTTTGCCAATGCTAAAGAGCCTCAAGCACGGCCGGAATGGCCGAAGCCACCGGCCCCACGAGTACTTTCCTGAAAGGATTCAACCACTTCGAAGTGAGCGCGCACTATCGGTATGAATACCATTTGAGCGATGCGTTCGCCGGGCTGGATGGTAAATGACTGGCGGCTACGATTCCAGCAGGATACGAACACCTGGCCCTGGTAGTCGGCGTCGATGAGACCGACCAGGTTACCCAGTACGATGCCGTGCTTGTGTCCCAGGCCGGAACGGGGAAGCAGCACCGCCGCCAGCGTCGGGTCGCCGATGTGTATGGCGATGCCCGTTGGCAGCAGATGGGTGTCGCCGGACCGCACTTCCAGCGGCTCATCGAGGCACGCCCGCATGTCGATGCCGGCGGAGCCGTCGGTGGCGTATGCGGGCAACGGGTATTCGCTGCCGACGCGCGCATCCAGAATCTTAAGCTGGATGCTTTTCACGAAATCTCTCGGCTACCAGTGCCACGAGCCGTTGGGCGAGTTCAATCTTCGGTGCTTCGCCGAGATCCGCTTCGCCGCCTTTCCAGAACACGCGCAGCCGATTGGTATCGACGCCGAAACCCGGACTCGGCCCGCCCACGGGATTGGCGGCAATCATATCCAGGCATTTGCGCGTGAGTTTCTCGCGAGCGTGACTCTCGAGCTTCTCGGTCTCGGCGGCGAAGCCGACGGTAAAAGGCGAGTGATCGCGCCCGGCTACCTCGGCGAGGATGTCGACGTTTCGCACCAGGGCGATCTCCAGGATCCTGTCTTTCTTCTTGATTTTCTGCTCGGATATCTCGGCAGGCCGATAGTCCGCCACCGCCGCCGCGGCGATGAAGATATCGCAGCCCTCGACCCTGGACAGCACCGCGCTGTGCATCTGGTCGGCACTCTCCACCTGAACGCGCTCGACGCCGGGTGGCACTGGCAAATCGCTGGGGCCGCTCACCAGGATCACCGACGCCCCGGCGGCCCGTGCGGCGGCAGCCACCGCGTAGCCCATCTTTCCCGAGCTGTGGTTGCTGATGTAACGCACCGGGTCAATGGCCTCGCGGGTGGGGCCGGCGGTAATGAGCACGCCCAGTCCTGCGAGACCCGGGTCTTGGCCGTCCCCGGGAACGAGTGCGTCCAGGTCCGCCGCCAGCTCCGCCGGCTCCAGCATGCGTCCTTCACCCATCTCGCCGCAGGCCTGATCGCCCGAGCCGGGGCCTAGCAGACGAACGCCGCGGGCCCGCAAGGTATTGACATTGGCCTGGGTAGCGGCCGCGGCCCACATAAGGCGATTCATGGCAGGGGCAAGCACGATGGATGCGTCTGTGGCCAGGCACAGCGTGCTCAGCAGATCATCGGCCAGACCGTGGGCCAGACGGGCGATGATGTCAGCGCTGGCCGGCGCGATGAGAACCACGTCCGCCCAGCGTGCCAGCTCGATGTGACCCATGGCGGCTTCTGCCCGCTGGTCGAGAAGCGTCGTGTGCACCGCCTGACCCGACACCGCCTGCAAGCTCAAGGGAGTGATGAAATCCTGGGCCGCACGGGTCATGACCACGCGCACCTGGTGGCCGCGCTCACGCAGACGCCGCACCAGGTCCGGGCTCTTGTAGGCGGCGATACCCCCGGAAACGCCCAGCAGCACACATTTGTTGGTCTGGTTAGACATATTGCCTGGTCCGTTAGGACTGTAACCTTAGAGTGTATCAGTAGCCTGCCCATCCGCCACGGAGGTCGACATGGGAATCAAGGACTGGCCGGCGGTGGAGCGCCCCCGGGAAAAGCTCCTGGCCCACGGCCCGAGTGCGCTGTCCGATGCCGAGCTGCTCGCACTATTCGTCGGCAGCGGCATCGCCGGCCACACCGCCCTGGATCTGTCGCGGGCGCTGCTGACACGTTTCGGGGACTTGCGCGGGACGCTCGATGCCGGTCACGAGGAGTTCTGCCGTGTTCCCGGGGCGGGCGACGCTCGTTATGCCTTGCTGCAGGCAGCCCTGGAGATCGGGCGCCGCTATCTCGAGTGCCGGCTGCGGCGTGGCACGGCGTTGGGCTGCCCCACCGACACTCGCCGCTTCCTGACCGCCCGCCTGCGGCGCCACGAGCACGAGGTCTTCGCGTGCCTGTTCCTGGACAACCGCCACCGGCTCATCTGCTTCGAGGAACTGTTTCGCGGCACCGTCAACGGCGCCAGCGTGCACCCCCGGGAGATTGCCAAGCGCGCGTTGCACCACAATGCCGCAGCCATCATCATCGCCCACAATCACCCCTCGGGGGTGGCGGAGCCGAGCCAGGCGGACCGCGCCATCACCGGCCGCATCCGCGACGCCATGGCGCTCATCGACGTGCGCCTCATGGATCACTTCGTGGTCGGTGACGGCGAGATCGTGTCCTTCGCCGAGCGGGGCTGGATTTGACAGCCGCGACCCGGCCATCTTGAAACGGCCCACGGGCACTGGTATAAAGCTTGTTTCCCCGAGTCAATGGTCACTGGCCCCGATGTCCAAAGTCTGTCAAGTCACCGGCAAACGTCCCATCTCGGGCAACAACGTTTCCCATGCCAAGAACAGGACGCGCCGGCGTTTCCTGCCGAATCTGCACACCCACCGGTTCTGGGTACCCAGCGAGAAGCGCTTCGTGAAGCTTCGGGTGTCCGCCAAGGGCATGCGTATCATCGACAAGAAGGGCATCGAAACCGTTGTTGCTGAAATGCGGGCGCGGGGCGAGCATCTTTAAAGGAGGGGTTTGAACCATGCGTGACAAAATCAAGATGGTTTCCAGTGCCGGCACCGGGCACTACTACACCACCGACAAGAATAAGCGCACGACTCCCGACAAGCTCGAGATGAAGAAATTCGATCCGGTCGTGCGCAAGCACGTCATCTACAAGGAATCGAAAATCAAATAAAAAAGACCGCCGGAAGGCGGTCTTTCATAGTTGGTCTTTTTGGGCCTGCCTGATAAGCCCGGTTCCGGTCAGGCAGGCTTCACCGAATACATGGGCAGGGTCTTCGCGAACTCCTGCAACGCGCGGATTCCGCTCTCCTCGGCCTCGCGGCACCATTCCTGCAATGACTGCCGGAGCCGCTCGTGGCTCGCCGTACGTTCCTGCCAGATAGCCTGCAATCTTCCCTTGTACAGATAGACCGTCTGCAGAGCCTGGCTGTGCTTCAACGCCGCGTCGAGTCGCGCGCGGGCATCGATGCTCAAACGCGACTCCTCGCGAACCAGCAGAATCTTTACACGCCGCAGTAACGGCCGCTCGACATGGTCCGCCCGGCCCAGCTCCTCTTCGTAGACCTTACCGAGCACGTTCTTCGCGTACTGAGACATGACTTGCATACGGTTGCTGATGACGCCTTTGACGGAATCCAGATCGACACGCGCCTTCCCCGGTACGATGACCGGTCTGGGAGCAATTTTCTTAACCCTGGCGAGGCCCAGCATTTCCATCAATCGGATGTAGAACCAACCGATGTCGAACTCCCACCACTTGCTGGAAAACTTCGCGGAGCTCGCGAACGCGTGGTGGTTGTTGTGCAACTCCTCACCACCGATGATGATACCGATGGGCACGATATTGGTGGAGGCATCGGGGGTCTCGTAGTTGCGATAACCCCACCAGTGACCAACGCCGTTGATGACGCCGGCCGCGGTGACCGGGATCCACAACATTTGCAGCGCCCACATGGTGAGGCCGATAGGCCCGAAGAGAATCACATTGAGCGCCATGGTCAGGTAGTAGCCCTTACCGGAATGACGCGTGTAGACATTGCGCTCCAGCCAATCGTCCGGCGCGCCGTGACCGTAACGCTCCAGCGCCTCCCGGTCCCGCACACCGATACGATAGAGCTCTGTTCCCTGGAGCAAAAGCTTGGCGATTCCGTGAATCTGGGGGCTATGGGGATCATCTGCGGTCTCCACCTTGGCGTGATGCTTTCGATGCACGGCAATCCACTCCCGGGTCACCTGTCCGGTGGTGAGCCACAACCACAGGCGGAAAAAATGCGAGACGATGGGGTGCAGGTCCACGGCCCGATGGGCCATGGCGCGGTGCAGATAAAGGGTCACGGCGGCGATGGTAATGTGGGTCGCCACCAAAGTAACCGCGATGTATCCCCAGATGGGTAGCTCGATAAGTCCGGTCAGCATGGTTTTTTCCAAGGGATTGTTGACCGCGCGCCCTTCGCAGCCTCGGCGAGTCTAGCACTTGAGTGCCAGAGGCGCATTAGATGGTGCCAATTCTGTCACACTCGTTAATGTGAAACGTGACCAAGGACAACATTTTGGCGCCTGGGGGTCACCCCGTGTCGGCAGCGTCGAATCCGTGCATACGGGTCGAAATTCCTGCCGGACATGTGCCCATCGTCCTGAATCTGGGGTCGGAAATCGTGATCTCAACAAGCCGGGAGCGCGTATCGATGGAAAATTCGCTCTGGCATTCTGCGGCGTCGCCGCAAATAATAGCGCGCCATGGGCGAACAGAGCCTGATCGAGGTCGCGAACCTGCATCGACGCTACGGCGACGTCCATGCCGTTCAGGGACTGGACTTCCGGGTCCGCCGTGGCGAGGTGCTCGGATTTCTCGGCCCCAACGGCGCCGGCAAAACGACCACCATGCAGATGATCTGCGGCGTGCTGGCGCCAAGCCAGGGTACCGTACGCATCGGTGGTGTCGATCTGCTCGAGGACCCGATAGCGGCCAAGCGCCAGCTCGGATACCTGCCCGAGCTGCCCCCACTGTACCGTGAATTTACAGTCGACGAATATCTTCGCTACTGCGCCCATCTACACGGTCTTCGCAAGCACGCAGCAACTAAAGCCATGCAAGAGACCAAGGCGCGCTGCGGTCTCCAGGACAACGGCAGGCGTTTGATCGGCAATCTCTCCAAGGGCTACCAGCAGCGCGTCGGTATTGCCCAGGCAATTCTGCATCGCCCCGCCGTAGTCGTGCTCGATGAACCGACGGTGGGCCTGGATCCGATTCAAATCCGCGAGATACGAGAGCTCATGAGCGAGCTCGGCAACGATCACGGTGTCATCCTCTCGACACACATACTGCCGGAGGTGCAGGCAGTGTGCGATCGGGTGCAGATACTGCATGAAGGGCGCCTGGTGCTCGACGAAGATCTGGTGCAACTTTCAAAGAGCCAGCGCCCACGCAGCACGCGCGTCAAGTTTCGCCGCCCACCGAGCCGCACGGCACTGACGGGACTTGCGGGCGTGGGGCGCGTCGAATCGCTGGATGCGGATACGCTGCGCCTGCATCACGCCGACGACGATTCACTCGCCGAGCGCATTGTGACAGCGTCGGTTGCAGGCGACTGGGGACTCTATGAGCTGATTTCCGAATCGCGATCGCTGGAGGAAATCTTCGTCGAGCTCACATTCGGCGAGGGTCGTGGGCGAGACGAGCAGAACCCGGGGACAGGCACGTGAATATACTCAACATTGCCGCGCGCGAGCTGCGCAGCCTGTTCCTGTCACCGCTGTCGTGGGCCGTCCTCGCCATTACGCAGGCATTCGTCGCCTACGCGCTCCTGGTGAAGCTCGAGCTGTTTCTGCAGCTGAAACCGCACTTGCCGGGGTTGCCTGGCGCCCCGGGCCTCACCGCCATTGTCGTCGCGCCGGCGTTGAAGGCCGCCGGCATGGTCATGCTTCTGGCCGCCCCGCTGGTGACCATGCGGCTCGTCAGCGAGGAGCGCAGAAGCGGGACGCTCAGTCTGCTGTTGAGCGCGCCAGTCTCGATGACCGACATCGTGCTCGGCAAATTTCTCGGCGTCATGAGCTTCTTCAGCATCGTTGCGCTGGTAATTCTGCTCACGCCACTGTCTCTTCTCACGGGGGGAACTCTGGACTACGGATTGCTGGCATCGGGTTTTCTGGGCCTGCTGCTGCTGATAGCGAGCTTCGCGGCCGCGGGGCTGTTCATGTCGACTCTGACCGCACATCCGGCGGTTGCGGCCGTCAGCACCTTCGGCCTGCTGCTGCTCTTGTGGAACTTGGACTGGGCGGGCACCGGAGCCGCCGAAGGGGTGAGGTCGTTGTTCTCCTATCTTGCCGTCACCTCACATTTCAATGCGCTGCTTCAAGGCGTCGTCGACAGCGCGGATCTCATCTACTCCCTGCTCATGGTCGCCACCTTTCTGGTACTGGCGATACGGCGGCTGGATGCAATGCGGCTCGGGCACTGACCGGCGAGCATGCGGAACACGGCGCGTACAACACTCGTGACTCGCACCCAGACGGCGGTGTTCGTCCTACTGCTGCTCACCACCGCCGGCATGCTCGCCTGGCTGAGCGAGCACTACCGGTTAAGCGGGGACTGGACCGCGGCTGGCAGAAACACATTGACGGAGCCGAGCCGCACACTGGTGCAGCGCCTCGATGGCCCCGTAGAGATAACCGCCTACGTGCGTGAGGAGCCGGTGATCCGGCGATCTGTCTTGCAGCTGGTGGAACGCTATCAACGCTACAAGCCCGACATCCGGCTTCGTTTCGTAAACCCGGACCACGTGCCCGACCAGGTGCGGGCGCGGAACATTTCCGCCGATGGCGAAATGGTCGTCAGCTACCGGCAACGCGAAGAACACGCCAAAATGGCCACCGAAGAGGCGTTGACCACCGCCCTGGAAAGGCTGGCGCGAGCCGACACTCGCTGGGTTACCTATGTCAGCGGCCACGGCGAGCGCAATCTCGTGGGAACCGCCAGCTACGATCTGGGCAAGTTGGGGGAGCAGCTGCAACGCCAGGGATTCAAGCTGCACGAGCTGATCCTCGCCGAAGCCGGCGAGATCCCCGCGCAAGCCGCGGTGCTGGTGGTGTCACCGGGACGGGAGAATTTACCGGCCAAGGAAGTCGCTGCGGTGCTACGCTACATCGACGGGGGCGGCAACCTGCTGTGGCTCGCGGAGCCCGGACCCGCGAGGGGCATGGAAGCGCTAGCGGACGCCCTCGGGATCGCGTTCGAGCCAGGCGTCGTCGTCGACCCGACCACGCAGGTGCTGGGAATTTCGCACCCGGCTTTCGTCCCGGTTTCGGCCTATCCGACCCATCCGGTCACCGAGAATCTCGGGCTGGTGACGGTATATCCCCGCGCAGCGGGCATCGCCTGGATTCAACCGCAAGGCTGGCAGACACGGGGGATCCTGAGTACCGGGTTGCGTGCCTGGTCGGAAACCGGTGATCTGAAAGGCGAGCTGCACTTTGACGATGACGCCGACGTGTCCGGACCCCTGGACATTGGTATCGCCATGCAGCGAACGTTCGCCGCCAACGACGGGGAGCAGCGGATCATCGTTGTCGGTGACGGCGACTTTCTCTCCAATGCCTATCTCGGCAGTGGCTCGAATCTGGCTCTCGCCCTGAATATCTTCAACTGGCTGGCGAACGACGAAACCCTCATCGACATTCCCGTGAGGAGCGCGCCGGATCTGGACTTCGAATTGTCCCGCACCACCGCGGTTCTCATTCGTATCGGCGCGATGTTCGGTCTGCCCGCCCTGCTTCTGGGGACCGGTTTTCTCATCTGGCACCGGCGTCGACGCCTCTGAACACCGGTGAGGCAACGCACGCTCATCAATCTCGCGCTGCTGCTGGTGGTAGCCGGCCTTGCGCTATTAATCGCGTTCGCACCGGACGAAGAGGCGCCTCCAGCTCTCGAGCCGCTCAGCGGCGAGAATCCGCGCGCCGTAACCCGCATACGCCTGAAACCGGCCGCGGGGACATCAATCGAGTTACGCCGCGTCGACGGTGCCTGGCATCTCGTCGATCCCATGCGCATCGCGGCCAACGACTTTCGCATCAAAGCCCTGGTGCAGGTGCTGAAAACGCCGGTACATGCGCGCATCGATGCCGCCCCGGAGCAACTTGCCCGCTTCGGCCTGGCGCCACCGCAGGCACGCATACTGCTCGACGATAAAGAGATCCTGTTCGGAGACACCGAACCGATACACGGGCGCCGATATCTCCTCTATGACGGAAAGGTCGCGTTGGTGGACGACGCTTTCTTCTCGCACGTCAGATCGAGCGCCGCCAACTACGTGAACCCGGCGTTGCTCGGCCGCGACCCGAACCTGCAGAGCTTCATTCTGCCGGGCATTCGTGTCTACCGGGATGCCGGCAACTGGCGTCTGGATTCCGACGACGGGAACGTGGACGCCGACAGCATTTCAATGCTGGTGGATGCCTGGCGCCACGCGCAAGCCACGGCCGTGCGCCCCTACGAGCAGTCACTCGATTGGAAAGATGTGATTCGCATCGAGCTGGCCGACGGCGACCTGCGCTTCAACCTCGCGCACACCGAATACGAGCTGATCCTGGGCCGCCCCGAGCTCGGCATTCAGTATCACATGACCAAGGGTGCTGGCGCTCGGCTGTTGGGTTTTACACCCCCAGACAAGTCTGGGTAGTCAAGCTTCGGCGGTTTCGTCCTCGCTTTCGTCCGGCGTGCGCTTACGCACGTAGATCCTCGAGAAAATCACACCCAGCTCGAACAGCACCCACATGGGAAGCGCCAGCAGCGTCTGAGAGATGATATCCGGCGGGGTCAGCATCATGCCGAGCACGAACGCGCCGACGATGATATAGGGACGTTTGCTGACCAACGCGGCCGGCGTCGTGAAACCGGTCCACACCACCAGAATGGTCGCGATGGGAACCTCGAACGCGAGGCCGAAAGCGAAGAAGATCTTCAGTACGAAGTCCAGGTAAGCACTGATGTCGGTCATGATGGCCACGCCTTCCGGTGCGACCGCCTGGAAAAAGGCGAACATCAACGGAAAGACAACGAAGTAGGCGAATGCCATGCCCAGGTAGAAAAGCACGGAGCTCGTTACCAGCAGCGGGAAAACCAGACGGCGTTCGTGCTTGTACAAGCCGGGCGCGACGAACGACCACACCTGATACAGCACGACGGGCATCGCGAGAAAGATCGACAACACGATGGTCAGCTTGAAGGGCGTCAAAAACGGCGACGCCACCTGAGTGGCGATCATGCTGGTGCCCTCGGGAAGCTGGCGCAACAGCGGCTCGGCGAGTAAAGCGTAGAGATCGTTTGCGAAGGGAAACAATACGACCAGAAAACAGAGCACGGCCAGCACGACGCGCAGCAAGCGATCGCGAAGCTCCACCAAGTGCTCGACGAATGTCATCTCGCCCTGTGCCGGAGCCTCCTCGTCGGCAACCTCGTCGGTCTTATCGGGATCGTCGCTCATCGGGTTCCGCGTCCTGGGCGGCTTCGTCGGACGTCTGGTCCGGAGCCTGCGCCGGCACTTCGGCGCGCGCACCCACCGCCTCCCCGATGGCGGTAGCGGCGGCGTCCGGTGTTACCGTGTCGGCTCCGGTCTCGTCATCGCTGCCGAGGGTATCGGAAGAGCCGGGTGGGTCGGTGGTTTTCCCGGACATCAGCTCCTCGGCGTCCTTTTCGACCCCGGTAAATTCCATTTTTGCATCGCTGATGGTGCGGGTGGTTTCGTCGACAATGTCCTGGAGCGAACTCAAATCATCGGGCTTGTCCAGCATCTTCTTCAACTCGTCGGCCTGAACCTCGCGCTCGATGTCGTCACGGACCGTGGTAACGTAACGGCGGATGCGGCCCACCCAGAGACCGACCGTGCGGGCGAGCCCCGGCAGGCGGTCGGGACCGACCACCAGAAGCGCCACGACGCCAATCAGCGCCAGCTCCCAAAAGCCAATATCAAACATCGGGAATCTGAGATTGAAGCGAGCAGCTTGCGCGCCTTGCGCTTCGCCCGCCAGAGAAATCCAACCGCGAGTACGCGCACTCGGGCCCGCCCCCGCACCTGCTCATGGCCGCGAACCGCTAGGCGCTGTCCCGCTCCTTGTTGGCGACCTCTCCATCGACCACGTTGTCGGCTGGATTCTGCTCGACCTGGACGGATTCCTCGGTGGTTTCCTCCTTGCCGCTGTCTTTCACGGCGCCGCGAAAGCTCTTGATAGCCGAACCCAGATCACCGCCGAGATTGCGCAGCTTCTTGGTGCCGAACAGAAGCAGCACGATCACCAGCACAACCAGCAATTGCCATAAACTCGGGCCCATATCTCCTCTCTCCCTACGACCTCGCCATCCGGCGGAAACGGCCAAGCGGACACTTTAGCGGAATTCCGGGTCCGCCACTACGACGCTGCGTGAACAATTGGAAACGATGGCCGGGAGAAATCACCAGGGAAGCTCATTCCCCGGTATCGCGGCCGGCTTTCTCCTCGAGACCGGAAGTGCCGAAGCGGCGGTCGAGCTCCGCGAGCACGTCCCGGGGGTGCAGGCCGCGAGCCGCCAGCATGACCAGGCAATGAAACCAGAGATCCGCGGTCTCGTGCACGAGGGCGCCGGGGTCGTCCTCCCTGGCGGCAGCAATTGCTTCGGCGGCCTCCTCGCCGACTTTCTCCAGCACCGCATCCAGCCCGGCGGCATAAAGACCGGCCACGTAGGAGCTGTCCGGAGAGGCGGACTTTCGCGCCTCCAGGACCTCGGCAAGCTTGTCCAGCGTATCGCTCATGGTGCCTGACTCATGGTGCCTGACAGAGGCCCGGGCGATTTCCCGGGGCCGGAGCCTTCAGTCCGCCTTGTAGATGTTCTCGGGAGCTTCGAGCACCGGGTCGACGCTTTCCCAGCGCCCATCCCGAAACTTCTTGTAAAAGCAGACTCTGCGCCCGGTGTGACAAGCGATACCGCCCCGCTGATCGACCTTGAGCAGCACCGTATCCGCGTCGCAGTCGAGCCGAATTTCGGCGATCCGCTGCACGTGCCCGGACTGCTCTCCCTTCTTCCACAGGCACCCGCGGGAGCGCGACCAATACACGGCTTCGCCCTCGTCCAGCGTGCGTGCCAGCGATTCGCGACTCATCCAGGCAAGCATCAGCACGTCGCCGCTTTCAGCGTCCTGAGCGATCGCCGGGACCAGCCCGTCTGAGTTCCAACGAATTTCCTCGAGCCACCGGGCCATGCCGGCTCCTCCTCATAGCCAATGGATCGATGATACACCCATCGGCGCCCGTTCTTGACCCGGCGGGGTCTGGCCGTGACACTAAAGCTCTGGCGCCAAACCGGGGAATTCCTGAAGGAGCGAGCTTGCTCCTACCGGCGCACAAGACGGATACCAATGACCATTCGAAAAGTATGTGTGCTCGGAGGTACCGGGTTCGTCGGACGGCATCTGTGTTGCGAGCTCAGCCGCCGCAAGCTGCAGATTCGGGTGCTTACGCGCCGGCGTGAAAGAAATCGGGATCTGATCGTCATTCCGAGCCTGGAGCTGATGGAGACCGATGTGCACTCGGTTGCTGATCTGAGCGTGCAGACGAAGGGTTGCGACGCCGTCGTGAATCTCATAGGCATCTTGAATGAACGGCGCGGGCCAGGGCAGGACTTCGCCAGCGTGCATGGCGAGTTGCCCGCCAAGATCGCGGAAGCCTGCCGCTACAACCGCATCGGCCGTCTGCTGCACATGAGCGCCCTCGGCGCCACCAGCGACGCACCGAGCAAGTACCTGGAGTACAAGGCCGAGGGCGAGAACGCCGTGCACCGGTGGGGCGACCAGGGTCTGAATGTCACGAGCTTTCGGCCGTCGGTGCTGTTCGGCAGTGACGATGATTTCTTCAATCGATTCGCCACGCTTCTGGCCATGAGCCCCGTCGTGTTTCCCCTGGCTTGTCCGAACGCGCGCATGTCGCCGGCATATGTGGAAGACGTCGCCAGGGTTTTCGCCGACAGCCTCGAGCGCAAGAGCACTTACGGCCAACGCTACGATCTGTGCGGGCCGAAGCAGTACACGCTGCGGGAGCTGGTGGAATATACCGCGCGCGAAACAGGCATCGAGGCGCGCATACTGCCCTTGGGCGATATGCTTTCGAGACTCCAGGCGCGGGTTCTCGAATGGGCCCCCGGTAAACCTTTCAGTCGCGATAACTATCTGTCATTACAGGTGGACGGGGTATGTGAGAACAACGGCTTTGCAGAGTTCGGTATCCATCCAACGAGCATCGAGTGCATCGTTCCGTCGTATATCGGGCACGAAGGCAAAATGGACGTCTACCGTGAATTCCGCCGGGCAGCCGGACGCTGACACACGGTGCAAATAACCGCTTAAACAACGAAGCCGAGAAGCACGACGCCCAATACGAGCCGATAAACCACGAAGGGAAACAGCCCCACGCGTTCCACCAGCTTGAGAAAGAAATGGATGGTGGCGTAGGCACAGACGAACGAAATTATCGATCCTGCGAACATGGCGTCCCAGGCTACCGGCGTCTGACTGGACCACGCCTCCAGCGCCTCGAGCAGGCCTGCCAGGGCGACCACCGGTATCGACAGAAGAAAAGAAAATCTCGCGGCAGTTTCACGCTTGAGACCCAGGGCGAGCCCGGCGGTGATGGTAACGCCTGCCCGCGAGGTCCCCGGTATCAGCGCCAGGGCCTGGGCGGCGCCGATGATGAGCACGTCTCGCCAGCTGATATCCGCTTCACCGCGCGCGCCGCGATTGCGACGATCGCTCCACCACAGCAGCAGCGCGAAAAAGATCGTTGCAGCGGCGATGACCGAAGCGCTGCGCAAGCTCACGGTGCCAATGGCGCTCAGAACCAGCCCGCAGAGAGCGACGGGTACGGTACCGACCACCAGATACCATACCCAGACACTGTCGCCGACGCGGCGACCCGTCGCGATCGAGTGCAGCCAGTCGCGGCACATGCGCGACAGATCGCGGCGAAAATAGACGAGCACAGCCAGCAGCGTGCCCACGTGCACGGCGACGTCGAAGGCGAGACCCTGGTCGGGCCAGTCCACCAGCAGGGGCAGGAGTATCAGATGGGCGGAGCTGGAGATCGGCAGGAACTCGGTGAATCCCTGGAGCACCGCCAGCACCACGACCTGAACCCAGTCCACCAGCGATTCCCCTCTCCCTTACAGGCGTTATAGGCGTTACAGGCGTTAAAGGCGGCCACGCAGGTCGCGACCGGAAAATCCCGCCAGAGAGCCATCGTAGTTGCGCGCAAGCGCCACCACCTTGACGGCTTCTCCCATTTGGCCGGGCAAGGTAAGCCGCTTGATTTGGGCGGTCAACTCGGCGTGCCGACGACTCGCCGGATCGACACCCCGACAGGCCTCGAGCAACCCGGTCGCGAGCAGAAATTCCGCCTGGGTCGTGTAAGCCGCCAGGTCGAGCCCGGCGCCGAGCGCCGCCTCCGCGACAGCGGTGAAATCCACATGCACGGAAATGTCCTGGAGCCCGGTGAGAATCAGCGGATCATCGTGGGCCTGGTGCCGGTGGAAACAGCGCAGCGTGCCACTCGAACGCTGCGGATGGTAGTACTCGGCGCGGCCATATCCATAGTCGAACAACAGCGCTACTCCGCTGTTCAAGCATGCACCGAGGCTGGTGATGAAGCGTTGCCGGGCCGGTGCGCATTCCGAGATGTAGCCTTCCGGTAGTCGATGATCGAGCGTGCGAAGAATAGTCTCGACATACTTCCCGAGCGTGCTCCCCGAGCAGTCGGCTTCGACCCACCGAAAGCCGCCGTCCTGCCAAGCGACCCGGCATTCACGAAGCTGTGCCGCGTGCACGCGAAATCGATACGCTGGCATCGCGTCGAGCACTTCGTTGGCAAGCACCACGCCGCAAAAATCGCGTGGGAACCGGTCGAGCCAGCTGACCCGCCCCGCGGCATCCCCCAGGCGCGACGCGAGATGTGTGCGTTGCCGTTCACGTAGAGCGGGACTGCGCTCGATGACAAAATAGCCTCGCGGCAGGCATCCTGCCTCCGCCAGACTCTCCAGCAGATCGGCCGCGAGAGCGCCGGATCCGGCTCCCACCTCGCAGATATCGCCACCGCCGAGCTGGCTCAGCACCTGCCCCACCTGCACGGCCACGCATCGCGCAAACAACGGCGACGATTCCGGCGCAGTGATGAAATCACCGCCACTGCCGAACTGGCCGGCGCCGGCATAATAGTAGCCCAGCTCCGGCGCAAACAACGCCAGGTCCATGTAGTCGGCAAAGCTGATGGCGCCGCCGGCCTGGTCGATGGCCGCGCGTATCAGGGCGACGAGCCTTGGATTCCCACCGGTCACCTCGGCGTGCGCGCTCATTTTCTCATCGCTGTTCACAGCACTTCACCGTCGACACGATCTACAATCTTCCCGTGTTCGCACCGACCCGTCGAGAAAAGCCCATGCACAACGAACCTGACTCCCTGCAATCTAAAGTCGCTCTTATAACCGGAGGCGCACGCCGGATCGGCGCGGAGATCGCGCGCTGCCTGCATGGGCAAGGAATGAACATCGCTTTGCACTACCGGACGTCCCTGGACGACGCCAGACGCGTGCGCGACGAGCTCAATGCCACGCGCCCTGCGAGCGTGCAGCTCTTCGAGGCCGATCTGCGCGATCCGACAGCAATAAAAGAGATGGTCGCTTCGGTTACAGATACGTTCATGCGCATGGATGTTCTCGTCAACAACGCCTCCAGCTTTTTCGCGACACCTCTTGACGCGATTGATGACGGTGCGTACCAGGACTTGCTGGATACTAATCTGAAGGCGCCGCTGTTTCTCGCCCAGGCGGTGGCGCCACAACTCAGATTGGCGAAAGGCTGCATTATCAACATCGCGGACATATATGGGCTGAAACCGCTCGCCGCTCACGTGGCCTACTGCGCGTCGAAGGCCGGGCTCATCATGATGACGCGATCACTGGCGCTCGAGCTGGCTCCGGATGTCAGGGTCAATGCTATCGCCCCTGGCGCCATCCTGTGGCCGGAGACGGGCTCCGACGACATCGAACGGGCAGCCGTGCTCGCGAAGACACCCATGGGCCGCGCCGGCGAGCCTGCCGACATCGCACAGACCGTCCTTTTCCTCGCCCGTGAAGCCCACTATGTCACGGGCCAGGTCATCAAAGTCGACGGTGGGCGGGCGATAGGCTGACGTGGATTACCGTGCGCTCGGCGACGTTCGTCACCGGGAACGCCGCTCGATGTCTGCCATGTGCACGCCGAAGCCGTCGCCGCGACGATCCTGGTAGTAAAGGCGCAGGGCCCGCTCGATGGATGGAAAGGCGATCTCCTCCCAGGGGATCTCATGCTCATGAAAAAGCCGCACCTCGAGACTCTCGGCGCCGGCGGAAAATTCGAGGTCCAGGAGACGCGCAAGAAAGATTACGTACACCTGGTTGAGTGCGGGAATGTTCAGATAGGCAAATAGTTTTCCCATCTCGACTCTGGCATTGGCCTCCTCGAGCGTCTCCCTGGCCGCCGCCTGGTCGGTCGACTCGCCGTTCTCCATGAATCCGGCGGGCAGGGTCCAGAGACCACTGCGAGGCTCGATGGCGCGGCGGCAGAGCAGCAGCTGCTCGTCCCACTGCGGGATGCAGCCGGCGACGATCTTCGGATTGCTATAGAAAATCGTACCGCAGCTATCGCACACATGACGTACACGGTCGTCACCGGGTGGGATACGGCTCGTCACGGGGGAACCGCATTGGCTGCAGAAGTTCATACTTCAAGACCAGGCATCGGTACCGGTATGGATGTTCACCTCGCGCAATGCGCCTGCGTCGCCTTCCAGGCGCGCCCACATGGCCGCAAGGGTCTCGCCGCTCACCGGGTGCCTGCGCTCACCGGCGATCTCCGCCAACGGGCACAGGACAAAAGCTTGTGAGCCGATCTCCTCGCGCGGCAGCACGATGTTCTCGTCGCGCATAACACGGTCGCCGGCCAGCAGAAGATCCAGATCCATGGTTCGCGGACTGAACTGATTTCCGCCCCGCAGACGGCCGCAGCGACGCTCGATTTCGTGGAGAACCGTGACAATCTGACGCGGCTCCGCGTCGGTCTCGAATGCGACCACCAGATTGAAAAAGGGATCGCCATCGAATCCCACCGACGCGCTTTCGTACACGCTCGAAAGTTGCAACTCGCCAAAACGTGCGCGCAACAAATCGAGAGCAAGAGCGATGTGCCGTTCGCGGTCGACGTTGCTACCGACGCTGACGAAAACTCTTGCCATCAGGGCCGCTGCCCACGCTCGATGATGACGCCGACATCGCGCGCACCCCGAAGCGCGCCCTGCTTGTTAACGCGCAGCTTCACCCACGGCACTTGAAACTCTTCCATGATCATCGCTGCACACCCCTCGGCGAGCGTCTCTACCAGCTGATACTCGCTGCTACCGACGAACTCGATCAGACGTTTTGCGACGGATTTGTAGTTCAATGTATCTTCGACGTCGTCGTTTTGCGCCGCTTTGCGGCAATCAGTCGACATTTCGATATCGAGCACCACCGTCTGCTTGATCTTGCGTTCCCAGTCGTAGATGCCGATAACAGTCTCGATACGCAAATCATTTATATAGATGATATCCACTGGCCGTTGCTCGCTTTTGGAAGGTCCGTTGAGTCGCGCGTTTTCTTGTGCGGGGACAGGAATTATTAACCATAATCCTAGGCGGATGGGCAAATCGGCTCGCCTCGATCCACCGGGCCTGCGTTTGAAGTCCCGACAGACGGCGCGCGACTAGTATGGACATGATTCTCGGCATCGTTCTGGTTGTAATCGGCTATCTGTGCGGCTCGCTCGCCTCGGCGGTCATCGTGTGCCGGATCATGGGTTTACCCGATCCCCGCAAAGAGGGCTCGGGGAACCCCGGCGCCACCAACGTTCTGCGTTTGGGCGGCAAAAAAGCGGCGGCGCTGACCCTGGCCGGGGACGCGCTCAAGGGCGCCATTCCGGTGCTGCTCGCGCATCTGCTCAGCGATTCCCCCGCGATACTGGCCAGCACCGCGGTGGCGGCCATCGTCGGTCACATGTATCCGGTTTTCTTTCAATTCAAGGGCGGCAAGGGCGTGGCCACCACCTTCGGTGCCGTGGCTGCCCTGGTTTATCCGGTGGCGCTGTTCATGGGCGCCGTGTGGGTACTGGCCGCCATGGCCACGCGCTATGCGTCTCTCGCCTCCATGGCAGCCGCCGTGGCGGCACCGCTTTTCGCCCTGGTGTTCATCCAGGAGACCGCCACTGTCGTCGCCCTGGTGATCATCGCCGCCCTGCTGGTCTATCGCCACCGCGAGAACATTCAGCGCCTGCGCCTCGGCATCGAGAGCGAGATCAACCTTTGAGCCCAGCGCCGGGCGGGCCCAGGGACTCCAGCGGCCAGCGCGCCAGCGCGCCGAAGGCCAGGGGCTCCTCGGCGCCGGCCAGCAGCCGCTGGCAACCCGCGTAAGCCACCATGGCGCCGTTGTCGGTGCAGAACGCGACCCGCGGATAGTGCACCGAAATCGACAGCTTGTCCGCCAGCGCGCCCATGGAACGTCGCAGCCGCTGATTGGCGCTGACGCCACCGGACACGACCAGGCGCTCGAGTCCGGTGTGCTCGAGAGCCCGCCGGCACTTGATGACGAGGGTATCCACCACCGCTTCCTCGAAGGCCCTGGCGATAGCCGCCCGGGTCTCAGGGTCCCGGGGCGAGTCGGCGATCGTATTCATGGCGAAAGTCTTGAGTCCGCTGAAGCTGAAATCCAGACCCGGTCGGTCGGTCATGGGCCGGGGGAAGCGGAACCTGTTGCCATCGCCGTCCTTTGCCAGGGCTGCCAGCTCCGGGCCGCCGGGATAGGGTAGGCCCAGAAGGCTCGCGGTCTTGTCGAAGGCTTCGCCGGCGGCGTCGTCCAGAGACTCGCCCAGCATCCGATATTCGCCCACCCCGTCGACCGCCACCAGCTGCGTATGTCCCCCGGAGACCAACAGCGCCAGAAAGGGAAACTCCGGCCCATCCGGCTCCAGCATCGGCGCCAGCAAGTGCCCTTCCATGTGATTCACGGCCACCGACGGCACCCCCCAGGCGAAAGCCAGGCTGCGGCCCACGGCTGCGCCCACCAGCAGCGCGCCCACCAGCCCCGGCCCGGCGGTGTAGGCGATGCCGTCGATACCGCCACGCCGCCCCCGGCCGCCACGGATCAGCACCTGGTCGAGCAAGGGGATCAGCTTCCTCACGTGATCCCTGGAGGCGAGCTCCGGGACCACGCCGCCGTACTCGGCGTGCATGGCCGCCTGACTGTGAAGCAAGTGCGCGAGCAGACCGGCCCCGCTGTCGTACACCGCGACTCCGGTCTCATCACAAGACGTCTCGATTCCAAGTACTCGCACCGGTGCCTCCGGACCGGCCCTGAGCGCATGCCGATAGACACATCGGCCCATCGGACTTTGCTTGCCCGGCCAGTCCCAATTACACTATGGGGTTCACTGCCCCGGCGAGTGTAGCGTAACCCGCCGCAAGGATACTGCGAGGAATATAAATGCCGTCCGTCCGAGTACGCGAGAACGAACCATTCGACGTCGCCATGCGCCGATTCAAGCGCGCCTGCGAGAAAGCCGGAACCCTCACCGAGATCCGCCGCCGCGAGTACTACGAGAAGCCCACCTCGGTGCGCAAGCGCAAGGCGGCAGCCGCCGTCAAGCGCCATCTCAAGAAGCTCGCCCGCGAGAACATCAAACGCCGTCGCCTTTATTAGGGCCGATTCACGGCCGGCGCCCCTCCCCCGCTAACCCCGGGCGCCCCGCAAGCCATGACTTCCCAGCTGAAACAACGCATCCTGGAGGATGTCACCGCGACCATGCGCGCCAAGGACAAGCCGCGCCTGGGCGCTCTGCGGCTGGTTACCGCCGCCATCAAGCAGCTCGAGATCGACTCGCGCTCGGATCTCGATGACGCAAGCGTGCTGACGGTGCTGGAGAAAATGCTCAAGCAACGCCGGGACTCGCTTCAGCAGTATTCCGATGCCGGCCGCCAGGATCTGGCGGACCAGGAGAGCTACGAAATCGCCATCATCGAGACCTACATGCCCGAGGCCCTGCCGGCCGAAGAGCTGGCGGCCCTCATCGATGCCGCGATCGCCGAGACCGGCGCCACCTCCATGCGCGACATGGGCAAGGTCATGGGCCTGTTGAAGTCCCGGGTCCAGGGCCGCGCCGACCTGGGCGCCGTCAGCGGCACGGTCAAGCAGAAGCTCGCAGGCCTGTAGGGTAGACTCACCGCACAGGCACGGCCGCAAAGGCCGTGTTTCAGGGCGGAGGCAGAAGTGGCCGGGCGCATTCCCCGTCAATTCATCGACGATTTGCTCGCGCGCGTCGACATCGTGGACGTCGTCGACGAGTACGTGCCGCTCAAGAAGGGCGGCAAGGACCACAAAGCCTGCTGCCCCTTCCACAACGAGAAGACGCCGTCGTTCACTGTCAGCGCTGACAAGCAGTTCTACCACTGCTTCGGCTGCGGAGCCCACGGCTCCGCCATCGGCTTCCTGATGGAATATGCCCACATGGACTTCGTGGAAGCCGTGGAGGACCTGGCCAGCCGTGCGGGCCTGGACGTTCCCCGGGAGGCGGGCAGCGAAGAGCGCAGCGAGAGCCTGCAGCCCGTCTATGAAATTCTGGCGAGAGCGAACGCTTACTTCCAGCAACAGCTCCGCCAGCATCCCGATGCCGGGCAGGCGGTGGACTATCTCCGCAGCCGTGGCCTCTCGGGTGAGATCGCCGCCGCCTTCGGCCTGGGAGTTGCCCCGCCGGGCTGGGATAACCTGCTCAACGCCATCGGCCGCAGCGACGCCGATCGGGCCCTGATGTCCCGGGCCGGCTTGCTGGTGGACAAAGACGGCGGCGGTTTCTACGACCGCTTCCGCGGCCGCATCACTTTCCCGATCCTCGATCGCCGCGGGCGCGCCGTGGGCTTCGGCGCCCGAGTGCTCGGCGACGAAACGCCCAAGTATCTGAACTCCCCGGAAACCGCCGTATACCACAAGGGGCGCCAGCTCTACGGTCTGTATCAGGCCCGCAAAGCGGCCGGCCGGCCCGAGCGGCTGATCGTCGTCGAAGGTTACATGGACGTCGTCGCACTCGCCCAGCACGGCATACGCAACGCCGTCGCAACCCTGGGCACGGCCGCCACCGAGGCCCACCTGGAGCAGCTTTTTCGGACCAGCCAGGACGTCGTGTTCTGCTTCGACGGCGACGACGCCGGGCGCCGCGCCGCCTGGCGGGCCCTGGAGACCACGCTGCCCGCCATGCACGACGGCAGGCAGGCCTTCTTCATGTTCCTGCCGGAAGGCCAGGATCCGGACAGCCTGGTGCGGCTCCGCGGCGCGGCCGCCTTCGAGTCCGCGGTGGCCGCGGCGGACAGCCTCGGCACCTTTCTGTTCGATCATCTGGCGGCTCAGGTGGACCTCGGCACCATCGACGGTCGCTCGCGGCTGACGGCGCTGGCTCGACCGTTGCTGGCAAAGCTGCCTGCCGGAAGCTTCCGGGAGCTGTCGGAAAACCGCCTCGCCGAGCTCACGGGACTCGCCCAAAGGAATTCGTCTACACTGATAACGGGGAGGGGGAATGCGACGGTGTCGAGGCCGCCCGGCCCCCCGAGTAAGCAAAAACGACAATCGCCGTCACTGGTGCGAAAGGTGATTACCTGGCTCCTTCACTACCCATCATTGGGAAGCGGGGGCATGGCCACCGTCCACCTGCGCTCTCTGGAGCTCCCCGGCGTACCGTTGCTGCTGGAGCTCATTGAAACTCTCGAGGACAGCCCCAATCTGACAACAGGTGCGCTGTTGGAGCGCTTCCGTGACCACGAGTCCGGGCGCCACCTGGCGAAGCTGGCTGCGGAAGAGATCGCGAGCCTCGATGAGGGTCTAGCACGGGAGTTCAAGGACTCCCTGGAAAAGCTTCAGCAATTGGCGGAGGATCAGCGTTTTGCCGAGCTCGCCCGCAAGGATCGGCAGGGGCAATTGAGCGACGCTGAAAAGCGGGAATTTGCCCGCCTATCTGGAGGTGCATCGCACCAGGAAAGCGATGGAAATGCGGCATCGGAACCCCGGTAGGGGGAAGCGATGTTTGGTATAATTAAACGTTACAGCGCGCATTTCCGCACGACAGTGTGGCAGACGAGAATAATGGACCTGAATCAGCAACAATCACAACTTAAGCTATTGATCGCAAAGGGAAAGGATCAGGGTTACCTGACCTACCACGAAGTCAACGATCACCTGCCCCAAGGCATCGTCGACCCGGAGCAGATCGAAGACATTATCAGCATGATCAACGATATGGGGATCGCCGTTCACGAGGTGGCCCCGGACGCCGATACGTTGCTGATGATGGAGACTGCGGTCAACGCCGACGAGGACGACACCGAGGAGGCGGCGGTCGCGCTGGCGACCCTGGATGCCGAGTTCGGGCGCACCACCGATCCCGTGCGCATGTACATGCGCGAGATGGGCACGGTGGACCTGCTGACCCGCGAGGGCGAAATCAAGATCGCCAAGCGCATCGAGAAGGGTCTCAACCAGGCGCTGGGTGCGCTCGCCGTCTATCCGCCGACCATCGAGCTGCTGGTGGCGGAATACGAGCGCCACGAGAACGGTGAGACCAAGCTCACCGACATCTTCTCGGCCTTCGTCGATCCGAATCAGAGCGACGAGCCCGCGACGCCTGGTCCCGCGCCGGGCGCCAAGCCCCTGACCGGCAAGGACGCCAAAAACGCCAGCGAGAAAGAGAAAGAGGAAGACGAGCTGGAAGCGCTCATCGATCTGGGTCCCGACCCGGACGAGGCGAAAGCGCATTTCAAGAAGCTCAAGCGCGCCCTCGGACGCCTCACTCGGGCGACGGCCAAACACGGCTCGCCTTCCAAGCAGGCGGTCAAGATTCGTGAGGAAGGCTCGGCGATGTTTTTCGAGCTCAAGATCATGCCGAAGCTCGTGGACCGGCTCACCGATCAGCTGCGCGGTGTCATTCGGCGCGTCCGCAACCACGAACGCCAGATCATGGCCATGTGCGTGCGCGAGGCAAAAATGCCACGCAAGGACTTCGTCGCGAGCTTCATCGCCAATGAGACCAACACGAACTGGCTGCGCTCGCACCTGCGCGCCAAGAACAAGTACGCCGAAGACCTGAAGCCGCTCGCGAAGGACATCAAGCGCCTGCAGGCAAAGCTCATCGTCATCGAGGAAGAGAGCGGGCTCACCATCGGCGAGATCAAGGACATCAACCGACGCATGTCCATCGGCGAAGCCAAGGCACGCCGGGCAAAAAAGGAAATGGTGGAAGCCAACCTGCGTCTCGTGATCTCGATTGCCAAGAAGTATACGAATCGCGGCCTGCAGTTTCTGGATCTCATCCAGGAAGGCAACATCGGCCTCATGAAGGCCGTGGATAAGTTCGAGTACCGCCGCGGCTACAAGTTTTCGACCTACGCCACTTGGTGGATTCGCCAGGCAATCACGCGCTCCATCGCGGATCAGGCCCGCACCATCCGTATTCCGGTGCACATGATCGAGACCATCAACAAGCTGAATCGGGTTTCGCGCCAGATCCTGCAGGAACAGGGCCGCGAGCCAACGCCGGAGGAGCTTGCCGAGCGCATGGAGATGCCGGAAGACAAGGTGCGCAAGGTGCTCAAGATCGCCAAGGAACCGATTTCGATGGAGACGCCCATCGGCGACGACGAGGATTCGCACCTGGGTGATTTCATCGAGGACCAGTCCATCGTCACTCCCAACGACTCGGCAACCTTCGAGGGCCTGCGGGAATCGACCCAGAATATCCTCGCCGGACTCACGCCGCGCGAGGCCAAGGTGCTGCGCATGCGTTTCGGCATCGAGATGAATACCGACCACACCCTCGAGGAAGTGGGCAAGCAGTTCGACGTCACGCGTGAGCGGATTCGCCAGATAGAAGCGAAGGCCCTGCGCAAGCTCCGCCACCCGAGCCGCTCCGAGCAACTGCGGAGCTTTTTGGATTAGAGTAGGCCGCCTCTCCTCCTCCTCCCTCTCCCCCTGCGGGGGAGAGGGCCGGGGTGAGGGGGACAGAAAGCATTACCCACCTCAAAGGGCC
>Ga0255058_10000037_pt1 | contig 72774 bp, 106 predicted proteins | sample Cases_109_9_MG_FD_188637 | JGI IMG/M metagenome (GOLD analysis project Ga0255058, IMG submission 188637) | Seawater microbial communities from Amundsen Gulf, Northwest Territories, Canada - Cases_109_9 | ecosystem: Environmental > Aquatic > Marine > Gulf | place: Canada: Northwest Territories...
GCTGAGAAAGAATTGTATCCGAGACAGCGTATCCGCCGCGCCCGCAAAGGACTGTCCGACACCGTGCACCACGTTGTTCAGCGCGGTCGTGGCATCCTGGTTACTGACTGCATAGCTGTCACGAACAGTCGCAATGCCTGAATTCAAAACATCGAAAGTGTTGCCGGCGAAGGTGATGTTGCGGAAGTTGTACGTGATCTTCCCTGTCAGTGTCGGCCGAACCTGGATGCCAATATTGCAATTCTGAACCGAGATATCCCTGAAGCTGTCGGTTGCCGGGTCCGCAGAGCCAAGGTCAATCGCTCCGTTTCTTATGCTGGAAACAGAGGCGATGACATTGCACTTCCTGAACAGGGCGCCATTGCGAATGGTGATCATGTCCATGTTTGTTAGAGCGCACGAGATCATGTCAGCATTCGCCTGGACCAATTCAACGACACCGCCAATATCTACCCGAACAGATGTTCCGGATGAGCTGATAGTACCTGCCGTAGTGACTGCATCAATCCGGATTCTTACGTGATAATAACTGACACCAGCGTTCACGGAGTTCTTGGCCCAATCGCCAGGGATTTCCCAGGTCGCTTTCTTTACCCCGGTCGTCTGAAAGTCCAGGCTGGCATCATCCAGTTCTGGTACTCCCACCCACGAAGACCCGTTCCAGTACTCGTAGACAACGGTGAAGGTTCCGTTATGAGCAATGCGAACATCTATCTCGCCATTTGAAAACGGAAAGTCGTGAGCTAAATAGAACGCCTGGTTGACGCTTGCCGGTTGGATGAGGAAATTCGTGGCATTCGGAGTGTTACGAACTGCATCTATTGTCTGATCGCTAAAGACTGTACCGTTATCAAGCAGGACTTCTCGAAAATTCTCCACCATCAAGGCAGGCGGTCCGAGCAAAGAACAGCCATAGAAAGCAACGGCTATATCCGCATCTTCACAAACGACACTGAATGGCACCAGGCCGGCAGAAAGGAAAGTGTTCCCGGAGACACCGACAGCAGTAATGCCACTACCTACCAATGTCCCAAAGGTGGCTGCATTCGTTCCTGTACCGCCAATAAATGTCAGTCGATGGAAAGACGCAGACATAGAACCAGCCTGGAAAACCCAGACATTGTTACCGTCCTCGAAGGTGCTGTTGGTTGCAGCAGTCACATCTCCGATGACGACATCACCGAGAATGTAGAAGACACCATTGATATCAATGAACGTGCCTCGGCCGTTGGTCGCATCGTTGGCTGCAATCTCAGGAGCGCCACGAGGTACAGCAGCACCACCGGTAACCGTGATGCCGCTCATCACCTTGATCTCATCGATAAAGAACGTGTCACGAGATGACGCTGATTGATGATCCGCTTCAAGCGCGAATGACCTGGCTGTTGCTAACGTAGGCGGAGCGCCGTTAGCGACTTTATTCACGCCCAACGGATCGACGCAAAAATTAAAGAATCCCTTAAATACACTCCGAACAGTGTCAAGCCCACCAGCCGAGAAAACAAGGTGAGTACTCAACCCATTGGCTGATGCGGCCCATCGAAGTCGCCACCCATCAGTGACCGCAACCACATCAAGTGATCTCCCCCAGCACATGATGTGCTTGCCTTCGATGTTGGTAGAGCCACCGAAGTCATCACCAACACCACCGACACCCGTACCAGTAACACGAGCCCGCCATGAAGCAGTTCCTTCCGCGAAGATCGCGGTGTCGGCCGTGTTCGGATTGTTCACGCCCACACCGATATTGAACCGCGATGCATCCAAGGCATTGCAGCTATTGATCTGCACTTTATTGTTGTCTGCTACGGAGAGGGCCATATCACACCGGGTTCAAGTCGGTTAGGACCACAAGAGCCTCCGCAGGCTCACGCAGGTTGAAAGTCAGATCAATAGCATTTATAGGCAAAACCCCATCGACCACCGCACGATTTCCCGTAACTCGTGTGTCCAGACGGTAGAATCCCCTCACTAACGGCGGATCATTGACAGCCGTGACCTCGACCAGTTTGCCCATACGCGCATTGCTTAACGCCACCGATGCGGTGCGAAACTCATTGGTCGCAGTATCGAACTCACCGTCAATGCCAGATGCGATAATGCTCGCTCCAGCACGAAGTCTTAGCGTGTTGAGTGCACCGGGCCCTTTCGTTGATAGGAACCATCCGATCAGAGGGTCTGGTTCTTCCCTCATCATATGTTCAAGCCACTGACGCTCTGCGTGTATCTGCTTTCGCGGCCCATACGACAGCATGTCCGAATCGAAATTCGGATACAACGCTATCTCGTTGCTGTCTACGGTGAACGACAAACCACCCTCATCAGCTCCGTGATTAAAATCAACTCTCCAAGTAGGCATAGTGTCCAGTCCAGTTAGAAGCTGTCCTCCTGATTTTCAATCGTTGGCGTCACTTCTTCGTCGGTCGGGCCAGCAGTATCCTCGATCTTCAGGATCGCCTCTCCCTTGTCTTTCATAACGTATCCAAGATCAACCGGCTGTTTCGCCGCCTTCATCGCTCCGCACTTTCGGATCGCATCGACTGCATTCCAGGCGATCACGGTTTCTGTGTGAGTCTTCGGTTTCTTCTTGTTGGGATCTCCATCATAGACCTCAATTTCCCACAAACGCCTCAGTTCTCTGCCTCTGTAAAACATCGCTCTCTCCTACGAGTAAACTAACGCCAACCTGTTGTTCCAGACATTATCGAAATTGCTATTGCCATCAGCCCACTCGATTTCCACGTCATCCTCGCCAGGCGTAATGAACGTGATTCTCTGGATTCTCCAGGTTGCATTGCTGTTCAGTTGGCCTGGTAAGGCTTCACCAAAATAAAAGATGGTCGATGAAGTCGTATCATCGACTCTCTGGGCTAAAGTCGCCACGGTTTCTGACTCCAGTATCGTGATTCGTGTCTCATGATCAACAAGCTCTGCTTCATTGTCAGTAACCCGGATATCCAACGCTGCAATGTTGAAAGAATTGCCATCGACGGTTACCTCCAGCGCATCAAGGGCTGCCTGGTTAGCTTTCGCATCAAGAAGACTTTGTAATGACGAGATCGACGAAATCGGATGAGCATTAGGAGCGCCAAGGCCAGACAGATCATTATGCACACCCGTTACCGGTGATCCTCCTCCGGCGCCCGACTCACCGGATTCGACGGTCTCAACCCAACGATTCAGCTCATCAACGAGCTGCCTCATTTTGTAGGAGTCGTAGTCCCTCTCGAATTGCGGTAATGAAGGTTTAGCCACCACCCCTCCTTCCATGCGGTTTCACGCCGGCCCGCCAGGTGCCCATACGCCAGTCATCACCAAGATCGTTTGACTCGATCCTCAGCGCGACCTGCCTCGCTCGCATGCGTACAGGCTGACGTGTAGTTGTTGGAAGTATGTTGAACGGACCTTTGATCTTCTGCGTTGGCGCCTGTGGGTACTGTCGTCCCTTCAGGGTAAAGTCGATGCTTCCAGTCAGTCTCGTAAAATCAGGAATCAGTTCTCCGATGTGCATGACCCTGTTCCCGGCATCATCGATTTCAGTGTCCCAGGTCTCGATGAATGACAGCATCGGCAACAGGACATTGTTCTCGTCGGTATCATCGACGCCAACCTCGTGCTGAAAGATCAGACCACTGAAGGTGGCATACGGCTTCTTATCTAGGAATTGCGAGCTGTCATGGAAAGCTGTGCGCTCGATGGTTCCGAAGTCCCACACGTTGTCATCGTAGTTATATTTCACGTACCGATCGTTGGTCTCTGACGTGGCGCTCGGGTAGAGCCACCAGATCTCGGTGAATAATTTATTGACGCCGGCATAGACCTTCTGTCCCTGAGCCAAGTTGAGGTCATCGAAGATACGATTTCGGACATCGCAATCCATGACTCGCAGGACACCATCGTAGGTCAGGAAGTCATCGGTGCCCATGAAGTAGACCACACCATTCACATCCACAGCGGCGTTCGCGCCGATGATAGTAACGCTCTGACCCAGGTGCCTGAGCCCGAAGACCAAAACTCCACCAATGAACTGGAGCGCATGCAGCGACTCATCGGTAAAAACGATAATATCTCCACGAGATTCGACTGCCGTGATGATTTCAGATCCGACATCGAGGCGTAGATCGCCGGCCGTGTTGATCGTGGTCGGGATCCAGTCGATCGTACTTTCAGAGCTTGCCCACCTGATGAGCAGTTTATCTGGATCTCCGGGTATCGAGGCTGATCCGGTTCCCGCGCCAAAGGCGACGATATGCCTGGCCTCTGGAGAGATCAGCATCCGCTGGATGGTCTTGGGCGCCTGCGGAGCAAGTACGGCACGAGTTGATGGACCGTTGGTGCGATCCCAGAAATACAGTTCCTCGCCGTTCGGTGAAGCAAGCAGGTCTTCACCGAAATTATCGAGCGACCAGGTTCTCAGCGTCTGCAAGATCCCGCCAGCAGGATCTCCCTGGCCGTAAGGTCCGGTTCCATACGTACCGGTGCCATAACCTTGAACCGTGATGTTTCCGGCAGCACCAATATCGATCTCGTACTCGAACGTGACAGCGCCACCTCCGGTCGCTGAGGAGGTCGCTGGCGTAGGGTTTCGGATCACATAGGTATCTTCATCGGTGACCGTGATCACCTGAAACTCACCGCTGATCGTAATGCCACCGACCGCTATTGCCCCGGTAAAGCGGACGAAGTTTCCGACCTGGACACCATGCGCGACATCGGTGACCTGGACGTAAGTGGGATCTCCGGACAAGTTCGGATCAAACGCGCCGGTCACACTGGTCGTAAATGGATCCAGTAATCCGCCCTGGACTCTGATCGGCGTGATATCGAATAAGGTGTTGTTGTTGACCAGGTACAGCTTCAGGTCAGTTCCAATCGCGGCCCACTTCTGTTGATCGAGACTGCTCCAATCGATCAGCGCCCGAGAAAATCCTTTGAACCGAGTCTCGTCAAGATCGTTTGCCGGCAGGATCACCAGGCCATCCGGGAAAGGCGTGATCGAGGTGATGCCAAAAGCAGCCGCAGGAGTAATTACCAGGGCCGTGGTGGCAGTTTGATTGCCATTGCAGGCAGTCGCCTGGAAAGGTCTGACATCCACGTTCAGCGTGTCTGAATCTTCCGGCAGAGCTTCGGTCAATATCACCTGTGTCGCTGCCGCTACAGCGCCTGCCAGGAACCTGATGACGATACCCTGGGTGTTGGATTGGATAAATGAATCGGTCGCATAGACGAATACATTCGGTGTGGCGACCTGCACAGCATCGATCAGAGGGTCTCTCAAGGTCAGCGTGGTCGCCCCAGCGGTGTGGTTCGCTGCAAGTTCAGTGATCTGCTCACCCGAGTCAGTCAACACCCGAACTTTACTGCCAGCCCGCAGGTACGTGTTGAGCGTGGACGAGATCTGAATACTGATGGACTCGACGACACCACCGCCGATGACGTTGGCGCCGCCTGCGAACTCCTCCGGGTAATCGATGATGAATGCATCGCCGGCCGAGGCAGTGATGGCCGCGCTCAAATCGAAAACGAATGCGCCCGCTAATGCGCCCGCATCATTTACGGTACGACCACCAAGACCACCTACCAGGGAATCGTCAAACAGCCACACCGGATCTGCATCCAGACAGGTCACGGCTGTTGCCAGATTGATCGTGGTCGCAGTCGCGATGTAGGTGCCGCTCGCGATTACGTCCTGGCTGGCTTCCTCGTCGATGCCAACGACAGTCTGGCCAAGCGAATTGACCACCCAGCCACCCAGCTTCTGGGCCAACAACTGGCTGAAGCGAATCTTGTTGCCATCCTTGTACCTGCCCTTCGCGCTACGATCGGTAGCTTCAGTCAGGATGCCTGGATTATTGGGGATCTCAACGAGAGGCAGCCTGGACATTACGAAACGCTCCCGCTGATTGTTCCGGTAGTAACGAAAGTCGTGGTTCCTGCTGACAGGAGAACAGCCGCGCCTGGATCTCCGCCGTTCCGGCCTGTCGTAATACACTCCTCAGTTCCACCTGGTCCTGACGGTGTGGTTCCCTTTGATCCGGCAACCGCCCAGTCTCCGCCACCGGCACCGTTACCGCCAAATGAGACCCCGCTTCCGCCCACTCCTGGTGTGCCAACGGGTCTTACGGAATTGCCTGCTGTGCCATCACCCGCTGTCGCCGGCCCTGTTCCGCCCAATCCTGGATCGCTACCGACACCGCCACCACCGCCGCCGCCCCAACCGTTGGCACCAAGCGAATTAGCGGCACAGCCGCCACCGCCGCCACCACCGCCGCCACCACGGATCTCTCCAAGATTATCAATCGTAATGGCTCGATCGGCCTGAATGGCATGACCGCCATTTCCGCCAGGTGCAGCACTGCCACAGCTCGATGTGCCATCACCATTATCAATACAAGTCGTTCCTGCTCCGCCTTGACCGCCATGGCCAAGAACAAGACCGGCTGCCAGTATGTTCAATACAAACGTGCTGTTGGACTCGAAGCTCAAACCGAAATCCAGAGCTGTCTGAACACCTAAGCTGGTAACTTCTACTCCCGCATTGATTTGAACTGTCAGTGCGGTCGCGCCAGATGGACTGCCTGCCAGGGAAAAGATATCCGGGTTCTTGACGTTCGCAGAGATCACGACCAGCTTCGGCGTCAGTAACACCGTTTGCTGCTTCGCGACAAATTGCGTCGGGAAAGTCATTAGCTGACATTCTCCAGGGCGCTGCCTATCCAGACATCATCGACGTTATCGTACTGAAGACTGATCAACCACTTCTCAGTAGCGACACCAGGGATCACCGGGATCGTTCCGGTTGTCCACACGTAACCAACACCGAACGTGCCGCCACTGCCTCCGGCAATCTCGATGATGATATTCATCGTCTGACCTGACAATGGATTGACCGGCTTGGCAAACGTGAATCCTACCGTTGGCCGAAAACTGAAGACGTTACCCAGGGCTGCATCAGGAGTCGGTGTTGGCCCGCTCGCGATCACGATCTCATTCACTGACTGACCTGCCGTGAACAGGTTGTTTGCCGCCAGACGAGGATACAGCGCGGCCAGGAAGCCACCCAGGGCGAGAGAGTCGGCAACGATCGCGGGTACACCGACCGCATCGAAGACATCATTAAGCACCGAATCAACGTACAGGACCGTCCTGTTTCCAGATGGAACGACAATGCCACTGCCGGCAGAGGTCTTTACGGTCACATCGAACCCAGGGCTCGTTTCATTCGACACGATGTAGAGCTTCTGCGTACTCGGCACCGTGATGTTCCTGGCCACACCTGGATTGCCGGTGATCTTCAGGAACATATTCCTGGCCTGGTCGGACGCACCGTTCGCTGTCGTCAATACCAGATCGGCCGAACTCACATCCGCATCGAATACGCCAGCCAGACCTTCCTCAAGCAAATTGATGGCACTGGCATTATTGATACCGCCCCAGACGTTGTTGTTGCCGCCAGTCTCCTGGAGGACCAACCTGAGTAATGCTGTAAAGGTGTCTGCCATGATTCTCTCATTTAGCCCGACGACCGCACGATGGCGAGCGCAGGATTGGTTGGATCTGGAAATTTAATCGTCAGCGTTCCACCGTCAACGGCGACCGGAGATCCGAAGTTGATTATCCACATGATCTTGCTTGCCTGGGCGCCGGCTGTGGTGTTATAGATGACAGCGCCCTGCGCTGCATCGTTGACGATTCCCCAAACAGCTCCTGGAATAACAATGTCGGCCAGGTCCATCACCGGCCTGTCTGCGCCACCAGGCGTATAGATGACGGTCTGGGCAAGCAGGAATCCTCCAGCTACATAGCCCGAGCCCACCAGTTCGTTCGTCAGCGCCGACTGGAGGTTCGCTGTCTTCACATCGATGTTGGCCAAGGTCGTATACATCGCGAAGCGCAGAGCATCGATCTCGACATTGTGGATCCCGTTGAATAGCTGATCCCGAAGGAACTGGAAGTTGGTGCCGGCGATGATGCTCATGCTTTATCTTCCATTGTCCTGGCCGCATTCTTGACCGGACTGTAATCAGCCCGCCACTGACGCCTGAGTTCGAGCTTCCTGGCCGGCATCTTCTCAGCATAAGTGGTCTTCCAAGCCTCGACATCTATCGGATCGGCTTTCAGGAAATGCTCACTCGCGATCAAGCAGGCATACAGAAGCAGGTCGCCGGCATTCGTGCCAATCCAGGAAGTCTGATTGGCCACCGTCAATGCGGTTGGACTTTGTATCTGACGCAACTCGAATCCATGCGCCAATGCTGGAGCTGGCACCACGAACACATCGGTCTCGGTAAACTCAGACCAATAGATCGGCTCAGCGGTGGCTGACTCATCGGGCTGGAAGTCCAGACAGTACTCGTAGCTCCTGCGTTCCAGGAAGCGCCGCAGTCCGGTCCCACCGACATCCCGTATATGCAGGGATCTGCTGCCCTGCCAGGTTGTTGGTTTGATGGGCTGAATAAACGCACCGACTGTCAGCGGCCCGGTGACGACTCGATCGAAGATCTCGAAATTAAGATCCGTGGAAAGACGACTCTCACCAAGCGCAACGATGGTCTGCTGATTGGTAAGGAACTCCGTACTGTCGTCCTCCATCCAGTCTTGGAGAGCGGCGATCAGTTGGTTGTAGGTGAGCGATAGACTGGTACTCATAACGGATTCACCTGTGTCATGTCATCGTAAGCGAAGTATCCCTTGGGAAGTTTATCAGCATGCAGGAAAGCACTGGCGCCAAAGTTTGCTGTCATCTGAACAGCATCGCCCGACAGCCCCATAGTGACACCCGGCCGCGTCGTGTCTGTTCCTACCGATCGATACGGGAAGCTCGGGTACGTTCCTGACTGCCCTGGATTGCCATTACCATTCAATCCAAGCTGGTCGGTCATCACACCGTTCTTCATGAAGGTCACGAACATGCCAACCATGTCGAGCATGACACTGATAACGTCTCCGGTCGTGTACGCAGGCTGGCTGACCAAATTGATCGTGAACGCAGTCCTGGTGACGCCATCGGCGTGATACGAAGCGGATCCAGAAGTCTCTCCGACTCGGTTCACAGATTTGATATTGGTGATCAGGCCAAGACCGACAGAGACATCGTTCAGTAGGCCAGTTCCGATAGCGTCGATGGTGATTTCCCAATACCACCTGCCACGTTTTCGACCAAAACCACTGGCCAGAGCGGGAGCCGGGCCCGAGCCAAGCAATGTATCGGTCAAGATCAAACCGGTTGCATCAACAGTCAACGCGCTGCCATTGAGTGCGCTGCCGCTGACTGTCGGTGTTCTCTGAGAAAAACCAGATCCAGCCACAGTGCCTTCCAACCACTTGGTCGCTGGAGGTAGCGCATACGAGTCGCGGTAACTGGTGAATCCAGAAGGAATAGTGAAGGCGAAGGCTGTCTCGCCCAGGTTGATCGACATGGCCCCTGCGGTGCCGGTAGTCTCAAACGACACATTGGGAATCCAGGCCATACCCGGATACATATTCGTCAACGAAACATCAGTTCCCTGGGAGACTCCGTTCTTGAATACTTCAAGCGTCTGACCGTCGATGTCCAGAGCCATACCCATTACATCGCCAGTCGTGAAAGTGGTCGTGATCCCGCTCAGGCCATGCAAGGCGCCGTTATTCTGAATTGCGAACGCAACCTGGTTGGCAAGACCCTGAGCGCCAATACCGACCTCCACCTGGCCAGTGAATGCAGAGGTGAAACCGATACGAGACTCGACACCGATCGTGGTGATGGTGACTTCCCAGAAAACTTTGCCAGTGTACCGGCCAATGCCATCGACCAGTGCGTTGCTCCAGGCGCCAACCGAAGTGGGCCCCTGAGATAAAGACACCAACGATGGCCATTCGGTAAAGACAAAGTTGCTATCTCCCTGGTTGGAATCGTAGTAGATGTTCCAGCCATTCACGTTCTCATCGAAAACACCAGGCGTAAATCCTGATGGACCAACATCCCAGGGCAAGAAGCCGCCCTTGAAGATCTCGGTCCTGGCAAACACGGCCGAGAACTGAGACTCCAGAACTCTGAAGGTGATCTTGGCCGGTCTCGGCGTCTGGTTGTCCCAACTTTTGACGTAGGGCGAGAAGTAGCGATTAAGATCAGGGCCGATGGCGACGTTGTTACCACCGCTACCTGCTCTGCCGAACATCAGGTCGCCGGCAAAGACGCCATCGATGTACAACCAGCAGTAGCCATTATCAAAATCCACCGCCATCGAGTACACGACCTCGGTTCCTGCGACTGGCTGTGAAGTAGGAAACCACGGATCAGACGGTGTGGTATTGATCGTTTGATCAGTATGCTGCCCATCACTTCGATAGCCCCATGACTGAATTTGTGACCCTGCATCCGCGCCACCAGACCGTACATCGACACCAGTAATCCCGACTGATATCAATGGAGGTGTCACGCCTGCCGGCGAAGGATCACCAGCAACACCACCGGCCTCGATGACAATCTCGACGAAGTGCTTGCCGAGACGCTTTGGCTGATCCAGCAACACGAAGTTCTCGTCGGTGCCTGTCTGTGCACCGTAGGCTCCTGGGAAATACGCTTCATACGGTGTCGCGAGCGGCGCTGTCATGGTCGGATTGGCCGGCGATCCGCTGGAGAACTCAGGCCGATCGGTATCGACAGCTCTATCCAGGAACCGATTGACGCCGACCTGTCGTCTCACCGCGCCAGACACTCCTTTGAACGACAGCGCAAAGGAGAAATACCCGCGCCCAGCGGCTGGAACAGATAGCAGCTCACTGAAGGTGTTCTCCAGGTCGGTCAGTTGACTGCCCACCGATGGATCCAGGGTCCTGAGCTTCGCGTCCTGGGTCAAGACCTGGTTGATCACCTGCAATGATTTGTCAGGGCTCACCACCGGTATCGGTGAGTGAGTCAGCGTTGTTCCAGAGGTGGCAGTCCTGATCTCGAAGGTGTGACTGCCGGTGACGGTCGGCGTGAACCTGCACACCAGGACGCTGGCCTGAAGGATCGCGCTGTAGGACACGTCACTGAATCCCACACCCACTGTCGCCACTGGCCCACCGGCCACCAGGTTGGCGAAAAGAGTGAACCACTCACCGAATGCAGGATTGGTTCCATCATCAACTCGAACCAGCACCGACACTGGATTGACTCCGGTGACATCGCTGGTCCTTTTGACCGTCAGCGCGTAAACGTAGGGCACTCCGGCAGTCAGGTTCACGCTGAAGTCGAAACCATGCTCCTCGACGATGCCGCTCTCCCTGATGGCATCGGTAATCGAGCCGGTACTGTTCCAATCGTGCTGCAAGAACGATGACGCAACAGCAGTAAAGAACGCTCCTGCGCCAGTCTCGGTCAGTGTCCGGAATGACATCAGGTTGTTGACCACAGGATCAGCACCCGTTGGCTGAAACTGCACAACCACAGTGCCAAACCCGACATCGAGTATCTCTCTGCTGGCTTGCGCTGTCTGACGAGCATCAACGAAGGTCACTACGGTATCGCTCAACCAACCCATGATGACGCCGCCATTCGGTATGCCACTGGTTGGCACTGGAGCTGGCATGAGGAAGCTGTGATCACTGCCAGCAACTCCGACCGCAGTGTAATTATCGATGAAATTGACGAACACGTTCTCGACCGGATCATCGGTGTTGGCATTCCTGAAGGTCCATATCCAGGCCCTGGTCAGGCCGGCTGGGTTCGAGAAGAACCGGATCGTCTTGGTCGCGCCCAGGTCAGCAGCCGTGACCTTCTTCCACATGATCATGCCGCCCATGCTCATTGCAAGACGAGCAGCAGATTGAACATCGAGGACCCTGATGAAACCTGAACTGTTTGCCTTTGGTTGAATCGGTTGAGCGACATTCTCGGAGAAGACAAACAACACCGCCAGATCACCGGCAACTGTATCGGTGCCTGGTATATCGACATCAATGATGACTGGATCATCTACCGAGACAACCGGCCCTGATTCGACAAATTCCATCCCGATCTCGATCGAAAATTCCGGCATGCCCAGTTCGTAACCGGTATGCATCGCATGCTGCGTTCCCAGTCTTACGGTGGCACCGGATAGATCTCGCTCGGGTGATGGACGATACAGCGCAGTCGGATCCTTCAGTGAGGGCAGAGACTCCTGCGGATGCTTGGGCTCATACCATTCGGGATCGACGATCAGATTCGGATAGTAGCCATCCGCAATCATGTGCTTCAGCAGCATCTTCCGACCGGATCTCGCACACTCTCCGAGCGCCCACTTCCCTTTGGCATATGCTTGCTGAGCCACTGCTATCTACCCTGCGGATACCGCGTTGGGCGCCTGGCCCTACGCAATGTCGGAGCGGTAACAGGATTCGTACCGATGTTACCGCCAACCTGCGGCGTATTCGGTGGCAATGACAATCCACTGCTCGCTATGGCACCAGGTTGAGCCCCGGTATTCAACACCGGAGTCGGTTTGGTCATCGCGGTCAAACCGCCACTGATGCCTCCTCTGCCTGCCGGCGAGGACTTGCCTTGGGATGCGGTCACCTTCGGTGTGAATACTCGATTCAACGTGCCAGAAGGCTTCCCGCGCTCCGATAAACTAGATCTGCTTGCCACTATCGTCTCCCGTAGAACCGATCGTAGTTGACCGATATAACCATTGGTGCGCTCTCGTGGTCCTCGTCGTCGGCTTCCTTGAACAGCACTTCGGATTCTGTCACCAGATCAGAGAATCGCTCTGGCTTGTACTTCTGAGCCAGCTTCGCTGCCAGGGCAGACACGAACGCCTCCTGGAATCTGAAGGGGATGTCGAGCGTGTTTTGCGCGTTACCTGGATCCTGGATCTGCTTGTAGACGTTGACGATGATCCGGTCAGTGGTGTTCTCACCGCTGAGCCAGTAGAACATCTGCACAGCCAGGGTATCGGCAGGAGTGTCTCGACGACGATCGATGAAGTATCGATCCGGCCGACCGTTCAAGTTCTTGTCATGGATGATCAGGTAGTCCGACCTGGAGATCGGATACATCTCCGTGTCCACACCATTACGACGCAGCACCACGGTCTGAACATCGATCGTGCCTACCGGTAGATTAAAGAAGTTCTCATCGATAGCAGTTGGGTGATCGACCTGTTCAAAGGTCCACTGACGATGGCCCTTGTTGGACCACCTCGACAGGATGAAACCGACCGAACGACGAATCGAGATGAGATGCTGAGACACGATCTCTTGAAGATCGAGCCCAGACCTCTCAACTGCCTCGTCAGCATAAGCGGCCAGGTTCGGGTCCGAGATATACGTTCCCGTTGTGGCCATGCTTATCTCCCATAAATGCCCTGGAGGACTTGCAAGCGCAGCAGCTCGCCTGCGCCTATAGCCTCCTGGGACAATGCTCTGACAGCCGTTACCGGTCTTGGCAATTGACCCTGAAGCGCCGTATCCGTTATCACGGTGGCAGCGCCCAGAACCTCGTTGGTGATGTCATCAATACTGACAATCGGATTCACGATATCGAACACAGAGCCATGGTGGCCTCCGCGAATTGGGTCTCTGTTGTTGAATCCCAATTGATCGATGGTAGATTGCAGCAACGCACCAGTCACCACCGTTCCGATAACTTGCAACCTGATCGTCGCGTTGAAGTCCGGAACGATGTAATTCAAAGGCACCCAGGGAGTAGGGACAGCATCTACCGTGCCAGCGGTGACATCACCGCCCAGGTTGTTCTCTGGCGTGATCGAGTAGATCTTCGAGAACACACCAGCACTTTCAGCGGTGGTCGCGCCACCAGTGATTGATTCGTAGATCTCGTTACCCTTGTGGCCGGCACCATGAATCACAAACCGGTTTCCGGTAGCAGCTCCAGCAACGAATGCCTGGGTGCCTACCGGAACAGCCGTGACGGTACCAGCCTGGATCTCGGCCCGGATATAGAAAAACGGGCCCTGCCCGTTGATGGTGAGTGTCGCCCAATCCGTTGGAATGCCGAACGATACCGTGTTGGTTCCACCGGTCTTGAAGTTCGTGGTCCCATCTGCAAGTGCGCCAAGTGGGCCCCAGACACTTCCGTTCCAGTACTCCCAGATCACCGTGTAGGTACCAGTGCCTACCGTGCCGACATTGACATCGATGCTGGGAAACCGTGCATCAGAACCAAAGTTGTAACGATCGACGCCGGCTACCGGAACGGCCGGGAATAGCGTCATATCGTTGGCTGCTGCACTGTTGGCCTCAGCAGTCTCGTCAACGAAGGCACCGCCATCTTCCGCGACTGCCGCGCTGAGATTACCGGCCACGAATGTCAGGAGGACAGTTCGAGGAACATCCTGCAAAAACGGATCATTGACATCACCTGCAACGCCGACCAGGGCCAACGACTGGTTGGCTACTGCCTGTTGTGCGACCGCAATAGCGACCGCATCAGCAGCCCCGTAGGGCCCCAGCTCGTAAAGGATTGGTCTCATATCAAACCCTCCTTCGGGTCACCTACGATTAGGCTCTGGCCGAATTGCCATAAGCATCCGATGTCATGTCGCCAACGTAAACCAGAACGATGTCTTCAACACCGTCGAGAGCGACAGCAGGATCGTAGGTTCCTCGACGATCACCAGTGGTGTTCGTTACGGGGAGAGTCTGATCGGCCACAACCAGGGTTCCGGCATCGGCCGCACCCGTTGAACCGACAAGCAGGTGCAGTCTGTCGAAAAGATTCAGCAACCGCACGTCGAGCCCCAGCACATCGGTCGTGCCGATGGTCAAGTTGCCCGCTGTCACGATGTCGATCGTGATGGTCAAAACCGTCTTGAACGCTTTCAGGCCATTTACAGCCGTTACGCCGTTCAGTGCGATGTCTTCGGTGATCGCCTGGCCGGCAATGTCAGTACCGGTGAAGGTCACCGTCTGCGTGGTGTCGCCCGCACTTGAGCTATCGATTACCAGGCCGCGAGCAACGTCGAGAATAGCGGTGCCACCGGAAGCCAGGACACCATCCATGGCAACATCGCCAAGGGCGGCAGCAGTCGCAATGACCAAGCCGTTCGGGTCACCGATGATCGCGTTTGCGATAATCAGCCGGTGAAGGAGTTGAACTGAAACGCCGCGCTTTGCATTGTTCAATGCGAACGCTACGCCAGCTCCAGAAAAGGTTTCATCTGCATGGGAAATTGTATGTCTGCTCATTTAACAGCCCTCCAGGGCAGAGGCTTCCATGCCTCGTTAATTTAGCGGAAAGAACTCCCCGGATAATTCCGGGGAGTCCTCACGTCCTCAGTCGAGATGACGTGCTGTCTTACGCGCCGCCAGGTGTGCCGAAAGCACCGCGCCAGTCGGACCAGCCGAAGCTGTACCGCTCGCGAGCTTTGTAACGAAGATTCCCGGTCTCGAAGTCGCCTTCGATACCACGAGAGATCTTCTTACGCAGCATGTGCTTCATGCCATCTGGGCAGTCAGTCTTGAGTGTCCACTGATCCGGATCAGTCAGACGATGATTCACACAGAATCCATCGCCAACCGTGCCGAGCGTGTAGATAGCGTTGATGTCGTTATCGCCAGTGTTCGTGCGATACGGCGACATCAAGATCCGCGTTCCTACGAACTGAAGCTCCGTTGGGAGAACCAGTTTCGTGATCTGCGCTGCAATCGGGATGCCTCGATCGTCATCGAACTCGGAGATATCAACCGCCGCCTGCTCAAGTGACGCCTCCGCGAGATCGGCAGGTGTGGCCAGTACGTTCGACTGAACACCACCGCCAAATTGCGGATGGGCTGCTGAGAATAACGGAACACCGTCGCCGCCTTTGAACAAGGCGTCATGTCCGTTGTTGAGAATGTTCGCGCCTTTGACTTCCTTGGTGTGCTGGTGCGACCGCGCCAGAGCGCGAGCGTACTTGTTACCAAGCGAGCCGTAGAGTCCATCTTCCTCGGCTTCCTCAGTGATGGCGAACGCCAGAGCGATCGTCTCATGAGTGTACCGGGCAACGTAACTCTCTGCCCCGCTGTCGTAGGCAATGCCTTCGCCTTCCGGCTTGACTGGTGCACCATCGAACCCAGCCAGCAACACGTCTTCCTCGAATGCTTTCATCGATCGCTCGATGTCGAAGATTTCGCGCCACTCCTCTGGATATCGCTTGTACTCCATTCCGAATACGGCGTTCAGCCCTTCTTGGAGCTGCTTGCGAAAGTCGGATCGATTCATAGCCATGATTCAAACTCCCGCTGAGGCTAGTTGGCCGTAGCTGTGGTTATTGATCATGACGCGAGCCTTCGCGAACTGACCATAGCTATTATCGAGCTGCCGAGCGAGACCAAGGATACGAAGCTGCTTGGAGGCAGTCGCGAGAGTCGTTTGATCTAACTGGAAGGCCGATCGGCCTGTGAATGCGTTCCCCGCACCAGCAACAAAATTGGCCATGTTGCCAACATTCGCTACTACCAAGCCGGCTACTGCGCTGACTTGTATGACGAACTCCTGTCCTGGATCGTCATATACGAGGGCTTCAGGATCCTCACCTGTCTGGATCCCTTCTGCTACGGTGCCGCTCGGCCACCTGGGCCTGAACTGAACTTCCCCGTTAGCATCAACGTATCGAACACCAGCGAAAACCCCGGTTATGAGGTTTGCATCGCCGGCCGTTGCGATAGTGATACGGCGCCCTGTGCCAATCAGGACAACCGGATCACCTGCAAAGAGATCTTGAGCGAGACCGCTCGCTATCTCATATGCACCGAATCTGTGGGGAGTTCCGCCTGCACCGTGTCGGGAGGCCAATAGGCCAGCCGGTCGGTCTACGTTCATTCGGATACCTCCTAATCATCATCAGCGACCTCCACTTGTCTTGGTGGTGTCGCTGAAACCTGAGTGCGCCTCGTCTGCTGTATCGGGCCGAAACCTTCAGCATCAGTACGTGACACGTTACGTAGTTGTCGCTCGATGGCTTGGTTTTGCCTCTGCTTCTTCGCGCCGTAATACTCTTTGCGTTGCAGGTGCAAATCCTCGCGCATCTCGCACAGGATTAAATCCTCTACGCCGATGACATCTCCAAACTGGTCGATATTGATGGTCGGCAGTGAACGGTCGGTCACGCTTGATGCCTTAACCGGCCTCCATCCTTCTCGAAGTTTATTTCTCAGATTGGACGTATCCCTCACGGCTCCCAGACGTATCCGAATGAACCGGTTTACATAGCCTGCCCTGGCCGGTGGCGCGTCCAAATCGCTATGTCTGCGCCACTCCGTTATTTCGTTATCACCCTCCGTGTCGTATAAGTCATCCGTTTCCCGATCTGTGTTCTCCTGTTGAACCTTTTCATCTCCGTGCACCAACTGCTCGGGCGCGTTTTTAGCAGATCCCTTGCCGGCTTTCTTCCCCTGGCTGCTCTCGACTCGACGCCTCTCGACGTTATCTCTGGCAGCTTGCCTGGAATCGTTCATCAGTCAATTCCTTCTATATACGACTCAACGTGCGATGGGTCTTCAGGATCCATCCCGAAAATCCTCATGTTCGCAATCCTGGCTCTACTGAGTGTCTTGGTTTTCTTCGCCACTCGCTTCTTCCTTGATCGACCGATCCCAGATTCATCACCGACAGACACCGGACTTCTCCTGCGCCGGCCAGCTTTCTTCTTGCTCCGTGCGGCCTTTCGACGAGATCTCTTTGATGGAACATCCTCGAACTCACCTTCCTTATCCTCGTCGAGATCTTCTTCCTCCTCCTCGTCAAGATCCTCCATGGTCATCTCGACCACACCTGGATACTTCTTCTCCACCAGGGTCTCAAGCTGCTCGTAGAACTCGTCATCAGAGGGGCGATAGCCTTTTTTCTGCAAGGCCATGTCTGCTCTCCGAACGTATCCCCTGATATGGGCATAGTCCGGGTCGTCCCACCAATCCTGTTCGTCGATCCATTCTTGAGCCCTGGGAATCAGCGTCACAGGCTGATCATCCAGGTCATCCGGTTCTTCGTGTTGGGCTTCCAGCTCCGAACGCTTGACGCGCTTATCCGCTGTTACTTCGGCAAGCTCGGTCGTGAGTCTGATAACTTCCTTGCTATCGCCTTTCTCCATCTGCACTTCAATCGCAGCTTCCAGCTCCACGATCTTGTCAGCGAACTCACCTTCGAGTGCATCGGTCTTTCCAGACCGTTCAAGCTCATCGATGCGCTTCTCCAGCTTGGAGATAGTCGCGCCGGCTTCATCCTTTGCTTCGGCTATTGATCGAGTTGCTTTTCTCTGAACATCCAACAGGCGCTTCCGCATCGCCCTGGTCATCTTGACCGGATCGTACTCCGTGTCGTCATCGTCCAGATCTTTTCCCAGGATCTCCGTATCGTCCTGTTCATCATCGGCTTCATTGCCGCTTTTGTCGTCATGACGCTCGCTCTCGGTTAAATCCTCATCTTCGAGCCCGAGCTGACCGAGTATGTTTCCTGGTACCGGATCTTCATTCCTTCGCAGATCCTCGAAATCATATTCGATCTTATCCTGTTGCTTGTTAGCCATCCTTCGCTCTCCATAATCCGCAACAGATTTTCGTCGTTGATTGTACTCGTTAGCCGTTCGTTGGCAATTCCCTCGTTACATCCACATGCAGTCGAACACTTCTGGATGTTTGACTACGCCGATGATTTGCGTGTCGGACAAGACCACCCAGAGAGTGTCATCCATGGTCCGAAACTTTTCACCGTCATGTTTTCCGAACTGAACCCAGTCGCCAACCTTGCACTTCTTCGCTTTCGACAAGTCAAGTCCGGATCGAGTAACCGCTTGATAACAAAGCGGTCCCATCGCTCTGACCATGCCAATGTAATTCGAGAACTCCTTGTTCTCCCTATACTCCTTCGGCATGGCAATGCCGCCCTCTGACATCTCTGGCGGCTCTGGAATCTGCACCGCAATGCGCCACAGATCCACCTCGGTCGGATACTCCTTCGCTTCAAACCCTTCCAGCAAATTCGGGATCCGTTCCTCGATTTGCGCTACTTCCTGTTCCGCGTCAGTCATCTTCCGCTTCCTCTCCTTCGACTTGCTGTAAAAACTCGCGAGTCAAATCCTGAATCCACCTCAGCTCCTGGTTCTTTCCAACCAGGCGATTGTACTGCTCAATACCAGCACCCTTGTCCATGTGGACGTGATTTTCAGTAACCCGCGCCTTTGTCCTATTCAGGATCAGTTCTGCCATCCTCAGTGCAGACATTTCCTTCTCCGCTTTGCGTGGTGTTGTCGGTTAGCGGCCCTCGCCGGTCCCTGTCCGCTGGTGCTTACCCATTGCACCACTGGCTTTCGGGGTTACCTTGCCCATGCCCATGGTGCTTCTAGCAACACCGCCCTTTTTGTGCGGCTTCTTGGTCATGTGACGCTGGCCGGCAGGTTTTGAGCCTCCGGTATGCATCAGTAGCTGCCTTTACCGCTCGCACCTTCAGAACCACTACCGGTGCTTTGGTGCTTGCCCATCGCTCCGGAAACGTGATGCTGCCCCTTCTTACCAGGGCTGCCGACCTTGCTGGCACTTCGACTAGCAGTTTTGTCGGCTTTAGGTTTCGGCGGTGCTTGGTACGTAGTCATGATCGATCTCCTCACACCTGCTCCAGACTTATGGCCCTGGAGCGTAGCCGTTACGATTTGTCAGCCTCGGCCGCGATCACTCGCATACGAAACTGAGATTGTGCTTGTCCGCCCAAGTATAACCGCGAGATCAATCTAAGCAAGGATCGAAATCCCATGTTCAGTTCCTTCGCTGAGTTGGCAAACTTGCGTGGCGGAATATCACCCGCTTTGACGCCCTGGTTAAACAGGAACGCTCTCGCAGCTCGGACCTCTTTAGGACTTGCTACTGGCACGTTTCTTCTTCCGCTTCTTGCTGCTGGTGCTTGTCGGCACACTCACTGGGCCCTTGCCAAAAGTGGCCTGGGCCCTAGCCTTCCGATCCAGGCGGCGAACCTCGGCTGTTGATTCTCGATCCTTGCGCTTGTCTTCGAGTTTCGATTCTCGATCCTTGCGCTTTTGCTCTGCCTCTGACTCCTCCTCCTCGCGCTCGATGCCGGCCGCACTCTCTGCCCGACCGCGTTCAATCTTCGCGATAACCTCAGCATCACGCTCATCGTCCTCGCGTTGCCGCTCATCCTGTTCAGCTTGTTCTTCAGGGCTCGGGGCTGGCGGTGGCGGAGGTCTGAGCTTCTTGGCCACTGCCTGGCTGATCAGTTGCTCCAGTTCTTCTGGCAGATCCTCGTTGTCCTCGGGATTGTCCAGGTCAATGTATGGGAGTTGCGTACCCAACTGGGCCTCGATCTGCTGCCGATACAAGTACGCCTTATGCTCCATCATGTGCGCCTGGATCACTGGTTCCATGGCGGAGAACATCTCGGCATTCTCGCCGGCCATCTGCTGGGCGAAGTTCATATGCACGGCGATGTGAGCTTCGTGTTCCTGGTTCGGATAGGCGACCGCACCTGCGCCAACCATGAATCCCATGTTCTCGCTCACTGGATCCAGCGGCGCATCTTTCTCATCTGGCATGAGCTGATCGATGTCGGGGATGCGCAGAGCTTCAAACATTCGACGATGGATCTTCCTGCGCACCTTCTTCGGGTACAGCTCTGGATCGCTAGTGACCATCTCCATAACAGCCTGGTTCTGCGCGATACGCTGCACACTCGACCAGATGTTCGGATCCGACACCGGGATGATATCGACTCGACCATCGAAGTCCTGCTTGAGAATCTTGCGCTCCTCGCCCTGGACCTCGTAGGGATACTCGTCCACGTCCATGAACTCGTAGTTCAGCATGGACATCATCTTGAACTCTTGCCTGGCAGCGACGTGCATGCGCTTATGGATGCCAGAGAAAACCTTCGAGCCCTGTTCGATCAAGGCCAGTGTCGTACCCACCGGGCCAGTGTTGGAGGCGTCACCGACCATGTTCTCGGTGGTGGTCGCGAAGCGCCGGCCCTCCTCTACCAAGGTCGTGACCAATGTTGCCAGGGCAGTCGATGGCTCCTTCACTGGCAGGTTGAAGAAAGCCTTCTCCAACTCGTCGGCCGACATATCGACATCGATCCATTCACCAGGAGTAAAGCGTATCTCCCCGGCGATCTTCGCTTCTTTCGACTTGAACCCACCTTGTAAGTTTGCCACTGCTGCGCTGTCGAGTAGGGCACGGATGCCGCCACTGGCTGCTTTCGCTAGTGAGCCAATTATGTGTAGAAGTCCAAAACCGTAAAAGCCAAGGCCAGGGAGATACTTGTAATGAGTGAACCAGATGCGTTTCTGCATCGTGTCGTCATCGTGTTTCCAGTTGCGCCGTACTGCCATGACCTCGCGAGACTCTGCCTCCACCGTGACGATGTACGGAGGCGCGATGTCTGAGTCTTCATCCCAGGGCATGCGGTAATCGATGTGGTATTCCAGCATCGTGTAGATCGTGTCGTCGTAATGCTGCTGCGGACTGCGATCGTCGGCCACGTCCTCCATGTCGTATCGGGAGAAACTGACATTCTTATCAACCAGGATCTGTGGTGTCGGCACCAGCCTGGCATCCTCAATGAAAGAGCCCGCCACCTGGGCCCGGTAGACATCATTCTCCGGCATCTCGTACTTGTGGCAGTACCGAGGAGCATTCCGCAACGTCCTGGCATGGTAAGGAACGATGAAGTCCTCGGCTGTGACGAACCTGCTGGTTGTCATACCGGTGATGGGATCGATATAGACCTTCTTGAAGGCCGAGCCAGACATCGGCAGGTAGAACAGCATCTGATCCGTGGACCAGAAATACTCCTCGTCTGCCTCAGTCATCTGGTAGTTCATGTAATCGGCTAGGCGCTCGCCTTGTTCTACCCTCTCATCGGTCGCCTCTCCCATGATGAATGCCTTCACCGGGCCCTGGGGCGGGAACATTTCTTCGATCGCCCTGGCCTGGAACTGGGTCATGGCCTCGGCAATTAGTGGGTGCTGGACTGTACTGGCGCCAGCGAATGGTACGTCAGAAGCGGGTGTGTCTCGCAGGCCGAGTAGCTCAAGGCCATCACGGAGACGCTCGAAGTGTTCCTCACGGACCTGCTCATCGATCTCGTAGTACTCGATCAGCTCATCCGCAATGAGAATGCGTTCTTGTGGAGTCAGTTCTTCGGCTAAGTTCTCGTTCCAACCTTCAGGAGTCGCATCCTCATGGTCGATGTCCGCGTAGCCTTCCATCTCGTCCTTGGGGATGATCGAGATGGTGCCATCTTCGTTGTGCCTGATGACGTTCTTCTCGGTAACCTGCTCGGTTTCCGTGAAGGTCGGCATCGGCTTCATCGTGGAAAGTAGATCTGCTCGAACTGCCATGATGGCCTTATCTCCGTGGGCGGCGAAGATGCTGAGAGTCTAATGCGTCGTTACAGCGTTGTCATCACTTCATCCGAAAGACCCAACCGAGCGATGGATAGTCAAGTCCGCCGTTACTCTCGGAACTGCCTCCGGTGCTGTTGTGTTCCCACAGGATCTGATCGGGCATGAATGCCCACCACCTCTCTGGAGTGTGCACCCCGAGGTGCAACGCAAAGGTCAGGTTGCTGTCCCAAGCTGGGCCCTGGTTCTTCCAATAGGCGCCACCAAGACCGATCTCGAACCAGCTCACCTGGATCACACGCTTCACATGGATGCCGATGTTGGTCGAGCCGTTACCTCGTGGACAGTCCAACTGATCGCGGCATTGCAACTCAGTGTAGATCCCAATGCCAACATCGTACTTGCCCTGGAATCGCTCAACCAGTGATAGGGCTGAGCCGTTGTACTTGTTACCGGCGACGAACATGGTCTCCGGCGCCAATCGCATGATGGTCTCTGATGCGCCGGCATCTTCGTGCAAGAGCGCCCAGACCCACAACGCGAGAAACGCAAGGATCACCCAGGTCGTTGTCTTCTTCAGATTAACTCCACGCCACTCTTTCATTTGCGGTTCCTCTTTCTGGCCTTCCTTGAAAGTTTGTTCCGCTTGCGACTCTGCGACCGCTTTTTCACGAACCAGGGTTCGGGTAATCCGATGTCCCTGGTTCGTGATCCTTTATTGGACATCAGCCGCTGATTTTGTTCTTGGCCCAGGTGTATGAGCCGACCGCTCCCTTGATAATGCCTGCGCCTACTTTGCTCAGGCTCGGGAACAGATTCACCAGCACCAGTGCTGCGCCAAATCCTACCGATAGATCGTACAGTTCAAGACCAAGCATAATGCTCTCCTCAGAGGCGGCAGCCGAATGCTACATCATCAGTCATCTCCGTGAAAGTCTCCGAAGTACCGTTTGTTGAGCCAGCTATTGAACCATCGCTGCATCCACAGGATGTCACGCTTCTCCATGTCCGACCAGGCACAGTCGAGAGTATAGCTGTCTTCTTCCTCGTCGCGATCATTGGTGATGATAATCACGTCAGTAATGTCGCCGCGCTCTGCCATCTGAAGAACGCGCCTCAATGTCCGCTCGGCGTCGTACTTGCCGGTCGGCAGATCCTTTACGTTGTCAAGGTTACGCGCCATAGAACTTCCTCGGTGGCAGTTTGAATAACGACAGCTCGTCATCCTTTTCGTCGTCTGGTAATTCTATCAATCCCATGCGGCGGATGTAGGCCAGCAGCATCACCACGCAGTCCACCAGGTCATCGTGATCGCCGGTCGGGAACTTGGCGCACTGATTGATGACCTCGTAGGCCCAGTTCCTGGGGATGTACCAGAGCCGGCCATCCTTCATGATCTGCGCGACCATGTGGGCCCTGAAGATCTTGTCCTTGCTGCCTGGATCCACTGCCCTGGTCGAGATGCCGGCCCTGCGAAGCTCCTGTCTCAGTGAGTGCCCGCTGGCCTTCTTCTCGATCAAGGTCCAGTCAGGATGGTACTCGACGTTATGGCCGATCGCCTCGGTCTTCAGGTCGGGGAACTCCAGGCGCTCATTCATGCGCTCGATCAGCAGTGCATGAACCTCGGTGTCCTGCTCCCGGCCGCTGGGCGAGTACTCGAACAGGCCGGCTGTGATCCTGGCGGAGAAGTCATGTTCCTCCTCGGTCTCGAACGCGGTGTCATAGATCGAAATGACCTCGAAGAACTCTGGGTGTGGCATCGGCTTCCCGGCCTGCGGGTGATCCTCGGGGAAACACCACTGGCGCCACCACTTCTTCTTCAGGATCAGGCCACCACCTGATGTCGGGTCTTGGTCGAACTGGGCTGAGTAGTCCCGCTTCGCCATGGCCTTAACTTCCGCATCACGCTCATCCTTGCCGAAGCGTTGCGGGTTCAGCATCTCGCCTTTCTTCTTCCTGGGATCCTCGAATATCGGGCCCTTGTCTACCTGGTGCCCCTTGCCCTTATTGAAGAACGTGACGCAGTGCCTGGGTGGATCGTAGGACATCGGCAGCATCAGGACTTCCCACCGCTCGTCCTCGGTAGCGAGGATGTGGCCGAACAGATCTGCATCGTGAGATCGCTGTCCGATCAAGATCTTCTGCCCGGTGGTTGGGTCATTGAGGCGTGACCGCAGAGAGTTGTCCCAGGCAGATAAGGTCGAGTATCGCATCTTATCCGAATACACGTCCTTCATGTTGTGAGGGTCATCTATGCAGAGCTTATCGCCTCCCTCGCCTGTGGCCTTGCCCAGCATCGAGGTCGAGATCCGGTGCCCGCCATGGTTGTTTACGTAGCGGTGCTTCCTGTTGTCGGCCGGGTCCAGGTAGAAGGCATCGCCGTATCGCTCGCGGAACCAGGCTGACTCGATCAGGCGCCTGGACTTGACCGCATCACGTATCGCCAGCTCCTGGGAGTAAGAGGCGCACAGGAACTGCACCGTTGGATCCAGGAGCCACTCCCACACTGGCCACAGCACACTGCCAACCAGGCTCTTGGTCTGCCTGGGTGGAATGTTGATCATCAGGTTGCGGATGTCACCGAACGTGACGTAGGCCAGGTGATCGCAGATGGCATCGAGGTGCCAGTTGTTCTTGAATGTCTTGGGCTCGACCAGTGGCCAGCCAGCCTTGACGAACTGCCTCAGATCTCGACGATAGAACTCAGCCTGTGCCTGGGTGAGCTGCTTCTGGACTGCTTCCTGGACTTGTAAGGCTTCCGCTGCCACGTCATTCGCTCATCACAGATTGCCGGCGCTGAGCCCCTTGTGCTTTGCCAGCATAGTGTTCCAGCACCACCGCTCGTTGACCAGGACAGCTCGACCTATCTCATCACCGGCAGCGGAGTACAAAATCTCAAAGGTGCCGATCTCGACGACCTCATCACCTCCCTTGTTGCCTGTGAAACGCAGTCGATTGATGCTCGGTGGCCATTCAGTGAAGATGACGCCCAGTGGAACCGCTCGTTTCCCAACACGCAGGTAGACGTATGTATGCGGACGCATGATCGGCGCATGCTGGATGCATGGAGATTGGAAGATCTTCAGGATCGTCTGGCTCGCTTTGATCATGTGCAATGCTCGAAGCTGCGGGCTCTCATCCACGTTTCTCGTCCTTTCGCCGGCTTACCTTGTGAGTGCCCTTGATGGTGCCCTTGTTCTGACTGGCGTAGAAGACAGACTCGCCCTTGTCAGAGCCGTACTGCTTCACCATGGCTCGTTTGATCTTCTCGCCCTTTGCTGTCAGTGGCATAGATCTTGTCCCGGTAGATAGCGTCACACATCGCGATGTATGCGTTCGCTCGTTGATCCAGACCCAGCTCCAGTCCCAGGGCCTGGTTGGCTTCAACGCACAACTGCTCGCTCGGGTAGGGGCCACGTCGCTCCAGCGGCTCGGCACAGTGTACTACTTTGTCGGTGACTGTGAACATGCAGATCACCAGGAAGTATTCAAGCATCAACCTGCTCCTCGTTAATTTCCGCCAGCAGCTCGTCCCAGGACTTGTCGCCCTTGGTGTGCGGATAGCAGTACTTCGAGTTCAGCAACAGGCAAATACGATTCATGCAACCAGGTATCGGGCACATCGGCCACTCGTGGTAAGGAATCATATCGTAATCCAGCATCTTTCACTTCTACCCTGTGTATGGATACGGCGGCACTCGCTCCCAGTCCTTGCCCATGGCCTGAGCATAATGACTGATAATCGGCCCACCTCCTCCGCCTTGCTCGTGAACAGTTAAGGAAACCGCTCCGACTGGCTGCCACCCGTTACCTATTGCTGCATTGACTGCGGCGACGAACACTGCTTTATCATCGGCCGCGACCACATCGTAAGTACTCATCTTGTCCATGTTTCTCACCCCACAGTGAAGTGCTGACAGCTTACTGTTCAAATCCAGGGTTCCAATAAGTAGTTCTCCTCTGACCGTCCCTGCCATCGTGAACCGCCCACTCGTCCTCATCGTAGAGCCCGTTCACAGCCACACTCAGGCCGAACTTGTTGGCCAAGTCATGCACCTCCTGAACTGGCATGTAATGGCCTGAGCTGATGACCAGCTCCATAGGCAATGTGCATAGATTCAGCTTCAGCGCCAACAGAGCCTCACATGCGTCCTCCAGGGCTGCCTCGCCCAGATCTGCTGGAGTGCTGGGCTCGATGACCTTGCCGATCGCCGGCTTCATTCTGCGTACCTCACCATGGCCTGAGCGTAATGCTCGAAGTCGTTCGGCAGGTTCTTGTCGTTCGGGCCCAGCTCCCGGTGAATGTTCCGTTCGTAGACCAGGCAGATGCCGCCGATCGGTTGCCAGCCTTCAGTGATATTCTCGTACACCGCTTCAGCCAGGACTGCGGCGTTGATGGCAGTCACTACCAGGTAATCGGTGATCATCCTCATTCCAATATCTCCTCCGAAGCCAGTTACTGAACAACTGAAGGCGTTCCTGAGATGCCTTCAACGCATCCTTGTCCTCCTCCACCTCGTTCTGAAGGACGCTGCTCACCTTGGCCACCGCTTCCTCGAAGGTCGGATAGTATGATTCCCAGCTCGACTTGATCTTGGTTCGACGCTCACTACCGTCACGGCACTTCAGCCAGATCGTCTTGTCAGTGTGGCGAGTGACCTCGACCGCTATCATGAAGTTATCTTCCATGCCCCAACGCACTCCACCGTCGAGTCTATACCAGGTTTCCATTATGTCAGCTCCACCTTGATCGTCAGGCCATCCCGCATCAGCAGGCCAAGCAGATACTCGGTGGACCACTTGGCTTTCCCTTTGACGATCTCATTGATTGTGGACTGAGGCACACCCCAGGCCCGAGCAGCACTGGATTGGCTCTCGTGCAGCTCTATGCGGCGCTGTACCGCCGTTTGCAGGTGACCTCTCATCTCCTGCTTAGTATTCGCGATGAAGCTGTTCATATTCTAAGTTCCCTCACAGTTTTCTAAGTTCCGACCTTGGTAGGTGATCCAGATCCAGTAGAGGCTGAAGCACCTGGGGCAGTGTTTGTATGTCGCATAGTGTCCAGGGCGGTCGTACCACTGCAATCTACACTGGCAGCACTCCATCAGGCCCTTCCTCACTCCACCTTACCTCAACTTACCAAAACTTACGCTTCTTTGGGGTCCTGGACGTTGCAAACACCAGCTTGTTGCTTTCGCTCTGATGCAGCATCGAAGTGCGATTGTGGTAAGTCATTAACACGAGCCCACTCCAGGCAGCTTTGCCGGTTAAGATCAACACCCAGATGCTCTGCCATTGCCTCCAGGGTAATCATCACTCCGCCCATTTCCTTTGAGTAGTCGCCTACCGGACGACCGTAAACGTGATGCAAGATCGATACGACATCGGACGAGGTTAAGCCAATCGCCTGTACCAGCTCGATAGACTCCTCAATGAAACGGAGGGCACGTTCGCGATCATTCAGGAACGACTCACCAAAGGTAGTGCGAACCCACTCAAGTACTTCTTTCTGTGTGTGATTACTCATTGGTTCCTCCTATCCATCTGTAACGCTCGCTCTCAGCTTCAGGTTGTCTACCAGGTGTGGCATGGGCGCCTGGCGCCAGAATCGTTTCTCGATGACCTCACGAGCCTCAAAGGCATGATAGGACTTGGCCAGGGATCTCATCGTTGACCAGTTTGTGCCTGTCCAGTACTCGATCGCCTTGGGACCTTGCTTCCTGCGAATAATGTATCGTTCCCTCATTGGATCAATGGATCAACAACCTGCTGGAGATGAACTTGGAGGACATCACTGATGGTGACTGCCGGCAGTTCAATCTGATGGTAATTTCTATGCCGCGCTCTGATGAGTATCGGCACATCATCCTCATCAGGTAGTTCGACAGTGACAGGACCATGGCCTGCAACCTTGCCCAAAAAAAACACATCCATCGTGTCTGCATTGAAAATACCGATAGAAGTGCCAATTACCAAACCATCGATTACTACTTCTCTGGTGTCGTGTTGGAGAACTGGCAACGGCTCTGTTGGGAGCAGCGGTACTGACGCGAAGGCTCCCGATACTTTCAAAAAGTGCCTTCTATTCATCTCACTCATCAGTCTCCCTCCAGAAAATGACCAACATTGACATCCAGCATGCAGGATGAACAAAAGATTCTGATGTTTTCACAGACCAGTGAGGCCATATCGTCGTCTGGCCCCATCACGTTCGCTAGACCAGCGTGACCACCAAGCATCATCTCCAGGCCAGCTTGGCGTTGCACAGCGTTGCAATCAACACCGAACGTCTCGACCTTGACCCGGTAAAAGATCGGATTGCCCGCATGCATTACCCCTTTACCGCAGTTAGCGCACGGTCGGAGATCTTTATGCTTCATCCCTCCAGCCTCTCGATACGCGAGCGCACTTCCATCAGTATCTCGCTGAAGGCATTGTGGGAGTGGGTCCAGGCTGTGCGTTCGTCGGCTGACTTGGCTGCTGTGATGCAGTTCTGGGCCTGGTGCGCCTTGTATTTAAGGCGAAGCTCTAGTTCCCTCAGTTCTTTCAATCCGTTATCCATTTTATTGATGTTTCCCTTCTTAGATTTCCGTGTCCTCGTCATTGAATAACTCCCTCAGATCTCCTGGTTCATTCGCGTATTGATCGCTGAACGCTTTGTTCAAACTGTCGGCCAATATCTTTCTGAACTCAGCTCTGGTAACAATTGCATTTCCCTTGCGGGCCCCATCGTGAAACACAGGCGCTAACGGTGCATGCAAATCGTCATACAGCATCGCGTTCTTTGCGTCCGCGACCTCGATCCATGGTCCTGGTGTGAAGTCCATCTCATCGTATGGGATCTTCGAGCCCTCGAACTTGATTGGGGCCAAGTTCGGAGTGTCGGCCACAGCGTTGCCGGCAACTACTGCGCCGGCAGCCGCGAACATCCTGCTGATGAATCCTCGTCTATTCACGCAGCTTGATCGTCCTTCGGGTTCATGAGAGTCAGCAGCTTCTCCTGGTAGGGCTCGCTGCCATGGATCTCGCCTTCATGATCCTCGTGGGCCAGCTTGTCGTCGCAGATACCACATCGCAATTCCATGCGACTGTGCGCGTTCGATACCAACACATCCCTCGGATGTGAACATTTTTCGCTCATTACTCCAACCCCTGTTCATCTGCAAAAGTAGTTCGCCCAAGTCTCGTATTCTTCGTCGCTGACGACCAGGTATAAACCCCATATTTTGCCATCACTGGAACTGATCACCGCGAACGTGCGACCACCATCGCAGGTGAACAGGAACACTCGCTCGTAAGAGAGAGCCCGATCATACGTGCAGTGCCCTTCGATCGTCAGCATCGATTCATCCTAACCGTGTTGAAACAGCTCCTCTTTTGTGGTGTGGACTCTCGGCACCCAGTAGAAATCTCTCTCAATTTCCTGCATACCTGGATTATTCACATAGGCACCATCGGCCAACGAGCCATGTCCTACTACCTGGTATGCGGCCATACCCTGGCTCATCGCGATGATCGACAGGGCCTCCATTTCCTCATCGTTGTCCGGATCCACTCCGCATTCCACGAGTGTCTCGTGAGAGATGTAATCAGCGTCAGGCCAGTTCAGAGTATTGGGCCCACAGATTTTGAATTTCGGTGGCCGACGAGCTATCTCAGTCGCACGAATAATCTTGACCAGCGACTCTGAGGCCCGTTTCCCCAGTTCTTCAGGAGTGATTTGCATCCATGACTCAGGATCGTGGAAATCAGTCTGCTCGAAGATCTGTACGTTCCAGGGCTCGGCCTTGTCGAGACCATAGAAGTATTTCTCGGTCGCCTGCTCATAGCGCCAGGTGCCACCTCGAAGCGAGTCAGGCAGAAACTTCGGCGCCATACGAATCGAGATGGCCACCGTGGCTACGGCAGCCGCGAGTCCCTGAAAAAACAATCTCCTGTTCACGTCAGTCCTTCGTCACCAGTACTTACGATTACCAAGCCACGCCATATAGGCAACCCCGACTACGCAGGTCAGCACGATCAAGACTATTACGGCCGCTTCGCTGCACATGGTCAGTCCTCTAAACCAGACTGCGTGGAACGTCCGGGTTTTCTACCGGCCGTATACTGTAGCTGACGCCAGGCTCATAGTTAGTGATGCAAATTTCCTCACCAGGCAACAGTTTCATCGGCGTCTGCGACGGTGAACCTGCCAGTCGGCAACCAGGTGCCTCCAGATTCAGATGCGACACAAGCTCAAAGTTCTCGGCCCCTATGTTCTTAATCACGATCATCCCTTACTCCTTTTCGGGTTCAACACCCTCCGCTTCATCGATCGCTTTGCCAACGTCAGGGTCGCGAGTCTTGATCGTCTCGTAGGTCGAGCGACCAGGTTTACCGATCGTTCTGATTGGTGTCGGCTTGGGCGATCGTGTCTTGGTGTCCGCAGGCTTCTCAGCCCTGGCTGAATCTTCGAGCGCCTTGATCGCTGCCCGGCGTTCGGCCGCTGTCGGCTTCTTGGCCAACCTCTCTGCTCGCGCCTTGTCACGAGTACTGCTTGGAGCTGGTGTACTGAGCGGTGCGCCATGGCTCACCGGCTTTCCTCGTTGCTCTCTGTTAGATCTGCTTGGCATGCCTCACTCCAAAATCAGATATCTTTCCGCCTCATCTGTTTGCGAACCTTCTCCGGTACTTTCTCGACGTAGGCCGGCTCTACATTCAACTCCTCACCGTAGTAACTTCTCCCGAGCCTGGACTTTTTTTGAAGCCTCTCCTGTGCCTTGCATGCAGTCGAGTCTGGATCCGCACGACACGCACCTTTCGCTGATCTGCTTCTAGGCATAGCGCCACCTCTTACCTCAGTGAGATGGGAACTCTCTGACCTTCTGCGAGCTGGCCGGCGTCGAGCCGCTCAACCGCTTCATCTTGGTCAGGTGTTTGCCTGGATCTTTTTCGGGAACCTCGCCCATTTCAGTGCAAGGCTCGTAAGCTGGATGCTCGGTCGTTGGCGTTTCAAAGCCTTTGCCCCTGGTATCACCCATTGGATTTCCCCTCAGTCGGTGGCGGCGACTCATCCTCGTCAGGATGTTCGACAGTGTACGTGAAAGGACCAACGAACGGTATCTCACCCATAAGGGGCATAATCGGCCAGTCAGCTTCCTCGCTCTCCAAGACAATCTGGACTCGATGATTGGCCTGGTCCTCGTCAGTCTGAAATACCTTCACGATCTTCACGTCATTCGGACAGTCCGTGGTCACGTAATCGTTCTGACCGGCAGTCAGGATCTGTTCCAACAGTTCAGTCGATAGTTCAATTCGGCCGATCTTCATCCTGCGCCCTCCGGTGGTAAATTATTGAGAGTCGCGTTGACAAGGTACTGAACATTTTCTGCTTCGTTTGGAGCTATTGACACCGTGACTTCACCTCTCATCAGGCCGTTTGTGTGTCTGCCTATCTTGACCATAAAAATAGACGATACCTTGTTGTTTTCAAGATCTTCAACTGCCTGTTTCAACTGACTCAAGGTGATCTTCACAATCTGTTCAGGCATAAGATTGTGGCTCACTGGCTCCTGGTCTGCCATCTCCTTCTTCAGTCGCTGGATATCGAGACTAGCGACACCGTTATCGTCAAGCAGGATTATTTTCTTGTCTTTCAAAGATCTCATCCTCCGCCGCGCTCAGCAAGTCCTTCCATTTTTCACGGACCTGTTTTTTCTGAGCATCTGTCAGGTTGTGAGTTGTCGTTGGTGGCTGGGTTCTTTCAACCAGCCACACCAAATAATCGTCAGGGACATCCTTGAGATCCTTTCCGTTATGCGCCCCGAACCAGAGTCTCACATTTCTTCCTTGTCGTCTGGGTGCACTTCACCAATCGCAGGTGGTGGCGACGGTTGCGGCAGTCCATCCCTGACCGCTTGCTTCGCTGCTCGCCCCTCTGCTTCAGCGACTTCGGCTGCTTCCCGAGCCACTCTACGCTCAGTGAGCTTGACGCTCAATGTCTGGTCATCGTAGCCGAGCGCATAACAGATCTCAGCCATGATCTTCTTCTCGATCGCCGGCTTCAGCTCCAGAATTGTTCGGAGGCGCTCCGTGCGCCGACGCATCTCGGCTTGATCTTTCGATACCAGGTTGTAGCTGATCCCGGTCATCATGTTCAGCGATATGGTGAAATCAACACAGTCTTTTGTCATCGGCATCGTAGTATCTCCCTCAAGTCTTTAAGCGCCTGGCACGACTGATCATGGACGAGCCAGAATATGTTTTTGATGTGCTGCTCGCAACCAGGACAGACCGTGCAATCCTTACACGAGCCACCTGACCTCACGAATGTTTTCCCCAGGTAGCAGGCGCACACCTCTGGAAGTGTTTCCTCGATCATCTTTCTCCGCCAGGCCAGCCACCTTTCGTGGATCTCGTGCGGTGTCTGCCTGCGCTTAGGACCGGTCATAGTTCCTACCGAGGGTGGCGCCACAGTTGACGATCATTTCGTTTTTGCGCGCCTCGCTCACGAGGTACTTGGCTAGGATCTCAGCCGCAGCTCGAACAAACGCCAGCCACCAATGATTTGTCACGACCAACAGAAACACCTGAAGCAAGATATTGATATCTCCACCCGCTTTGAGAACGTGGTTCTTCGGGCTGAGATGGACCAGGAAGCTGTCTTTCAACGAAAACATGCTCAAGGCGACGAGCAGGAATAGATGCGCGATCCACGAAACCAGGTCAGCTTGCGCTTCGGTACCGGCCGGTGTGTTGGCCGCGTAGATCAGCCAGGTGTACCAGCTCGAAAACGCTACTGCGATCCATTGACTGAATTTACTCATGATGACCGTACCCTCCTATCGATAGACTACGATAATGTGACGAAGATCTCAATCTATTCTGTGAGATTGACCCTCGATTACCCTGGCCTTGGCTGCCTTCTCCTGAAACCCCCGAAGCGTCTCGATGACCATTTCCAGGTCGTTCTGTGGCATGGCGCTGAAATCGATCGCATCTGCCTTGTCTCGGCGCATATTGAGATCGAGCATCAGCTTCTCACTGAACATGCCGAGGTGCTTACCCAGGTTTACCAGGGCGCCGGCTTTGTCGTGAAGCACGTATTGGTAATCGAACTCCTCGCCATCGTCGGTCTTGATCAGTTGCTTGCTCCAGGACGATACCGCCAGGGCCTGCTGGTTGGTCAGGTCACTGATCGGCTTTCCGATCTCTCGGAGCTTACCGCTGATCGTCACGATCCGAACGTAGTCCTTGATATTCTGGAGGCCGATCGCTGACATCTCGCTCAGGATACGGGTGTTGGTGACATCGTAGTGCGCCTCCGCCAGTTGGTTCTTCTTTTCCTGGAGGAAAACGAAAAACGGCCTCAGCTTCTTCGCAAGTTTGTGCGATTCCACCTTGGCCGTGTTCCTGGTGTAGCCGGCGTTCATCATCGCCCTGAATGGCGGATAACCAAACTGGACTACCTGAAGGGCGAACTCCAGTTGCTTTTTCGTTCTAGGCCAGCCCCTCGTATTGTGGGGCTCGAACGAAATTGTCTCTGCTATTGCGCTCAACTACACGCTCCATTATTTCCCGGCAGCCGCAACCGCGCCACCGAGGGTGCGTCGGATGCGTCATATGATAACCGCAAGGGCGGAATACTTTCACGTTTCTCGTGTTCATCTCGCTCTCAATCGGACCTCAATCGCGTTGCCAGCCGGGACGACCTGCATCGATGCCATGTCATCAACCTTCAGACCAATGTGCTGGTCGAGTAGTTTCCTGGCTGTCTCTAACCTCGTAATCCCGAAGTCATTGCTGGTGAACATCTCTTTCGGCACCCGAAATGACATCCACTCTGCAATTATGATCCCTCGAATTGTTTTCATATCCTTGCAATGCTGCTGTCAGGAATGTATTGTCTCATCTGGGTACAGTAAATCAACCAGGAGAAACCCATGAATGTACTTTGTGCCATAGCTGTGATCTACGTCACTGTCGATCTCGTCGTCTGCGCGTATGTTGTCAATAAGCGCGGCGGCATCAAGGCCACCGTCCGCGACATCAAGCAGAACCTCGGCCTGGAGGATAACGAGGATGTTTACGATCGCTGATAAGCCGACAGAATACCCGAGCTTGATGCTCGCAATAGCCGCTGGCCGGGCCCTGTCATTCGAGATCAGAAAGAGTGTGAGAATCCTGAAAAACGGAAAATTTGTCCGACTTTTGCGCTACTAGATCTCAGAAACACCACCCCAGGGGCCTTCGGGCCCCTTTTTTATTGCCCGCAATAGTTGCAATGCTGTGGTCATTGTGGCCTAATCGTCACTAGGGTACAGTTAGATCGGAGTTACACATGCAAGACCAGATCCAGAATCTCATCGACCGAGGCGCGATCTTCTACGTGTCTCACAGCGCCGGCAAAGACAGCCAGGCTATGTATCTACACCTCACTCGCCACACCATGATTCCCGCCGACCAGATCGTCGTGGTCCACGCTGACCTGGGTGAAGTCGAGTGGAAAGGCGTCATCAGCCACATCGAAGATACGATCGAACCGCGACATCCGTTGAATGTGGTCCGTGCTGGTAAGACGCTCCTGGAGATGGTTGAAAAACGATTCAAGAATCGTCCTGATGCTCCGTCCTGGCCTTCAGCGGCCTATCGCCAATGCACCAGCGACCTGAAGCGCGACCCCATCCATAAGTTTATCCGCAACGATCTGAAAGCTCGTGGCAAAACCCTGGCACTCAACTGCACCGGGATCCGCGCCGAGGAGTCTTCAGCTCGCGCCAAGAAAAATCCATTCACTTTGAACAAGCTACTCTCGAAAGCTGGTCGCAAAGTATATGACTGGATGCCGATTTTCGATTGGACCACCGAGGAGGTTTTCGATCGCATCGATAAGTCACACCAAGCGCCTCACTGGGCCTACCAGGAGAACGAGCGCCTGAGCTGCGTCTTCTGCATCATGGGATGTGCGAACGACCTCAACCACGGCGCACGACAGCGCCCTGAATTGTTTGCCAAATACGTCGAGATCGAGAAGCGTACTGGCTACACCATGTTTCAGGGCAAGTCCCTGGAAGAAAAGGCCGGCATCACTGTCGGTGAATTGGCCGGAATCCCGGTCGTAACTCAGTCCATATAGGAGGATTGAATCATGAAAACTGGAAAGTCACTGACTGAACTGGCGCAGGAGATCGAGCGACGTGCTGAGTCCAAGCGAGATTACATCGCACCTGTGAAGAAGTTGTCTGCTGTCGTTGAGACGGTCGATACGCTTCCGCAGGTTGTGATGAATCTTAAAGGACAAGATTCGTTCCCGATCACTCCTTACGCGCACGGTCAAATGGCCAGCTACCTGGAGATCCCGAAGAAGTATTACGATCGCATGCTCGCTGATGCGCCGCATATTCTGATGGACAGCATCAACCGCTGGCTCCAGGACCACGGCAACGAGTCACGGATGATTCGAGTTCTGGACGACAAGATGCGGGCTCTGCTCTCTGATCGGTTCCGACCGATGGAGAACGAGGATCTCGCGGAAGCCGTGCTTCCTGTCTTGAACGACCTGGGTGTTATCGTCCTGTCGGCCGACATCACCGATCGCAAATTCTATCTCAAAGCGGTCGATGAGCGAATCACGCTCGACATCCCGACCGGGAAGTTCATGGGAGATGGAGGCCACACGATCTTCGATACGGTCTCTCCCGCCATTACCATCTCGAACTCTGAGATCGGCGCCGGGACCATGCTGATCGAGACCTCGATCTGGACCAAAGCCTGCACCAACCTGGCCACTTTCGGTGCGTCCATGAGGAAGTACCATGCCGGCACACGAGCTGATGTCTCCGACGAGGTGTATGCCCTGTTGTCTGACAAGACTCGTGAGGTCTCAGATGAGGCGCTGTGGCGGCAAGCCAGGGACATCACCAAGGGTGCCTTCGAGCAGGCCCGTTTCGAGGCTATCGCCAAGAAATTGGGTGATGCGAGCGAGGACAAGATCGAAGACTCTCCGATTGAGGTCATCGAGCGAGTCCGCAAACGGTTCTCCTGGACCGATGGCGAGCGTGACTCAGTGCTGAAGCACCTGATCACTGGTGGTGACTTGACGCGCTACGGCTTGCATGCCGCTGTCACTCGTTCTTCCGAAGACCTGGACGACTACGACCGGGCCTCTGAGTTCGAGCGCCTGGGTGGCGACATCATTGAGCTGCCGAAGGGCGATTGGAAGCGCCTGGCCGAAGCAGCTTAACTCCGGTGTACCCGCACCAGAAGGGGCCTTCGGGCCCCTTTTTTCATTTCTGTCATTTATGCTAGATGGCAATCTTGGTGTCAAAATGTTAAAATGGTCATTCGGGTGCAGCAATAGGAGTTGAAAATGGAAACACAAATCGTCTTTTACTCGACGTATTCCGATGTAAAAACGTGCCTGGTCGTTCCGACTTCACGCAGACTCCACATCGTCATGATCAAGAATCATGGCCTGGTAGAGAGATCCAAACCACTGGACGAGGAACAGTTCATGCGTCCAGCCGGCATCACATTGAAGAAAGGTCTCAGTTCGTTCGGCGGTATCGCCAGGCGGAAAGGATCCACCAAGGCAGCCAGAACCTGGTTGGCCAAAGCAAGAGAAGGCGCATCATGAGATTTAACGTCACGCTGATACACATCGCCACTAGCCAAACACTGAAATGGACCAGCTCCGGCCACGACAGTCGCTACGCCGCTGTCGCTGATGCCTTCCTTGATCTCGTCGGTATGGAGCAACACGATTGCCTGGATACCTGGAAGGTCTTGGAAGCAAAGGAGATTAAATCATGAGCGACCATACTTTCTGTCGTCTCCTTCTGGCAGAGACACGAAGCACTCTAACCACCGAACAGCGCAAGCGCCTGGTCGGATCATGGTCGTATATGTACCGCTGGTCAGGTGCCGCCTTGTCCGGTGAGTGGCATGGGCCAGATGGATACTACTGGCACGGCTCGACCTGCTGCGCATATCACGCTCGGTCACAAGGCATCTCCGCCTGGCTGACTACCAACTATCCTGAACAGGAGGAACAATCATGAAACAACTATTCGTTCCAAAGAACTTCAAGGAAAGCTCGCTCCTGATCATCGAGGAAGCGAACGACATCATCAATGAGTACCGAGCCCAGGGTTTCATCCTGACGTTGCGGCAGCTCTACTACCAGTTCGTCGCCAGGGGCCTGATCGAGAACACCATGCGATCCTACAAGCGCATGGGCTCGATCATCAACGACGCTCGACTCGCTGGCCTGCTGAACTGGGAAGCCATCGAGGATCGCACCAGGAACCTGGAGAAGAACTTCCACTTCGACAGCCCGGCCGGCGCCATCGAGGTCATCCGCGATCAGTACGAGATCGATATGTGGGCCAACCAGCCTGAGCGCGTCGAGGTCTGGGTAGAGAAGGAGGCCCTGGTAGGTGTCATCTCCAAGATCTGCGAGCCTCACGATGTCCCGTACTTCGCCTGTCGTGGCTACGTGTCGCAGTCGGAGCAGTGGCGATCCTATTGTCGAATACTGGATCACTGGGACAATCGCGATCAGGTGACGACCATCCTGCACCTGGGAGACCATGACCCATCTGGAATCGACATGACTCGCGACAACAAGGATCGCCTGGAGATGTTCCTGGGTGACGAAGACCCAGTTAATGTTGAGCGTATCGCCCTGAACATGGACCAGATCGAATCCCAGGAACCTCCGCCCAACCCGGCCAAGCAGACCGACAGCCGCTTCTCTGGCTACGTCGATTTGTATGGCGAGGAAAGCTGGGAGCTGGACGCACTGGACCCGACCTTCCTGACCAACCTGATCAGCGACAAGATCAACGAACACAAGGACTCTGCCCTGTGGCACGAGAAGCGCGAACAGCAAAACGAGGAGATCGAGGAACTCAGCAAAATCATAGGAGATTTAACATGAAAATCACAGCCATAGATCCACGACAAACACGCAACACCGCAGGACAGCTCAAAGGCGGCGATATATTCGTTCGCGATGCCGATCGAGTCCGACCACTGAGCAGTCGATCCACCTATTTAGTGCTATGGAAGCACTCACGACTCGACGACCTCAAGAAGTACAGCTCGACCAGCAAAGAGGTGGTCTGCGTTCTGATGTCCAACGGAAAATTAACCAGCGTGAACGCTTCACAGCCGATCCTGGAACTCGAAGCTGGTGACCTAGAACTACCCATCAAACCAAACGACGACAGCTAACGCCGCTGGTAAATAAAAAGGGCCCTCGCAATGAGGGCCCTTCGGGTATGGGCGACCGGATGACCATCGAGCGTTTTGGAGAGTTGGGTACAGTCCAGGAGCAGAATGTCCACCGGGTCGCGCCGGGGTTTCTTACCAGAATCTCGTCATTTCTCTGCTCCGATTAGCGATGGAGGGATACACCGCTACTTTACCAGAGGTTCCAGCTCGACCACAACCATTCCTTGATCGACGACATGAGTTGTTCGCCAGGCATGATGCTCAGCAATCTGGTAGTCGTCCTCGAACACTCCAGCATTCTGAAGCGCGTCCTCCAGCATCTTGAATAGATTCGACGTATCACGCTTGCGGCGATCAGGTGGATACGTCCAGACCGACAGCTTCAGTGGGCAGCTCCAATGCTTCGCGGCCCTGTCCCGCATCACAATCGACTGCACGTTGCGGTGATACTCCTTGGCCTTGCCGGTCAGGTACACCTGGACGAACTGCTTCGGCGCCGTACCGGCAACCCGATGCCCGATGTAGTGATTGGCCGATGGTGGCCAAGGCAGCTCCAGTCTCAAGATAGCAAGCTGGCCGCTCTGACTTCCGGTAACTTCGAGTTCTCGTTGTTCCATAGTATCGCTTGCTCCCAGATGTCGTACTCTAGTTGCCCATTGACTTCGATGAGGAAATCGACCTGTTTGCCGAAAATTTCTTCCCACGTCTCTACTCCCATCGATCCATCGATCGCCATGCTTCCGGTGTGATACCTCAGCAACAGCGGGATCTGCAAGAACGGATTGTTCTTCTCCGCCATCCCTGGGTTCGGGAATCCCGGCCCCAGGTCGAGCATCGATCCACCATGGCAGTGATGCAAGGTGACCGGGTACTGCATGCTCACCACGCACCGCAGCTCACGCAGGTTTTTCTCGTGCCTGCTGACGCTAATCTTCCTCGGTTCCTCGCCACTCTGAGTATGGTCGTCTGATTCGCTCATGAAATATCTCTCCTGCTTTTGCGTTGTTGTCCAGGTCGGCTCTCGATTCAATATCGCAGATCCACCGGATCCACCTGGCGACATGATCACCAGAGGACCACCAGGACGCTGGCCGTAGCTTACGGTCAGGTAGTGGAACCTCCTCGCTCAAGTACTGAAGGAACAGCTTGTCGTGGCTCCTGGTTGCCGCCCAGCGGCATAATGGCCCGCCCTTCCTGGCGCCGTTGGACCGCTCCAACCTGGCTCGTTTCTCCTGGTTGATCGGCTGGTCGTCGTCATCCAGCTCGACGAACATCGCCTCAAACAGATCACCTGGTTCATCGCGCCTCCTTCCGGCACAGCCGGCGAATGGATGAGAGGCTTCCTCGTCGTCCATCCAGAACCTGACCCACATCCCCTGGCCCAGTGGATTACCTCCACCAGCCAGCATCAGCTCGCCTTTGAAGTACACCACCTCCTCACCAACCCTGGTGATCGCGGCATAGAACCTGGTGCCAACTCGGTTACCTCGGCGTCGTACAAAATCGGCAAACGGATGCAGAACAAGCGGTGTATCAGACGTGCTGATCAACCGGAACTTGACCGTCCGACCACTGTTCAGCTCCCACTTCGCGTCGAGCAGTTCGAGACCACCCTTATGCGCGATGATCGGTAGCTTAGAAGTTGTCGAACTCGTCTCTTTTTCTGGAACTACGGCCGTGGTGTCGGTCATGCCAGAACTCCTGCTGTGAATCGCCATCCATCTGCCCGAACATCGTGTACTCACCGAAGTAGTACATCAACACGGTGCCGGTGGGCCCGTTGCGCTGTTTGCCAACGATGATCTCGGCCACCTTCTTGTGCTTGGTGTTCTCGTTGTAAACCACATCCCGGTAGATAAACAGGATCAGGTCAGCGTCCTGCTCGATCGATCCTGACTCCCGGAGATCCGAAAGCCTGGGATGCTTGTCGTCACGTTTATCCACGTCACGGTTGAGCTGGCTCAGCGCGATCACTGGCAGGTTCAACTCCTTGGCCAGTGCCTTCAGACCCCTGGTAATGTCAGAGATCTGCTGGGCCCGGTGGATCTTATTGTCTCCGCTCATGAGCTGGATGTAATCGATGATAATCAGCGCCAGGTCGGATCTCTGTTGTTTCACTCGCCTGGACCTGGAGCGGATCTGCGCCATCATCATGGCCGGCGACTCGTCGATCATAATGTGCTTGTGGAATACCTGATTGCATCCATCGGAGGTCTTCCCCCACTGTTCATCATCGAGGTTTCCGGAAAGCAATCTGTCCAGGGGAACCTTCGAGTGCTGCGCGACAGACCTTGAGATGATCTCCATCGAGGACATCTCCATCGAGAACACCAAGGTCGTCTTAGTTTCACCGACTGAGTTCGCGATGTTCATTGCCAGGGCTGTCTTACCCATCGATGGTCGGCCAGCAATGACGATCAGGTTTTGCCTCTGAAGACCGTTGATCTTTTTGTCGATGTCACGGTAGCCAGTCGAGAGACCTGGGATCGACTGTTTCACGTGGAACATCGAGTCCAGGTTATCCATCCACGCAGGCACCAAATCCTTCACTGGGACCGGGCCCGACTGAAAGGCGTCGTGTCCGATATCCATCACCCTGGTCTGCGCGTCGGACAACACCTCATCGATCGGCCTGATGTCTTCAGCAAGCTCACGCATATCGTTCGAGGCTTGCACGAGGGCTCTCCTGGTCGATCGCTCTTTCACCATGCCGGCGTAAGATCGGATATTTGCGGATCCAGGTACGTTGATCACCAGGCTGCTGATGTAGTCGGAACCTCCGGCCGCGTCCAACAAGCTCATCTTCCGTAGTCGGTCGATCACGGTCACCATATCGATCGGACTGTCGAGTTCGTCGAGTTCGCAGAACACATCCCACATAACTTTGTGATCAGCCCTGGCGAAGTCTCCTCGGCCAAGGATGTCCTGCACATCCATCATCGCCTTACCACCTGACTGCATGATGCCACCGAGTACAGATTGCTCAGCGTCGATCGCTTCGAGCCGACTCATGATTTCGTTCCCACGTATTTATTTTCCATGATGTTGACCATTCCAGACTCGCGGATTACGAAGTCAAAGTTGGCTACCCAGCCTCGATCGTTCTTGCCGTTCAGGAAAGGGCACTTCTCGGTGATGAATTTGAAATATCGCTCCCACTGTTCAAGCTCATTGAAGCGGATGTATTCCTTGGTTCCGGGCCTACCAAATCCTTTCCAGTACTCGAAGGTTTTCCACCTGGATCTGAGCTGAGCTTTTCGCTTGGCACTGAGGACTTTCACTCTGGGTAATTGCGGGCAGTGTTCGTGGTAGAGATCCACTATTTTCTGGAAGGGTACGTCGCCTCTGGCGACTCTCACCGCAGGTGAGGGTGTTTGTTGGTCTCTTTGTTCTTGGTTCTTTGTTCGCATAGCGAGCGCATCGCTTTTTTGATGCGGACGCATCTCCCCCGCATGGGGTTCCGCATCTTTTGTCTGTTTATTCCACCGAGTCAGAGCAGCTTGTCGTGCTTGCTCACCCTTTTTCTCGATGCGAATGCGTTCTCGATGGAGTCTGTTGTTGAATAATTTACCTGGCTCTAGCTCGGTGAATTTGACTATCAGGTAGTCCTTCCAGATCTCCCTCCATTGCTCTGCATCGAATGAGCCAGCGATCCTGGCCAGCTTCTCCTGGTTCGCCGGAAGGTAGCCTTCTCGCCACTGATGATTCATCAATCGAATCAAGGCACCGACGACATCGAGCGGCCAAGTCCTGGTATCCAGGTCGAAGTCATCGACATACAGTGGATACCACTGCATCTTCGGGCGCCCGGCGCCGGCTATTGGTCTGTCGCTCATGCGGTCGCATCTCCTGACTCTGTACCCTGGATATGCATGTTATCTGGCCTATCGTATATGGTCAAATTTCCTTGCAATGATGCTGTCATTACGTCATTATCTGTTATTGGGTACGGGCATAAAGGAGCCGAGTATGTCGAATGAAAAGCCACGTCTGCCAGCAGTCATCCAACAGGCAGTCACATCAGCACGACGCCCCTTCGAGAAGATCTCGAACCAGGGCGGGCACCTGGTTACCTGGGAGAAGGAATCGATGTTCGCCATGCAGGCGATCGTCAGTAACAGCCTGCTCCAGAAGTGCGAGAAGCACACCATCCGAGATTCGATAATCAACATCGCCTCCATCGGACTGTCACTCAACCCGGTGCTGAAGCACTGCGCCTTAATCCCCAGGTACAACAAGCAGCTCAAAGTCTACGAGTGCCACTGTGATCCGATGTACCAGGGCCTGATTGCTATCGCGACCGATGGCGAGAAGATCTTGAACGTCTGGGCTGAGGTTGTTCGCAAACAGGATCGCGAGGATGGCAACTTCAAATACTTCGCCGGCACCAACCCGCAAATCGTTCATACACCAGATCCTTTCATGACTGAAACAATGAGAGGCGAGGTCATCGGTGCGTACTGTGTTGCCGAGGTCGCAGGCTCTCTCCATCCACACGTTACCTTCGTCTCGATTGAGGATCTGGAACATATCCGTGACAAGTCAGAGCTATGGAAGGCCAAAAAGTCTGGACCATGGAAGGATGACTTCCCTGAGATGGCAAAAAAATCTGCCATCAAGCGAGCGCAGAAGACCTGGCCGAAGGGCACTGGCCGGCTTGAAAAGGCAGTCCAGTTGGCGCACATCGCTGACGGTTATGCCGAGCTTGAGAAGAACAAGCCGATCGACGTTACGCCGACTGAACTGATCACAGACGAGCAGGCCAAAGAACTCCGAGCCGCTGCCCGTAAAGCCAAGCTCAGAGTGGAGCGGATCTACAAGGCATTCAACATTGACAGGATGGAGGAGTTGCCGGCCGACAAGCTGGACACCTGCCGCAAGCGGATCAACACCGCTGGCCTGATCAACATCCTGAAGACTGCCAAAAGTTCTGATGTCAAGGTCTCAGCGAAAGCCTGGGGCATGAGCTACTCAGATCTGGAAGGGCTCGGCGCCGAACACAAAACCAAAGCAAGTATCGTGAAATGAGACGATTCGAGGAGTGGGATATTCTTGGAAGGATGGGCGAGAAGATTGTCGCCCAGGTTCAAACATACCAGGATCTGAAGTTGGCCCTGGTTCACCGGGAGATTCAGCGTATGGCTGACGACAACGACACGACCATCACATGGGATCGTGACAAGCTCGTGAAGCTGAAAGAGCAGTGGCAACACGCAGTCGATAACGAGCAGGAATTGTTCACCTTCGAGAACGACGAGAAGGATCACGAGATCCTGGTCACCTACGGCCGCTACCTGATCGAGTACCTGGAGTACTTGTTCCCGAAGGAAGGATCAGCGGAGGTCGGACATGGCTGAGCAACGAACATTCAAGTGGTTCTCTGACCGATGGGGCAAGATCACGATGTCCAAGCGAGTGGATATTCTACTCAACGGGCACGTCCACGATCTGAACAACCTGTTGAAGACCTTGTACTGGGAGAAGCAGGCTTCTGAGGATCAGATACGTGCAGAGTTCGAGCGTGAAACCAGGATCGGTGACAACAGCTCGGCCATGTCCTGGGGGAAGCGCCACGAGGAGGAGGCCATCACTCACTACGAGCTGACCAGGAACATCCAGGTCATCCGCGCCGAGTTCAAGGTACATCATCTCTGGCCTGACCTGGTTGGCGACTCGACCGACTTCCTGGAGACCGACGATGGAACGCTCAAGGGAAAGATCCAGTACGCCTGCGAGGTGAAGTGTCCGTTCAACCCAGACAACCACAAGAAAACGATTCGATACGGAATGGCACTCTGGCATCACAACCAGACCCAGGGACACATGGAGGTGCACGGTCTGAAGGAAGGTAAGTTCGTCAGCTACGATCCTCGTCACCAGATCGAGGAGCAGCAGATCTACGTCCAGCCGATCGAGGTCGATCTTGTCTGGCAGCAACAGTTCCGCGAGAAAATGAAGATCTTCAATGATCACTTCCACGCCGGAACCAAATACGAACACCAAATGACTGGTGCCACCGATGGCATCCCATCCATGTTCTAGGAGAAAACAATGCGAGCGCAAATTCAAACACCAGCCACACTGCTGACCCACTCACAGCCGCTGATCGATAACGCCAACAACCTGACAGAACAAGCCGACAGAGCCCTTGTCACCTGCGCAGAGGAGTTCGCCAGTGCCACCGACTTCGTAAGGATATGTCAGGGCCAGTACAACTCTGCCGAGGATGCCAGGAAGGCTGTCGTCCAACCGCTGAACGATCATGTAAAGTGGATCAATGATCAATTCCGACCGATCACCTCATCGCTTATGGCGGCAAAGAAAAAGGTTTCAGACAAGGCCGCTGCCTGGAGAATCGATGAAGACAGGCGGATCCGCGAGGAGGCCGAGGAGGAACAAAGGAAAGCTGACGAACAGGCCCTGGCAGACGCTGAGGCAGCCACTGAGGCCGGCGACGAGGAACGGGCTGAGGCTATCCTGGATGTGGCAGCAGAGACACCACCAGCCCCCACAAGAGCCGCACCCATACGTGGCGGTATAACCGGTGCCACAGGGTCCACTCGCACCACCTGGAAGGGCGAGGTGCAGTACGAGGACATTAAAGCGGTGTGCCAGGGCATCATCGACGACCATCTGCCGACCAACATCATCAAAGACTGGAACAAGACCGTGATGAACGCGGTCGCGAAGCGTATCGGGGAAGGCTGGCCGGAAGACCAGGCCACCGGAAAGCACCACGGTCTGACGGTCAATAAGGATGTCGGGATGGTGGTCAGGTGATCAAGTTCACTGCCAAAACCGCAGACGGAGGAAAGCTGGTCGGGATAGGTCTCAGCCACGAAAACCTGAAACGGCTGAAGGATAACTCGCCAATACGATTCAAGGGTGAAGCGATTGGTTTACCGGACCTGGACTTCCTGATCTTCTCTGGCAAGAGCGAAGAAGCGATGGCCAAGTGGCTGGCGCCAGGAATCACTGCGGAGACAATCGTGCATGACACGAGTGATCAAGGGCAATGAAGATTGAGTTCGACAACAGCACTGGTGTCATTACAGAAGGTTCGTACTTGCGCATTGCCGGTGGTAGCTGGTGGAAAACACAACTGCTGGTCACGGATGCAAACGCGAATACGCTAACAGTCCAATGGTCCTGGTGGGCTGAGCTGTGGTTCCAGTATCCGATCATCGGATTCATATGGGGCGCGGCAATTCAGTTACTGTGGAGATTAGGGCAATGAACAAAGCAATGCTAATCGGCAACCTGGGCGCTGACCCAGACACGAGATATCTGGACAACGGCGATGCCGTAACCACGATCTCGATTGCCACCAACAAACGCTGGAAGGACAAGACGACCGGCGAGCAGAAGGAACATACCGAGTGGCACCGCTGCACAGCGTTCGGCAAACGGGCCGAGACCATGACCCAGTACTTGCGGAAGGGCTCGAAGGTCTTCATTGAAGGAGAATTACGAACCAGGAAGTGGACCGACAAGGACACGATCGAACGGTACAGCACTGAGATCCGGGTAGACAACTTCGAGTTCCTGGACAAGAAGGAAGCTGGTCCTCCGCATCCGGCCGACTCTCCGAGTTACAACACCGGAGAAGGCAAGAAGCCGGATACTGACCAGGACGGTCTGCCACCGCAGTCACGGCAAGATGCCGAAGACTCTCATCCGGATGATTTCGATGACGATATCCCTTTTTAATAGGCAGGGACCATATCGGAAGGTGTTAAGCGTCCGATTCTGTCAGTCGAAGTACTCTCCACCTGGATCCGGAAGTGCAGAGATCTACCTTGACTGTGGCCATACTGAATACAGGAAATGGTCGCAAGCTCCGATGGTCAGGGCTCGATGTTGGGAGTGCAAGGATGGGTAGCGACTACAGAATCCCACACGCAAAATTCGATGGCGATGACTATGTTCCGCCTCGCGATGACCCCAGGTTAAGAACGCAGATCCAAAGAATCTTCTCGCTCATGATGGACAGTAAATGGAGAACGCTGCCAGAGATAGAAGTTGCAACCGGGGATCCTGCTGCATCAATATCCGCTCAGCTCAGACATCTTCGCAAAGACAGATTTGGGTCACATACTCTGAATAAGCGACATCGAGGCGAGAAGTCCAGGGGGTATTACGAGTACCAAGTCATCGTGAACGAACCACGTAGAGTCCCAGAACAGGGAAGATTATTATGAAAAAATTGATGTCGATCGAGCAGGTAGCGGGAACCTTCAGTGATGATTTGCCAGACTGGCAGTACCAAATAAACCTGGCTTGGTTGAGAAGCCTGCATAGCCTGATGGCGAACGGCGGCGTATGGGCCTCGCCTGCTCTTGGCACGATATACCGTAAGCGGGGCGATGGATTCATACGTGAACTGGATGATGACTCAGCCACTTAACTACTGCACCCAGGCCGCTGAGAATATGCGGATCATCAACGAGGATCTGTTCAAGCGAGAAGCGGACCAGAGAACCAACCTGGCAATCGCGACATCCGCCAGAGAGGCGATCATCCTGATGCACCTGGCCGAGAAGTTCATCCTGCCGGAGTGGGGCAAGATCTTCGAGAAACATGAGATAGATCTGATCTCTGATGTGCAGATCCCAACCCGGTTGCCGTACCCGATCGTCGCACTCGAATATCACTGCGACTACAGAGATCCCAGGTGCGAACCGATGATGCCGCAGGAACTCGAAAGCTCGAAACGCATCGCCTTGTGCGTCGAGACCGAGGCGCTTCACGAACACACCACTCTGTTCGCTCACGTTCACGACAATCACATCGGATCGACGCCTGGGTACTACGTCTTCCCGGTCTGCTACTCAGATGGAATGAAGTGCTGGACACCACCACCTGCCACGATGTTTTTTCCTCGTGGTGGAAACGAGCAGATGCAAGCGATGAAAGACCTTGGCCTGTGTGCGGTGCTGCCTCTCGGATACGTCTGCTACAAGCATTATCCAGAAAGCGAGAGATCTACCAGGGCAGCAAGAGATGTCGCAGACGAGGTGTTCGCCATGATCCACCTGCTGACTGCCTTGGCAATCGACAAGGGTAAGCACACGCTCCTGCCGGCACCAGTGAAGCTGAATAAGAAGCGGGCCAAGAAGGGCCGCATCCCGATGTACGAATACAAGATCCTGGACATCGTTGCCGATGTTCTGCAAGCGCCTCAGTCGGCTTCTAAGCCGCACCAGGGAGGCACCCATGCCAGCCCCAGGATGCACAAGCGTCGTGGCCACGTTCGACGACTCCGCTCCGGTAGGACCACCTGGGTACGCAACGCGATCATAGGTAAGCCAGGTCATGGCTCAGTCGAGAAGGAGTACAGCGTTCATGAGTGATTTGATTGATCGATTGCGAAAAGACTTTCCTATGGATCCACGAATAGCTGGTTCTCCTGAGATGGAGTTAAGGTGGAAAGCCGCTAACGAACTCGAACACCAGTCAACATCGATAGATATGCTTCAGGCTGAAATTGCAGGCTACGAGGAACGCCAACAAGAACTGACCAAGGCCCTTGAAGACCTTGTGACGCTCAAAGATTACAAATGTTGGCATGGCAAGACGCCAGACTACCTTGAAAAACTACCGATCGTGTGGCAGCAGGCTCGTGATGCGCTGGGGCTCGACAAGCAACCAAGGATATGAACGATGAGTGACCTCAGTGGAATGGGTATGTTTGACCAGTCTCCTTTGGACGATCCAAGCTGGCAGGTAATGAAGGTTCCTGGAGGACATATTTTTACGTTGTGGAAAACCCTCGGGAATGACATCTGGGAGCCAGCAACCAGTACATTTGTTCCTGATCACGTCACCATACGACAGGAAACCCCAGAAGATCGAGCTGTTAAAGCGTTCCATTGGCCAATCTTCAGGCTAAAAAAAGGGAAAAGATGAACATCGACAAGCTACCAAAGTGGGCCAGAGTTCACATTGCGAATCTACAACGCGAACGAGACACTGCCGTTAAATACCTGTCGGAATACTGTGACACCCAAACGACATCACCGTTCTTTACGGAGGATCATGTCTCCGATGGAGAAAAAAACCTCGGGCCAACCCGGCGTCGTCATTACATCCAAACTCACTCGATAACTGTCGAATGGCAGGACGTTCAACTCAGGGTTCTTCTGAGAAAGGATCACATCGAGATGTCCTGGGACCGCATTGATCAGTGGCTGGAGGATATCGTCTTCCAACCTGCAACATTCCAGACCGCAAGACTTTTTGTACCGAAGTTAAAGGGAGATACCGATGGGTGACATCGCAGAGATGATGCTGGATGGAACCATGTGCGAAGGATGCGGCGAGTTCATGGACATTGGCGGAGAGCCACCAGGCTATCCGGTTCGATGCGCTGCTTGTGGTGAGGAGCCAGACGACAGTCAGCCGGTAAACTACAAGTCACCACGCATGATCAACTGCCCGGAATATCCGAAATGTTTCCGACGCTTCCGCACCCGGCAAGCTGCCGGTCAACACTGGGTAGACAAGCACGGTCAGCACCTGAAAGAAGGAATAAAAAAATGATCAGCGGCACATACGTACCAGGACACACGACGAACGCAAAGGATAGATCGATGGATGATTTCCCTGACGACCTGTTCCCCAAAGCCAGAATCCCACTGAAGGCTCAGATCGAATGTGTCGAGCGCGAGATCAAATTTCGCAGGCGCGTCTATGCCAGGCGCGTCTTCAAAGGAACGATGAGTCAGGACTTCTCAAACCAGCAGATCAAGCTGATGGAATCAGTACTACGAACCTTGCAACAGTTGAAAGCGCATGGAGGTGAGGATTCGGGAGTAGCGCCCCGGAGTACAAATGCCTGTGATCATCCAGTGCACAAAAATCCAGGGCTGATCGTGCCGTGCCCAGAATGTGGAGAAGACCCTTGAACACTTATGATGTATCGATGCGATCGAAACCTGGGATGTACGAGCAGTACAATGGCATCGTGACCGTCCAGGCAGAGAACGATGAGCAGGCCATCGAGGCCGCACTACTCAAACTCAAAAACGGAGTCTTCCCTGACCGCAATCGTGAGATGTGGAAGGTCGAATCTGTCACCAGGAGAATGTAATGCTGATTTATGACTGCGAGATCGAAAAGCTGATCCCGAACAAGACCTCTCCAAACGAGGAAGGTTTCGAGTACTGCGAAGGCTGGGGCGACAAGAAGGGCATGGGCATCTCCGTGATCTCCGTGTTCGATTACGACGCCGGCTTCCCCAGGATCTTCATGAAGGACAATATCGAGGAACTGTGGAAGCTAATGGACAAGACCGACATTATCGCCGGCTTCAACAGCGCCCACTTCGACAACCAACTGATCGCCGCTCACGGCTACCAGGTCCCGAAAGAGAAGACCTACGATCTGTTCCTGGAAATCAAGGAAGCGGCCGGCGCCGGCAAGTACGCCAAAGGCTACAACCTGGAGAACTGCTGCCAGGTAAACCTCGGGTATGGCAAGTCCGGAGATGGTGAACTCGCGCCAAAACTGTGGCAACAAGGTTATTTTGGCGCGGTCGCTGATTACGCTCTACGTGACATAATGATCTCGAAGGCCCTTCTGGATCTCTGCATCGCTCAGCCAATACTGGACCCAGGCAACCCAGGGACTAGGATATTCGTTAAGAATCCGCTAGATACCTTGCAATCAGTGCAATCTTGAGGTCTAATAACAAGACGGTATTTAGCGTATAAGGGTACAGTTATGAAGCATCTTATTTCCTGTTTTTTGTTGGCCTTGATCGTCCTGACAGCTCTTGCCCAGGAACGTGGAGTCCAGGCAATCGATATGTCTGGCTTCAGTGGTTACGGCTGGGGCACCAGCTACGAGTTCATCTCCAACGACATGAACGAAGAAGGCTACTCCCTGATATCGAGCGGCGATCGTGACCTTTGGTATAGCGGGAAGCTCCTGGACGAAAGCATCAAGGTTGTCTATCTATTTAAGGATGATGTGCTGACAAGCGGCATGTGGTCCATCGAAGATGTCGATCAGGAATCGTACTGGATCATCAACGGCTTCCTCAGAAAAGAGTACAACGTCAAGGTTAAGCTGAGAGTCAAAGGTGACACGCTCATCGAAACCACGATGAGGCCACCCGATACTGACGCCGTGATCGTACATAAGCTGGATGTAGCAAATAAGACCCATGTGGTCAGCTACTACTACCAACCAGGAGAGGATTGATATGGAAATTAGGATCGAGTCAGGCATCCCGATCCCAAAAGAGCGTCCGCAATTCAAATCTCACATCGAGAAGATGGAGATCGGAGATTCATTTCGGGTGCATGTCGAACACTGGACTTCGCTTCGGAACGCAGCAAGCAACATGAACAAACGTACCGCGAAAAAGTTCGTTGTTCAGAAAGTGAAGGAGCCAATCAATCCTGACAGGAAGACCGGCGAGAAAATTGAGTTCGTCAGGATCTGGCGTAAATTTTAATTATGGAGCGGTGACGTAGCGGCAACCGTGCTGGTAGGGAGATTAGAAATCTGGACGTTTTTTTCGTTTTCTTCCAGGTTAGGGGCAGCCCCCCATTACTCCCATCGACCAGTGGACCTCTCGGGCGATGACGCATTGCCGGATACGAAGTCCACGCCCAGGTTCAACTCCTGGGACGCTCCCACAGAATTGTCATAAACAACCGCATGGGCCCTGAAGGTCGCGAACAAGTAGGGGATGTGTCATGTGGAGTGAGGAGGTGGCTCCCAAGGTTGCGAAACTGAACGCCTCCAGATTCACCCACCAGGAGAAGCCACAATGAAGTTTGATCTGACCCGTACTACCGCCAAGTTCGGCGTATTCAACCCGCGAGAGGAGAAGAACAAGGGCAACGCATTCGATCTACCGTTCTCGGTGACGCTGGGATCTTCGATCCTGGCAATGCTCGCACCGACCACCAATGTCGATGGAGATGACCAGGCCCTGGCTGAGCAGTTGTTCTCTGAGGAAGGCCACGTCTGTCGGCCATCGATCAACCCGATTCACGTCAACAGGAAACCCGAGGGCGCGATCGTCACAATCTGGGACCAGGAAGATTTCGGAGATCCGCTTGAGCTGAAACCCTGCAACCTGACTACGCTGAAGGCCGAGCTGCAAACACCCAACCAGGTTGTGCTGACCGGAAAGGTTCAATACTCTCAGTACTCAGATGCTGAGCTGGTCCGCATCAATGCGCTCATGAACAAATCGTTCGACCTGCAAATCACCATCGAGCAACCGGATCTATTCGAGCACCCAGAGGGAGAAACCGAGGATAAGGACGAGGATCCCCAAGAGTAACTCGACCAAGACCCGTTCAATCATGTCAGTATTTCATCCAGCCGCTAGGGCACAAGATCTCATCGATCGGCTAAAGTCTTTGACCAAGCCGATCGGTGAGGCTGAGATGAAAGATCTGCCGGCAGCATGGGCCGAGCTGGAAGATCTTTTGATCATGATCGCCACGTCACGAAAACCAAGACTGGAACTCCAGCGAAAAGCTGATACCCTTGACTGCGTTATCGTCGCCATCGATAAACTACGGGACACGGAGAAAAGGGATGCTGATTCTGACCAGAACGCAAGGCGAATCAATACAGATCGGGGAAGCAGTGACGGTGACAGTGCTGGGAGTTAGAGGTGGGCAGGTGCGAGTAGGCATTGATGCTCCAAAGCAGATCAAGGTTCTCCGAACGGAACTGCTGGATCGCGCACGTTCAACTCCGAGCAGCGAGTCGTCTGAGTCCGATACCGGCTAACAATCGTCACCAGGGCATCCGCCCAGGTGGTGTACTCCTCGAACGACAACGAGCCCTCAGCAGGCATGACGACCTGTGGCGACACCGAATGCTGTGCAAAGCAATCATTGGGCAACGGAGTCCTGACCGTGACAGGCACATCCCGAAGTTCCACGTCAGTTAATACTGTTGGCCCGCTCGCGCATGCTTGAAGCAAGACGAGGGCAAATAGCATTGATGTCCAACTCACCAAGTTCCTTACACGATGGTTCACGAAAGATCTCCTCTCTTTGGATCCTGACCTCAATATCTCGATTCTCCAGGCCCAGAATGTCCGCTTTCAACGCCGACACGACTGCTTCTCCGGCAGTGATATCGACCTCTCGATCTCTGACGCACTTCTCCAGACGATCTCCGAGATCAGCAATGGTCGTCAGGTTGTTCGTGTTCGTCTGCTTGGCCTGCAAAACAGCAGCTTCAGCCAAGCCGACAGTCTCGTGCAGCTTTCCGTTCTGATTCCACAACAGTCCGATGATGATCACACAAACAGCGATCCCTCCACCCAACGCTTTACTCAACATCGCATAGCTCCTTGTTGGTAATCGACTCATTCAATAAGCATTTCTTTTTATCTTCCAGCGCATACTGTCTTTCCATAAGATCAGACAATCGACTGGTGGCGATCTCGTTGTTTCCGTTAGCTGCGATCCATAATTGAGTTGCAGTGATCTGATCACCAATCTCCCTGATTTCCGCGTTGATCTCCTTGATTTCCTGCTTCGAGATGTAGCTGGTGAGGGTCACGTTCAACGTAGTGATCTGCTTCACCATTTCAGTTCCCTCTGCCTCGCTGATGAAAAATTCATCGAGTCCTTCGATAGTAAAATCCTTTGCTGACCATCCAGCGTAAAGCAGAAACACCAGCAAGATCGCCGGCACCGTCACCTTCTGCTGACCAAGTTTTGCAAAACTCAATGCTGACATATCAGCCTCCGTTCTTAGCTTTCTGCCAATCAGTAGCGGACTGGCCCGCAAGGTATGCACCATACAGGGCGCCGAGCGTCGTCGAGTACGCTCCAAACATATTCTCGTTGCCGGCAAAATATCCAGCCATCAATGCAACAACCACAACCAGGAGACTCACGAATCGCTTGCCATGATATCGACCATTCATGCGTAATCCTCGATCGTGATCCACACTTCGCCGTTCTCCACCTCGTCGATGATCTCCTGGTACAACCGCGTATAGGCAGACACTGAACTCATCACCATGCCATCATCGAGGACGTTCGACTGCGCACCGTCACCGGTCAGAATGCAACCGTCAGTGTCCTTCTCGTAGTTCCCGTAGTGAATATAGACAAACGTGAAGTTGGGTACGTCCTGCAACCAGAGCATGCCGCGATGCCAGTCGAACTTATCGCTGTAGCGACCATGCATGCCGCCCTCAGTGCGCAACTTGATCCGGTAGCGCCCGGCCGGAATGCGCGTTTCACCTGGCACCTTCGGCTCGTTCGGCTGGTCCTCCATAGTGAAGTTGCGGAAGCTACGTTCATCCCCAACCTCGGCATCCCGGTCGATAACGTACATTGCACCGATCGTGCTTTCGTCGCCGGTCGCGATTCGTTTCACCAAAAGTTCCATTACGATTGCCCCTCCAACGTCTTAACGAATCCCGCCCGAGGATTCTTTGGTAGCGAGCTGAGCAGCTCGGCCGTGTGATCCAGGCGCTGCTTGGCCAGGTAGTCAGTTCTTTGTTGTGGCGGCATATCGATCAGTGTTTCCTGAAGCGCCTCGATCTGTATCTCGGCCGCACCTGGTCGCTCCATCCAAGCGTCTTTCGCGTTCTCCAGTTTTTCACGGTACAGGTCGTTCAACTCACGACTTTTCTGCTCCGGAGTCATATCCTCGTCTTCCCACAGATCGGTCGTGTCCTTACGCAACTTCTTGATCTCATTGTAACTGGACTCCATTGCCTTGGATGCGTCCAGCACTTCCTGGTTGGTGTAGTTCGGATCGTACTTCGAGCCTTCCTCCATGAACTCATCGATCTCGTCGTCCATCTCCAGACGTTCCATCTGGTTCACGGCCCGCTCGATCTGCCTGGCGTTGTTCCGCACATCGTACATGATTTCCTCGAAGCTGCTCCTGGCTGGAACTTCTTCACCACGGTAAAAGCGTCCGACCAGTGGAATCTTACTCCAACGAAGTTCTGGCCTGGCTGGGTAATCGAACTGCTTCCGTACCAGGTCGTCGGACAGCATCATCACGTAGCCACCCAGGGTCGCCAGGTAACCACGCATCAGGTGTTCCATAAGCAACGGATTGCGCATGATGTCTGGAGAGAAGTTCGGCATCACTTTGGCCAGCTCCCGCATGCTCGGGCTGGTGCTTGATCGAAACACTAGTTCAGGCTTCACCTCTGCAATGTCCTGCATGTACTCCGGAACGATCGGTGCCTGGAAGAAAGCGTTCCAGTTGGTGGTCGCCTCAAACAGCGGTGCAATGAACTGAGGTAAAGGAACGATCGTCTGCGGATTGAAGAAGTTGAACACCTCACCCAGCACGAACCACAGTCTATCGATCGCGACTCTGCCGGCGTCGTCCTCATTGGAGTAGTAGTACTCGAACATTCGCTCGACGCCTACACCAAAAACCATTCCCACCTCGAACGATTTCGGCAATCGCCAGTGTTTACCGTTCACCTTGAAGTGGACATACATATCCTTTTCTTCTGGTGGCAGAGCTTTGTACCACTCCTCGTCCTTGTTCTTCAGCCACACGGCCAAGACCGCCATGGCATACAGCATCGACTTGGTAAAGGTAATGCCTGGCGCCTCCTGGAATCTCTGCCCGTAGCGAACCAGGCCCTGGATCCTGGCGTTAAGGAACATCACGCTCTGCGCGAAGAACTGCATAATCGCATGATCGCCGTGCTTGGCGAAATTCATGATGTCCTTCGACTCCCAGACAGCCTCAGCCTTACCGGCACCAGCCTTGATCGCCGGGATGTAGGCACTACCAATACGATTCGCGTTCTCCGATGCAGCGGCGATGTCGTTGTAGAAGTGGAAGATCTTCCATGGCGCATCGAGGACTCTGTTCTTGAATCCTGTCTGTCGCAAGGCTCGCTTCATTGCCTTCACGGTCGAGATAGGATCGTTGGCGTTGATATAGCCAGAATAGAAAGCGCCACCGGCAGCCATCATGGAAATCATCTCATCGGACTTGGTGAAAGCCTTCCATGCTCCAGTCGCTGCCGACCAGGGCCTGGGCAACTTCGCATGCCGCGAGTTGACGAATGCCATGAAGATGTCCCGGAACCAGTTCGCCGCCATGAATCCTGGTGTCAGGGTGATCATTGACGTGCCGAGGCGCTTAAACTTACGTGGAAGCCACATGCCCATGCGGCCCATAAGACTTGCAAATTTCTTCTCGTTGATCGCAGTCAGCGATCGAAGCAATGTTTCTTCGTGAACCTCGAACCACTTCTTCTTGCCGTTGTAGAGGACCGACATAAAATTATCACCCTGCGGTCTCTGAAGGGTCCACATCTTCTGCATGCCGGCCAGTGCTTCGGGAGACATCGCCTCCCAATCAACAGCAGCCTTCCGCAATTTTCGTTTCAGCTCATCCATCGGGATGAACTCCTGCTTCATGAAATCCTGACCCTTGGCTGGCGTAATCAAACCAGTCTCTTTCAGGTTCTCTACAGCCAGTTGAGAGGCTTTGTTCTTCATCGTGGCTGTCGCGATATGCTGGAAATTGATGATGATGTTTTCCAGAATGTCACCTAGCGGATGCTTGGATCCGAGCAGTCGCTTGATCGGCTGTGCCACGTTCGCGATACCTGGTCCGCCCATGCCGGCCCGCTTCGCAAAAGAGCCACCCATCTCGTCGGACTTGATACGATAGAACGGAACGTAGTCAGCCTGATCCCATAGCGGCCTGGTGTCCGAATTGAGAACACCAGCCTCCTCGGCCCAGTCCAGGAATTGCGTCTTCCAGTCATTGAAGGCATCGGATACTGTCTGAAATTCCGGGAACCGCTCACCCAGTTTCAGAAGCTCATCGATTCGCTCCCTGGTAAATAAAGCCTCACGTCCTTCACGTAACAAACGATCAGCACGAACAGCGGCCTTCCAGTAGCCCCAGTAGGTGATTTTATCAGCGACAGGTTCCAGCACCTCCAGCAAACCTTTGCTGCCAGGCTTGATCCCAGTGATCGTTCCGGCGCCGACCTTCTCCCAGTACGGAACACCGTGCGTCAGGAACACGAACATCTGTGAGTCCATGCTGGTGGTGAAGTGAGCTTGCTTGTAGGCATTGATCTCGGCCGGCAACTCATGACCATGCGTCTGTTTGATGGCCCACTTCAGGCCGGAAAACTGATCGACCATGGCCTGTTCAATCTTGACCTGCTTTTCTTCGATCGCGATGACTTCGTTGATGCGCTGTTGCAACCGTTCGAGTGATCGAGGTCCTTGTGGTCCGATGTTTTTTTCGGCCCAGTTCAGTGCATCGTCGAGACCAGGATCCCCTGTTTTTTTCTTGCCGCGCTTATGGAATAACGGAAAACCTGAGCGAGCTGTTTCCTTGAGTTTATCGGTGAACTCGATCTCCCATGCCTCGTACCCCCAGGCCCGCTCTGAAGCACTCTTTAATGCCTCATCCAAAGCATTCTGAGCATCCTGTCTGTTCTGGTGATAGCCGCCCTGCAATCTGAATACATTCGGATCTTCTTCTGCTGGAACCTCCGAGCCCCAAATACCACGATCCTCTGGTGCTATTACCGTATTTCCCCAGGCTTCCTCATACATTTCAGAGTTCACGCCACCACTGATATGTTTGATCACTTCATCGGTGGTCAATCGTCTGACTCGTGCCTGCTTCCATCTCTCCCAATGCTTTCCAGGTTTGGTTCTTACCGCGAGCCCTTGTCTTTCAACTTGCTCACGGACACTTATCGAACCTTCAGATCCTGGGATCCAGGTATCGACAACCTTGGCCTTGAATTTCTTCAGGAACTTGTTGAGCATCTGTGGCGTGATGACGTTATAGATCACCCTGGATCCGGTCAACCGCTTGCCACCACCGGAGGTCGGTATGAGAAGTGATTTCAGTCCAACATCTTCACCAGATACAAGTCCAGAATCATCTTCATGCTCAAGGATAAACCTGGCTGCTCGATCACCAACGATAGTACGTAGATCCCTGCTGTTGGTTTCAATGACTCGACCACCAGCAGGATTCACGAGAATAATTCTGAAGGACCCTCGTTTGATTTCCTTTGGTTTGCCGGTGAACATATCAATGGTCTTGTCGTCCGCCATGAAACCTTCTTTATTGAATCGAAGCTCATCTACCGTTTCAGCCCCAGACCAGCGAACACCGTGCACCTCTCCCTTCGAGAGATAAATCCGGTCATGGCCGTTCCGAACGGCATCAGCGATCAGGCCCTTCATCACCAGAAGTTGCCAGTCCTTCTCGAATGGCGCGAAGGTCATGCCGCTTTTGAATCGTTCGTATCTCTCCTTTGACTCGTGAAATTCAAGGACCCTTGCACCCATATCTGTATACATCGTCTTATCGATAGAAAATGTAAACGGCTTGACCTCAGCCCTTTCAAAATCCTCTTTATTTACTACGTGTTCACCTGCCCTCGATTGAGTGGACAGTTTATCCATAACTTCAGACAATCGAATCCACAGCTCAGGAATCCTGCCAGCATAAGCTCCACCCCAGGAACGATCTTGAGTTTCTTCGTGAATGAGAGCCTTATCCCATAGATCTTTGTTCAGCGTTTTGCTGGTTACTTCACGATATCTTTTTGCTCGCGCTTCCTCGTTGGTTGGATCTAACAGTTTCTTGGAAGCAGCACTAAGAACCTCCATCTCTATTTCATTGAAGGTTGTCCCAGTCCAATCAGGCAGGTCTCGTGGTTTCCTTTTAGCGTTCCTGTACTTCCCGACCTTATTGGCGAAATTATCTTCGTATAGATCTTGCATCCATCCGGCTGGATCATCACCTGTCGCGTTAAATTGCTTAACTGACACTCCGTTATCCCAAACGAACTCCTTCATCTTCTCGTTGAACTCATCGACACTGATCAACTTCGCATCCAATTGTTGACCTGCCTCGCTCTTGCGCGCTTTTCGGTAGGCGGCAAAAGATAAATTCTCAATCTCTGTCAGGTCAGCATAAAATCCGTGGCTCTCGTAGATCTCATCTTGAATCTCAACCTGTTGATGTCCCAGTATCTCCCCACGTTTTGTTCTCGCGCCCGCGATATTCGAGCTGTACGTGCGAAGCATGCTTTGAGCAACACCAGTGTAAGCTCCGGTCACCAACCGATCGACGAGCGTTGCCAACGGATCGGACATATAGTATCCCCAAGACCTGATGTCGCTCATCATTTTTTCACGATGATTTCGGAGTTCCTTGTAATCAGCCTCAGCCTTCTTCTTCCATCGATCTTGTTCAGTAGGATTACTGATCGCCTGATCCCTGGCTTCAATCAACATATCCGCTGGAGATGTTTCGTCCCAGGCATCGCCACCACCGATCGTCCCATCAGGATTGACGTAATCTGGATCGTACTCATGCTCAGCATGAACCTCCTCCAGTTTGCTTTTTATGGCATCGCGAATCTCCTGGTGCCAGTCAGACTGAATCTCGTCAACGTAGTACGCATCTTCTCCGTTTAGATCCTTTCGAGTATCCAACCTGGCATGAGCAACCATGTCTTCCTCCTCGCCCCAATGCCCGGAACTGCCGTATCCACCTCCTCTTGGATTGGTCCACTTGAACAGCAGTTCCTGATAGTCCTCGCCGGTCGGTTCCAGCATGTACTCTTTCCAGCGACCACTTGCGCCTTCCTGATTGGCTTCATCTGCCGCTTGAACAGCATCATCAAAATTACTGTAGTAACCGTGGTCGGCACCTTCCTCCATATGGGTAACAACGAAGTCGCCATCAGAATCAGTCTGGATGGAGTAATTGCCTGAGTACCAGCTTTTCTGGGTGTTCTTTTCAACCCACTCGTCACGTTCCTCCGTATAATAATCTTGCTCAATGTCCTCCCTGGTGCGATCTTCGGCCTCCTCCTTCATGGTTTCTTCAGTGGTTCCATCCCAATTGTCAGTTTCGTAATTCAGTTCCTCAAGATCCATATCTGCTTCTTTAGCAATATCTGGATCCGCTTCGAGATCAGGATCCCATCCATGCTCGGAGTGAACCTCGATCAGCATATCCGGGTAAACACTCCCCCAATGAAACTGCTCGATGGGTTCCCAATGTTCGTACCAGTCATCTTCATCTGGCGCGGTCTGTTCATCCGGACTGTCTTCGTCAAAATATAGATCTTCTGCTTCGCCACCTGGCTGGTACATCTCGATGCCCACACCATTGCGAGTAATGAACGACAAGATAGTATCCTTCGGAATTTTCTTCGGACTGGTCCGACCGAACGCTTCCAGCTCACCGTTCATTGATTCGTATATTTCTTCATCAACGGCAAGGTCACGCTGCTCATTGACCGGAAGGAACTGGAGATAGTCGTTATCTTTTATCCATTCATCTTTGATCCTTTTGGCTTTAGCATTGTATTTAGCAGCCAACTCCGCTGTCTCACGATATTCTTGATTGAATGCTTCAAGTTGAAGTTTTCTCGCTTTTTCCCTAATAGCACCATTCTGTTCACCAAGCCTGCGATGCTGCACAAGCAGGTCGTATTTATCCCTGGGGAAGACATCCTTCAAAGCAGAAAATGTTTCGTCATGATGGCCAAAACCACCAGCAGCAGCATAGAAAACATCGTCCCAGGTGATATCTTCCATGAACTCTTTCAGGCCCATCCAGTCCAGCTCGGACTGTTTCATTTTGCCCTTGTTGATCTGGCCCTTGACGAACTGCATCCAGCCATCGGCTGATGCTGCTTTGGTGTCAGAATCGTTGAAGGCAGTCCACGCTTGGGAGAAATAATACGGCGACGACATATGACGTAGCCGACCGCGCTGTACCGATCGTTTGTAACCGCTTGCGGACTGCACGAAGTTGCTCGACTCAGCGATCATCGACATGATCTGCCCATCCGTGAACATCGTCGCCTTGCCTGTCATATAGCGAATGAAGTTCTTCAGGGCCTTGACGATCTCATCGAGCAGCTTCCTGGCCTGGCTCTTAACCTTGCGTCCCGCCAGAACTCGCTGAGCGGTATGAGCGATGAACTCCTCGGCGGCTACCCGACGCTCATTGATGTTGTTCCAGTCGTGTCCGTACAGTTTTGCTATCTCGCGCACTTCTTTCGGGAATGATTCGGCCACCTTGTCCATGACCGCATCGAACTCCCAAGGCTTGATCGTTTGCCTGAGCCCGAAGTGACCGATGACCTCGTGCAACATCGTCTCGATTGCCTCAGCCGTATCGGTGACATTGTTCGCGATGATGTAGATGTCATCCATGAACGCGCCCTGGTCATAGATCCCGGTGGTATTGCGACGATCCTCCTCGGTCTCCAAGGTTAATCGGAGATGTCTCGGAAGATCCTCGATCGATTGGACAACTCTGACCGGTGGCACAGTACGGAACATGCTGTAGATCGGACGAAGGACAGCCTGAATTTCATCGACCGTCTTTCCTCTGCCGGCGTTCGTTCCTCGGAATCGACTCAACTTGTCTGGCCGGCGATGGAAGTAGGTAGTGTTACGATCATGGAAACCAGGCATGCCGGAAAACGCTTGGTCTCTATTCGGCCCGAGTACAGCATCCAGGGCCCTGATATCTGTGTTGTCACCAAAAGTCAGCGCGTTCTTGGCAGCCTCCTGATCATTGGCAACGACAATCATGGCAGATGCATTAGATTTTGAGACCGCCGCTAAAATTCTCCCGGCACCAGAAGTTGAATCTTCAGTACGTAAAAGTTTCCAGTCATCAACAGGAACGATCGCAACAACCTGGTGTTTTGTATTCAGCAAAATCGCATGCTCACCAGGAGAGGTTGCCCTGGCAGCAGCTACAGTATCCTTGGGAGATTCGATTCTCCTGCCAGGTTTGCCAAAGTTCCTGAATCGTCTCTCGACAACGCTGATGTCTTCCGTTCTCGCCAATGGTTGAATGCTGATACTCCGACTTGAAGCAGAATGAGGAGCGAGATATGAAGCCTTGCCGCCAGGAGCAACCACGACCGATCCCTTAAAATCTATTCCTGTTTTATCTAATTGCCTGCGAAATTTTGCCGCTAACCTCTCGTCTGCAAGGCTCTGACTCCCCTCTCCGCTAGGATGGTTGTGCACCATCCACACATTTTTGGCGCCATCAATCGCAAAGACAGATCCCAGGTAGATCGGTATCTGCGCTGAAGCTGCATCAGTTGCACCAATTGAATGACGAATAACGGACAGCACGTTTTGCTGTTCATCGGTGACCACAGCCATCAGGCTTTCCTGGGCCTCACGCCTCAACGGCGCGACCAGGTGAGCAACCTGCGAAGCATCGGTAACCTTCTTCAGCCCAGACCTGAAGATTCCAGTTTCAATCAGCTTGACGTTCGGACTGGCAAAATCATTCGGATCTGCTGCCAGGTTTACCGTGTAGACCTGTTGCTCAACCTGATTCGTTCCAGGAACATTCGCCCCCAACTGAGACCTGTGAATCTCATAACGAACATCGCCTTCCTCAACGGATTGTGGATGAAGCTCGTCCCTGCTTTCTGGTTTGGCGGTCTCAGATGCCAGGGTCTCAGTGATCTGCACCTCGTCGATCGAACTGACGTTGCCATCGGTAACCGCCATTCGTTTGGTGTTCGCCGCATCCAGCCACTCGCGAAGTTCCTTGGTGGTCATGGCGACAGCGGACCCGAGAAGCGCACCACCGTCATCGTAGTTGCGGCGATACCCTTCCATGGCTTCCTCGGTGGTCCGGTAGCCAAGCATCACCTTATGCTCGTCAAAGTTGTTCGAGCCGATCGGCCTATCAGGATCCTTCTTCTGGTTGACGATCAGTGCACGGCCGCTGTCCGGGTACTCACCGACAAATACATCCACCTGGTCAAAGCCGCCTTTGCCATCTCGCTCTTTGCTCTCGGTGCCCTTGATGTAACCGTAGTCATCCTGCATGGTGATGGACCACGGCTTCCCACTTTTATCCACTCCAGAGCGTTCCATTCCCTTGGCGGTCTCAATCGTGACCGGCAGTGAATCGATCCGCATGTGGGCCTTACGGTAGGTGCCAGCTTCCTTAATGGCCTCGGACTTCGGCTCCTCTACCCGACGAGTAGCTGCTTTTTGACGAGCCCGAATCGATCGACGTGGCTCATCCTTGTCAGAGCGAAAGGTCTCGGTTGGGCTGATCTCATCTTCCTCGGCCGTAATCGCGACTCCTTCGCGCACCATGTCGTACTTCTTAATCAGCGCATCGATGGCCGCAAACATCGCATTGGTGACCTGAATGCCTTGTGTTTTCCTCCTGGCCTGGATGTTCTGGAACATCGCGCCTATTCCTTCACCCTCCAGAAATGCATTCTCGATCGCCATATTGGTGATCAATGGATAGACGCTCTTAACTCGATCGATGAAATTTTTTGCCCATTCCGCATCGACCATATTTCTGGCTGTAGGCTTTTTCCCTGGAGTTGGTTTCGCTCGCGCATGTCGTTGCAATGGAGGCATCGAACCAGCCAAATCAGCAATCGACTCAGGGATCTCTAGTTCTGTTTTTGATGAATCGTTTTTCGAGATCTGATCACCGGCATACAGGCGCACACTCTGCCTTTGCAGTCCTGGCTCTCTCCGCTTGTATGTTTCCTCCTCCCTGCCAGAAGGTGAGACACGCTGATACCTGATAGCATCATCATCAGGCTCTCCCTGGGCCGCTTGTTGTGCCAGCTCCAGGATCACTTTGAGTTGATCTTCCAGAGACGAGACCTGCTTGTGACCTGCCGGTAATGCTTCGATTTGATCAGTGATCTCGATAATCTGGTTGTACTGTTCTTCACTGAGGCCAGCCCATCTCTTTGCCAGGCTGTCCTGGATAGCTGGATTCAACTTGGAAAAGCCAGTTATCTGTTCGACTGGCGGTTTCATGAACTCAGGACGCAAAACCCTGTCGCCTTCCAAGATAATTTCCTCGACCTCCTCATCGACCTCGATGCCAGTTTCAGCCTGGCGAAGCTGCTCAATCAGTCGCTTACCTTTGGGCAAGATCATGACCCGTTCTTCCTCACCGATGAACCGGCCGTATTTCTCGTTGGTCAGGGTGAACTGCTCATCGATCGTCAGTGGATCTCCCCTGCCGGCCCGCTCCAGCAGATCCAGATCCACGTCCAATTTATTCAGACCCATAGCCTTGGCTTCAGCCTCGGAGATCTCGCCGGCCTCCTCAGAGGGCAGGACTGTCTTTCCGCGCTTCGCCTTCTTCGGATCGAGCTTCAGGTCTGCCTGGGTGGTGTCGCGATACAGCGGGTGCGTGAGTGATGCCAGGGAGCCGCCAACACCGAACCCGATGATGGCCGAACGCTTCAGCATCTGGAGACCTTCCTTGGTGGTGGTCATCTCCAGCAGGGCCTCACCGAAGCTCATCTCCTTATCGATGATGCCCTTGGTGTACGCTTCCTGAATAAGCTGCGTAAGCGGCTCCTGGAGAGCCTCAGCGCCGCCTGCCTTGAGAACCCGCGCCAAGAACCTACCGCCCTCCTTGGTCAGTATGCCCAGTGGTACACGTTCTGAGACGATCTCAGCAGCAGCATTGACTATCCCATCCATGACCGATTCGCTGTGCGAACGCCCCTTCTCGATCGACTCAGCATACTGGTCAGCAAATACCTGCCCGCCCATGAAGGCAGCGCCCACTGATGGACTCCTGGTTACAGCAGCCGCGATCAATGCCGGCGCCATATTGATCGATCCCTCGATGATCGCTCCGGCGTAGTACTTGGCGCTGTCCTCCCTGACGTTCGGCTGGTAATTCTCCAGGTACTGCTTTGCCTCCTGGGTCATGCGGAGACCTTCTTGCAGGTCCGCGCTCTCTCCGGTCTGCTTGAGCAGTTCCATGTAGTAGTCGGATGGTTCCTTACCCTGGGTGAAAGCCTCGACTTCCAGGGCGAAGCTGTCTTCCGGAGCAACACCCTGGTCTGCGGCCGACTCCAGGATGTAGGCAAGATCTCGTGGCGCGTTCAGAAACATTTTGGCGCCGCCGTACTGGCGTTTGAACATGGCCGGCACGTTGGTTATCGTGTCCCAGATCACCAGGCCCCAGGGATCCTCTCCTTTGGTCTTCTCGAACGAGGGAGTTTTACCGCCCATCATTTCGACCTTGACCGGTTCACTCACCTGGTCAGGATCTCCACGCAGGTAATCAGTCAGCGCGATCTCTGCTTCTTCCTCGGGTAGCTCTGCCTGGCCGGCGCGTACCAGGGCTGAGTGAGAGGGTGGCTTGCTCCTACCAGGCATGGTGCCAGGCACGTTGCCACTACCGAAGATGTCACGGTTCAGCTTGATGTTCTGCTTGGTGATCTCCCGCGCTTCGTCGCGAGTGAACTTGCGCTCAGGCTTCAGGTTCTCGCGCCAGTCCTGGAACGCATCGAAAGCACCAGAGAAAAATCCAGGCTCCTCCGGATCCGGAATAGAGACACGAGATGGCAGCGTGGTATCACGCTCCTCATCGACGATCGAAACAGGTTGAGCTTCCTCGACCTCTTGTTCGTCTTCTTCGGCTACGATCGATACAGGCATTACTTCACTTCTTCAAGTTTTCCATCTCGCTTGCGAACTTTCTTACCGTCCGACAGGGTGTAAATCTTCCCTGGCTTCATCGTGTCGATCTCCGATTGCGGCAATCCAAACGTCTGCACTTTTTCCGATTTCTTCCTGTTGCTCGTGACGTTGCCTGAGTTGATCACTGCGATACGACGATCGACCAGGTTGCTGGCAACCTCGGTCTGCTGATCTGGATTCATGTTCTTCCAGCGTGTCGGCACACCATTGATCATGTACTTCGCACTGGCGTTGTCCGGATCCTCCAGCCACTTCATGACGCGATCAGTCTGGTCAGCACGAAGCACCTGCGGGAACGCCACCTCTCGCACACCCTTCGCATATGCGAGCGCACGTTTTCTGCATGCACTTGCCGCATTACCACTGAGGCCCTCACAGAACTCGCCCTCGTAGGCCAGACGATCGACCTGGGTAGCGAACATCTCGGTCTGGTCTCCCTTGACCGGCTCGCCATCCATCAAGACCGGTGTGGCTTGCTGGGTGTCCTTGTTGATCACCATCAGATTGCCATCGGCATCGGTCTTCACCACCGTCTGCGCGGCCTCCGATCGCTTAATCTGAGCCTCCTTGCGGCGACGTTCGAGTGCATCGATCTGTGCCTGGCGCTTACGCTCAACATCCAGCGTCTCGCGACCGACATGACCCTTCAGGGCTGCTGTACCAGCCAGTCCGATATCGCCGCCCAGGGTGCCCTCACCAGTACCAGACTGAGCCATAAGGTTCAGTCCGAACTCCAGCAAGATCAGGCCCTTTTCCTTACGACTCATGCCCTTTTCCGGTGGCGATCCGGTGGCTTTCTGGTACGCATCGTCGAGCTTGACCCCTTGCCCCTCGACTGCATCGATGGCCGCATTTATGTCCGTTTCGTCGTGTTTTTTAGCCAACTCGGAGAAGCTGTTCTCACCACCCATATCGGGTGGTTTCTGCTCTGGCGGGAAAGCCTGCACCTCTGGCGGTTGGCCAGACGTATCAAAGCTCGGTGCCGGCGCCGGGCCGGGCTGTGGCTGAGGACCGAACGCTGCTTCTGGCGAACCTGTTGGCTGTCCACCTGGGCCGACCGGTGTGATCGGACTCAGTGGTTCGCGCTCGCCACCAGGAAAAGTTCCGGCTCCTCGTTTCTGTGGCTGCCCGAGAACGATGTTCTCCAGGGCCGGGACGTTGGATTCAATATACTTCTGAAGTAGCTGTCCCATTACGATACTCCCGCATCAGTAGCTTCTATGGCTGATGGATCAAGTGCACTCCCGGCTGCCTGCCCAAAGAGCGACATGCCACCAGTGAAGTAGGCAGCGGTGACCGTGGCAGCAGCGCCGAGGATTGCCTGAAACTCACCGCCCTTGGTCTGGGTTTCGGTGGTTGCTGTCTCGCCGTGCGGAACTGTTCCGAGCGCCGCCAGCAGTGGTTGCAGATTGGTGATGTCCCAGTCTCTGGCCTCGATGAACTGTTGGTAGTCGAAGTCCAGATTGGATTGTTCCAGGCTACGCTTCAAACCACCGGTCACGAGCAGTGTCTGAGCCTCCTGGGTAAGCTGCCGTTGGCCCTGGGCACCGATCGCCCGGAACTGGTCTGAGGCAGCACGAGCCGCTACGCGATCCTGGTCGAAGCGGGTAGCCGCCGACTCGAAAGCAGATTTGTATCCCTCGGCATACAGGTCCGACAACGCTTCGCGACCTCGTGTTGCGGTCTCCGTTCTCAGCAACGTCGCTCTGGATCCACCGAACGCTTCAGCCTGGCCGGCACCCTGTTCAGCGAGATTCTGCTGACGAAGGTTCTCCTCGCGAACTTCGCGAGCTGCTGGATCCAGGGCGCTCTTGATGAACGGATTCATGTACGCCTCGATATCCGCATCAAGGAAGGACTGAGCCCCTTGCTCTGCGAATGTTCGAGACGTTTCTAAATCTTCGCGGTACTGCCCTCCCTGTTGAGCAAGGTCGTAAGCCTGCTGCTCATTGGGATCGAAGGTTGCAACACGCTGCTCCTCATACGGAGTGTATGGGCGAGAAGCAATCTTCTGACCCAGGCTGACAGCCTGTTTACTGCCCGCTTCCAGCCACGCTGGAATCTCCCGCTTCTGTGTCGTCGTCTTGGATTTCTTGGACATCGCTAGGTGCCCTCACAAAATTCCCGCCACCGTACTGGTAGCCTTTTCGCTTCATCAACTTGTCTTTCAAGTCGGTGTCGCGCCCGGTCATCATTCCGATAATGATGGGCAACCCTTTCCCTGTTGCCGGATCTCCGTGTTCGTCCGCGAATATCTCTGCTGCTGTGATCAGTTGATCGGCAACGTCTGTATCTCTCCAGCTTGGCAGTACATACGTCCACTCGTTCTGCATCACCCAATCGTCGCTCCAGTCATCTCTGGCCAGTCCCATTCCCATGGCGGCGACGATTTGTGTTCGTTCCTCCTGATTGACCGTGTAGTGCCTTTCGGCAATGACCACGTATCCAATATCGATCAGCGTCAGTACGTGAGAGATCTGCTTCATCTCGTTAATGCTGATCGTCGAGTACCAAATATCTTTCTTCTGTTCTCCTGCTGCCCGCTTCAACAAGTGAGTAATGTCAATTACATCCCAGGGTGTTGCCCTGCGAATCTTTACCTTCTTGGCCATGGCGGCTCTCCTTTATCCAACTCCGTTATTTACCAGGCCCACCTCTCAGGGCAAGCCATCTTCCGAACGTCAGCAAGTTTAACGCAACCTGCTGACCAAACGTATCTGGAACCACATGGTCGGCCAGTAACGCATCCCAGAACGATCCGACATCCGCATTGGTCAAGGTCGCAGAGGCGCTCCTTGCCCGAACGATCTGGGTAAAAGCAGTCGGAAAAACGGGTGACTGCTCAGCATCTAATTCATCCAATCCAACCAGGTTCCCTCCTGAGATCTCGCACTGAATGATGTTCCAGATCTTGTAGACATCACCAATCGTGTACTGATTGAGCGTCCCAGCTCGGAGAACGCGAGTGATAGCCTGGCCCTCTCCAACAATCCGCAATACCTCAGTGATCGATTCATCCGTGAAGTTGATCACGACCGCTCCGCGACGAACCAGGTCAGTCACCAGGGATCCTGCTGCGTCAATCAATGACGCGCCCCCGGCATCTCCTGTCGTGATCGTCCCTGAACTCGTTACCGTAAGCCGAGACTCGAACGCTACCTGGGAGTCCAGCATGGTCGCCGTGATTCCTACCTCCTCTCCAAGTCCGATGTTTTCCTTACCCGATGAATCAATCAACGGAAGATCGTCCAGGTTTTCGAGCGAGTCATCATTCTCGCTCGCCTGCAAGGTGTTCGACTTCAGACTGTCATGTAAATCCTGAATGATGATTCCAACACTCGGGGAGGCGATCTCGACAATACGAGGATCCTCCTCCCAAAATGTCGTCAGGTCGGTACGCTCAGTCATTACGGCAGATCTACGATCGTGTCAGGAGACTGAACCACACCGCCAGTGAAGCCGTTGAGCGAGAACTGACCGGTCGATACGAACGGCTTGAATCCCTTCAGCCTGGCCTTGAAGACCAGCTCGATGTTGGCCACGAACTGAATCGTGTTCGTCACCGAAGCGGCAGCCGCGATCTCTCGGATGAACGCAACGTGCACGTTATCGTCGAGCGTCAGATTCACACTACCTGTCACCGCTCCAATCGTTCCTGAAGTCAAAGTGAAGATATTGGTGGTTCGGTTCACCGCGTTGTATGGGAACTGCAAGAAGTTGCCGGTGTCATTCGGATCCAGAACATACAAAACCCCGGTATCCGGAACATCTGCCGGCAACGGACTCACCGTCCTTGAGTTGGCGCCAACCAGGATGGTCGAATCTGCCGCCTGGTTGTTGCCACCACCGACTACTCCGACATCGAACTCGTTTCTTAGAATTACAAAGAGACCAGCACCGGTCGAACGGAAAGCCGCAACGCGCCATCCTGAATCAACACCAGCAATAGTAAGCGACTGGAGATTCGGCGGATTGCGCAGTACGCCGTTGTCATCGACAACCGAGAACGATCTGATATCCGCAGCAGACAGGAATCCGGTATCGAGGAACCAGCCTTGACCTAACGCCATGGATCCGGTGAACGTACCAAACGGTGCACCAGGTTTGACTTCGGTGTAAGCGTCCTTGAGCCTGCGGAACAAATTACCGATAGTGGCAGGAGCATCTCCTCCTGCCGTGCCCGGCCCACCAATTAAAGTTGTTTCCTGCTCTGCGGCAGATAGAAACTTGGAATACTGGTAGACGTTCTGAATTGTCTCAGCGCCAGCGGCTACGATGTTCGCACCGACCGTGCCGGCGTATGGCTGTGCGCCTTCGCCGTTGTTCAGATCAGCACTGAAGGTGAGAGTTGAGACATACGTTGCCGATACTGTTGGGGTCCAGGTTGCGGCAGAAGAACCACCAGTAATGACGTTCAGCCCTGAAAATGCGGCAGAACCTGCATCGACTTCGATATACAAAATATCCGTGGTTACATTCGCGAACACCGCTCGGCCGGTTGCACCAGTCACCGCTTGAGAAACGGCCTCACCAGGAGTGAAGGTTCCTGCAATCGTTGAGCTAGTCGAATCCGCAGCAATGTCCACAACGGCAAATGCAATGTCCGTCGCAAAACCTGCTACCACATCGTTGGTCGCATCGAAACCACCGGTCTCATCGACATCGAAAGTCTTGTTCGACACCTTGGCCGTAACGGATTCGTTATCAGCAAACTGCGCTCCTGATTTGAGAACGTATTCCACTGTTCCAGCCGCGCCTGCATCGCCTGTCTGAGCAACGACGATACCAACCTTCTGGTTGTTACCGGCAACGGTGAAGAACTCCTCACCAACCAGCAAGGTCGCCGCCGATCCTAAATCCCACGCAAAGGTATGCGTTCCTTGTGGATTACGATCAGCAGCCGTGTCATCGGATGTGCCAAGGGCCACCGAGTTGACAACACCACCACTTCCATCGACTTCCGTTGTATCAAAGGTTGAAGTGTAGAACTCGTGATTGAACACAGCGTAGAAGCCACCTTGCTGCGGGTCTCCACCAGGAATCAACTGACCCAGAGCCGGTGTAGCCGGCACCACGAATCTCGTGTCTTCCCTGGTACGCACCTTCAGCAAGATATCGATGTTGCCCTCCAGATACCACGGAACAACCTTCAAGCCATTCTGCTCCATGTAGATCTGAGGCTGGCGAAATGTATTCGTGGCATCGATCAGGAAGCCAAGCGCACCGATCTTGTTTTGCGCTCCCTGCGTCTGCGGATTGGCCCAGACCTCGGCACCGGTCGTATCGGCCAGGGCACCTTTTCTCAGGTATCTCTCGCCGCCCTTCTGAATCCTCCAGCCAAAGACCAGCGAGTAGGCGAACCCCTTAAACGCCGCGTCCATCGCTTCGTCGTCATCCAACTGGACCAGCTCATCGAACGTGTCCTGAGAGAACGTGTAAAGCGAATTGAGTTTCCGGACAATGTTGAGCCCGGTAGCCGAAGCATAGATTCCACCTTGACCGACTCCACCACCAACCGATGTCGGCCGTTGCTCTGTGCGAAGACCATCAGGAAGATTGATCGTCGCCAAGTTGAGTGTGGTGTTAGTGCCATTGGCATCGGCAATCTTCACACCCTTGACGTTGAGATCTTCAGTTGTGACCCAGGTTCCGGATTCATCGGCTAAGATCAATTCAGTACCAGTATCGAGCAGCACTCGGCCAGTCGCGCCGGAAGTAACTCCAAGGACCACATCGCCAACATTGAACACCTGGCCGGCGACCTGGTTGTTGTAAGCAATGACTTGATCGGCTCTCAGCGCATTGTTGTCGGTGAAGGCAGCAGTATTGATATCCACCAACCGAACTGATCCAGTTGCAAGAACCCCGATCACCTGCTCGACCAGTCCTTGCGCACCGGTCACAGCATCCTCGATGATCGCCTGTTCTGGTATCGCTATCGTGCCGACATCGTAGTGGATGATCTGCGAATCATTCGTAGACACGGTTCCTGGAACAGCCAGTGTTCCAGCCACCAGTGTCGTCGTCAGAGCAGCATCGTTGTTAATGCCAACACCGTCAGCATCCGCAACATCGAGCTGTCCACCGCTGATGTCGAGCTGGGCGTCATTGACAAACGTGGCAAATGCCGTTCCGTAGATCGTGCCACCTCCAAGTCCATCGGTGTTGTACTCGATCGCCCGAACAACAATCGTTCCTGTAACCTGATCAACGATGGTATTGCCTACGGCAAAGCCACCATTACCTGCGGTCACGGCATCGAAGTTCAATTCGGACAGAGCATCGAGCAATTCGTTATTGTCAAACAGACCTTCAACGCTGGTCAGAGTCAACGTCCCTGATGTGGTATTGCCAGTAACAGCAATGACCTTTCCGATAGCGCCGGAGACTATCCCCCTGACGTATTCTCCAACCACAGCTTGTCGGCCTGCCCCTGTGTCGTAGCTCAAGACGCCATCGACGTGATTGAGTACTGTATTGGGAAAATCAAGATCCCAGTCATCTGGTATAGGCATCGTCGTTCCTCGCTATGGTAAATCCACAATTTTGTTCGGCTGAAATCTTACTCCAACAGTCAATCCGCTGGCGGTTATCGTTCCAATCGTTCTAAAAAATATGAATCCCTTCAATCGTACTTTCACCACTACAGCCAAATCACTCGTGAAATTGAATGTAGCGTCCGTAAAGGTGCCACTTATGTTCGTCTCTCCATCCGTGATCAAAGATCCATCGCTGGCCCGTTCGATCCTGACCCTGGCGCCCTCAACGGCTGCACCGGCCGGATCATTGACCTGAACCGTCAGTGTAACGGTATTGTTCACTATCGTCGCACCGTTCAGAGTTTTGACGCTCGGTGTGTCTCCGCCCTGCAAAACATTGATGATTGCGATAGCTCCAGACCGTACCTCGAAGATCGCATCGGTGCCCGGAACGGCTGTCCAGGTGAAAATCGTATCAGCGGTGGATAGATTGCCAGCGTGAGTCGGTGCGCTTGTATCTGTTCCGACATTCACCGTGTTGACTGCGGTGCCAGCGGTGTACTCAATGGTCACAACGTAATCTGTGGCAGCAGACATCAAGAACTCATCCCTGAACTCGAAGTCTGTAAGCACCAGAGATGGTGATAGCGTTGACACATCAATCGTTTCAGACGTAGCCAGGGCAGGTCCAGTCGGAATGCTCGATGTTCCCTTCACACCTGAATGAGCGTAGACCTTAGCAACAGCCGTTCCTGTAGGTGAGGCGCTCTTGCTGAGAAAGAATTGTATCCGAGACAGCGTATCCGCCGCACCCGCAAAGGACTGTCCGACACCGTGCACCACGTTGTTCAGTGAGGTTGTGGCATCCTGGTTGCTGACTGCGTAGCTGTCACGAACAGTTGCCAAACCAGAGTTCAAGACATCGAAAGTGTTGCCGGCGAAGCCGACATTGCGGAAATTGTAGGTGACCTTCCCGGTCAGCGTTGGGCGAACCTGAATACCGATATTGCAATTCTGTACCGATACATCACGAAAGCTGTCTGTTGCAGGGTCCGCAGACCCGAGGTCAATCGCTCCATTTCTTGGGCTGGACACAGAGGCGATGACGTTGCACTTCCTGAATAAAGCTCCGTTCCGAATAGTGATCATGTCCATGTTTGTTAGAGCGCAGGAGATCATGTCAGCATTCGCCTGGACCAATTCAACGACACCGCCAATATCTACCCGAACAGATGTTCCGGATGAGCTGATAGTACCTGCCGTAGTGACTGCATCAAT